>Ga0206678_10001887_pt1 | contig 13597 bp, 11 predicted proteins | sample M180m12015metaG_FD_155453 | JGI IMG/M metagenome (GOLD analysis project Ga0206678, IMG submission 155453) | Ammonia-oxidizing marine archaeal communities from Monterey Bay, California, United States - M1 80m 12015 | ecosystem: Environmental > Aquatic > Marine > Intertidal zone | place: USA... | reverse complement strand
CGTCTGCTTCTACAGCATCACCTGTATTTTTTAACCATTTAGCAACTGTAGCTTCAGTAATGCTTTCACCAAGAACAGGAACTACAATTTTTTCAATCATTTTAAGTTATTCAAAAACCTTATTAATTATTTCTTGTTGTTGAGAAATGTGCCTTTTGGTATATCCTGTTGCAGGAGATGCATCTGGGCTTCTTCCTATATAAGAAATTTCGTTATTATTAGCCTTAATAGTATCCAATGTCCATTGGATATAATCTCTTACTGAAAACCATGCTCCCATATTTTTTGGTTCTTCCTGACACCAAAAAAATTTAGCATTTTTCGCATACGGTTTAAGCTCTTTAACCAGAATTTTAGCTGGAAATGGATATAATTGTTCTATCCTGAACAATATTACATCATCTTTTTTTAATTTTTCTCTAGCATTTAATAAATCAAAATAAACTTTACCAGAGCAAAGTATGACTTTTCTAATCTCTGAACTTTCTTTTAATTTAATAAAGCCTTTAGATTTTGGATCTATTGCGTGATCCCACAAAATTCTGTGAAAAGAATTGCTTTTACTAAAATCTTCAATGTTAGAAACACAATATTTATTTCTAAGTAAAGATTTAGGTGTCATCATAACTAATGGTTTTCTAAAATCTCTGTGCATTTGTCTTCTTAAAGCATGAAAATAATTAGCAGGTGTTGTACAATTCATTACTTGCATATTGTCATTCGAGCATAATTGTAAAAATCTTTCTAATCTAGCAGATGAATGTTCTGGCCCCTGACCTTCATATCCATGTGGCAACAACATAACAATACCTGACGCTCTTTTCCATTTTCTTTCACCTGATGCAATAAATTGATCAATTACAACCTGTGCACCATTGGCAAAATCTCCGAATTGAGCCTCCCAAATCGTAAGCGTATTAGGTTCAACCAAACTATATCCATATTCAAATCCTAAAACTGCTAATTCAGATAAAAAACTATCTACAACTTCAAACTGTTTTTGATTATCTGAAATATTATTTAAAGGAACATATCGACTATTATCTTTCTGATTTCTTAACACTGAGTGTCTCTGACTAAATGTTCCTCTTCCAGAATCTTGGCCAACTAATCTTACAGGATACCCATCCTCTAATAAAGATCCAAATGCTAAAGCTTCAGCTGTAGACCAATCTATATTAAATCCATTTTTAACTGTTTCTCTTCTTGTATTTAGTATTTTGACAATCGTTTTATGTAATTCTAAATCTTTAGAAGAAGAGTTTATTTTTTCTGAAATTTCAAAAAGTTTTTTTGTATCAGCACCGGTAACCCCTCTTTTATCTTTTCCTCTTTCAGGCTTATATGCTGACCATGTGCCTTCAAACCACTCAATTTTAGGTTTATAATCTTTTGCATTCTTAAATTGATCATCGAGTAAATTTTTAAATTTTTTTATTGAATTATCTAAATTTTCGTTAGAGATTAAATTTTCTTCTACTAGTTTGTTACCATAAACTTTTATAGTTGAATGATGAGATCTAATTTTTTCATACATCAGTGGTTGAGTGAAAGATGGTTCGTCTCCTTCATTATGACCAAATCGTCTATAACAAATTAAATCCACAACTACGTCTCTATTGAATTTTAATCTAAATTCAGTAGCTATTCTAGCCGCATAAACAGCTGCTTCTGGATCATCTCCATTAGCGTGAATAATTGGAGCATCAACCATTTTGGCAACATCTGATGGATATGGTGAAGAACGAGCAAATCTTGGACTAGTAGTAAATCCAATTTGATTATTAACTATTATGTGAATTGTTCCTCCAGTATTATGACCTGGCAATCCAGACATTGCAAAACATTCTGCTACTACACCTTGGCCTGCAAATGCAGCATCTCCATGAATTAAAATTGGTATTACTTTATTTCTCTCTTTATCTTTATGAAAAAATTGTTTGGCTCTAGTTTGTCCAAGAACTACTGGATTAACAGCTTCTAAGTGTGATGGATTGTCAGTTAAACTTACGTGAACTGAATTACCGTCAAACTCTCTATTTGATGATGCTCCTAAATGATACTTAACATCTCCTGCTCCATCTTCTGAAGATGCACCAAACTCACCAGCAAACTCGTTAAATATTCTTTTGTAAGACTTTTGTAAAACATTTGCTAAAACATTTAATCTGCCTCTATGAGACATTCCAATTTTAACTTCTTTAACTTTAGATTGGCCGCTAATTTTAATTATTTGTTCTAAAGCTGGTATTAAACTTTCTGCACCATCAAGTCCAAATCTTTTTGTTCCAACATATTTTGTGTGTAAAAATTTTTCAAAACCTTCTGCTTGAATTAATTTGTTTAAAATTGCTTCTTTGCCATTTTTAGTAAAGTTCATATTATCTTTGGACTTTTCTATTCTATCTCGAAACCATTTTCTCTCAGTTGGATTAGAAATGTGCATATACTCATATCCTATTGAACCACAATAAGTTTTTTTTAAAAATGCTAATATTTCTTTTATGTTAGAATTTTGTTTGTTAATGACGCCACCTAAATAAATATTTTTTTTATAATCTTCTTTTTTAAAACCAAATGATTCAGGATGAAGTTCATCAAGATAATCTGGCTTCATTAATTCCAAAGGATCAAGTTTAGCTATTAAATGTCCTCTTTGCCTGTAAGATCTAATCATAGAAACAGCTTTAATAGAATCTTCATTTGATCTTGAAGAATATTTTTGATCTACGACTAATTTACTCTCTTTTTGAATTAAATTTTTTTCTTGATCTATTTTTTTTTTAATTTCATCAATATCAATCTTTTTTTTAGAAGGTCCCCAAGATGGGCCATTAATTTCATTAGCAACAATATCTAATTCTTCTCCAATACCTTCAAAATAATTTTGCCAACTTTTTGGTAAATCTGTATCTTTGTTTATATACTTTAGATACATTTGCTCAATAAATGCACTATTAGATTTGCTTAAAAATGAAGTTTTTTCAAATTCGAGATTTTTTGATGAAGACATCTTTTTTATTTAATATAATCCTCTAATAATATTTTTCAATTAGACAGTTTATTAAATAAAGTTTTTCCAATTATTGAAGGAGATTTTGCTACAGTAATCCCAGATTCCTCCATTTTTTTTATTTTATCTTCAGCGCCACCTTTTCCACCTGAAATAATAGCACCAGCATGGCCCATTCTTCTTCCAGGAGGAGCTGTTATACCAGCAATAAATCCAACTGTAGGTTTTTTAATTTTATGATTTTTAACAAATTCTGCAGCTTCTTCTTCTGCTGTACCTCCGATTTCACCTATCATTAAAATAGATTCTGTCTCATCATCATTTAAAAATAAATCTAAACAATCAATAAAGTTTGTACCATTAATTGGATCTCCTCCAATCCCAATACAAGTTGATTGGCCCAATCCATTTTCAGTTGTTTGAGCTACTACTTCATAAGTTAAAGTTCCTGATCTCGATACTATACCAACGGACCCCCTCTTATGAATATTTCCAGGCATGATTCCAATTTTACATTCTTCTGGTGTAATTATTCCTGGACAATTAGGTCCTATCAATCTGCTCTTAGAACCATTTAACTTTTGTCTAACTCTAAGCATATCTTGTATTGGTATACCTTCGGTAATACATACTATTAACTCAACAGATGCCTCTATCGCTTCTATAATAGCTGCAGCAGCGAATTTTGCTGGTACATAAATCATTGTCGCATCAGCACCGACCTCATTTTTTGCTTCTAAAACAGTATTATAAACAGGTCTATCTAAATGTTTTTGACCACCTTTTTTTGGTGTAACTCCACCAACTAAGTTAGTGCCATATTTAATAGCTTGTTCAGAATGAAAAGTACCGTGTGAACCAGTAAAACCCTGACAAATTACTTTTGTATTTTTATTAACTAATACAGACATTTATTTTATTGCTTCAACTATTTTTTTAGCCGCATCATCTAAATTTTCAGCTGATATTAATTCTAAACCTGAATTATCAAGTATCTCTTTTCCTTCTTTAAAATTTGTTCCAGCAAGTCTAACAACTAAGGGAACGCTTATATTGATTTCTTTAGCAGCATTTACTACTCCCTGAGCAAGAACATCACATCTCATTATGCCACCAAAAATATTAATTAAAATTCCTTTAACATTTTTATCTGAAAGAATTATTTTTAGGGCAGCTGATACTTTTTCTTTTGAAGCTCCACCACCTACATCTAAAAAATTAGCTGGCTCTTTTCCATATAATTTAATTATATCCATAGTAGCCATAGCCAATCCAGCCCCATTTACCATACACCCAATACTTCCATCTAATTTTATATATGCAAGATCATGCTTGCTTGCTTCTATTTCAGTTGGATTTTCTTCATTTAAATCTCTTAACTCCATAATTTCTGGGTGTCTAAATAAAGCATTAGAGTCAAAATTAACTTTTGCATCTAAACAAATTATTTTTTCTTCTTTGGTTAAAATTAAAGGATTAACTTCAACCATATTTGCATCAGTACTAATAAACATTTTATAAATTGATTTTATTAGTGATATTGCTTGTTTTTTTATACCTTCATTTAAATCAAAGATTTTAACAATCTCTTCACAATCATTGCCTGAAATTTCATCTTTTATCTCAACTTTTGTTGTAACAATTTTTTCTGGACTATTACTTGCTACTTCTTCAATATCCATTCCACCTTGATCACTTGATATGAAAGCAATTTTAGAGCTGGCTCTATCAACTAAACAAGATAAATAAAATTCTTTATCTATGTTAGATGACTCTTCCACGTACAATCTTTTTACTTCTCTTCCTTCAGGACCCGTTTGATGAGTTATAAGAGTTTTTCCCATTAACTCTTTAGCTGCTTTACTTAATTCCTCAATGGTATCTAGTATTTTAACTCCTCCTGCTTTACCTCTCCCACCAGCATGAATTTGCGCTTTTAAAACATATTTTTTTGTTTTTAATAATTTTGCTTTTTCAATTAACTCATCTACTGTTAATGCAAAAATACCTTCTGGAACAACTGCACCATATTTTTTCAAGATTTGTTTAGCTTGATGCTCGTGAATGTTCATTATTATTTTGAAAGATCAGAATCTATTTTGGATGCTGCTTCCCAAAGGGCTTTAACTGCATCTATAGAGTGCATAAATTCTTTTTTCTCTTTTTCGTCTAAGTCAATTTGTTCTATTTTTTCAACACCATCTTTTCCTATAGTTACTGGAACACCTGCATAGACATTATTAACTCCGTACTCTCCATTTAATTGGACAGCACATGGTAATAATTTTTTCTCATCATTTAAATATGCCTCTGCCATCTGAACTCCGGATGCCGCAGGTGCATAAAATGCCGAACCTTTTTCTAAATATTTAACTATTTCAGCACCACCATCTCTAGTTCTTTGATTTATTTCCTCTAATCTTTCTTGTGAAATTTTTCCTTCTTTTACCAAATCAAGTAAGGGCTTGCCTGAAACTTTTGTAAATCTAGGCATTGGGACCATCGTGTCTCCATGACCTCCCATTACCATTGCATCTATTTCTTTTACAGGAACATTTAATTCCAAAGATAAAAATAATTTAAATCTTGAACTATCTAAAATTCCAGCCATTCCAACTACTTTGTTAGCTGGTAGACCAGAAAATTTTTGAAAAGCCATGACCATTACGTCTAAAGGATTAGTAATACATATTACAAATGCATTAGGAGCATTTTGTTTTATTCCTTCTGCTACCTGCTTAATAATTTTTAAATTTATTTCTAACAAATCATCTCTACTCATACCTGGTTTTCTAGGAACACCCGCTGTAATAATAATTACATTAGAATCTTTGATATCTTTATAATCATCTGTTCCTGATAATTTTACATTAAAACCATCTACCGATGATGATTGGGCTATATCAAGCGCTTTTCCTTTTGCAATTCCACTTGCAACATCAAACAAAACTACTTCATCTACTAGTTCTTTTGTTCCAATTAAATGTGCAAGAGTTCCACCAATTTGTCCTGCCCCAATTAAAGATATTTTTTTCATTTATTTCCTTTTATTTCATTGTTGGCATTACAAATTCCGCATTTGAGCGGATACCTGATGGCCATCTTGAAGTAACTGTTTTTAATTTTGTATAAAACTTAATCCCTTCCATTCCATGCATTCCACTATCTCCAAATAGTGATCTTTTCCAGCCTCCAAAACTATGAAAAGCCATTGGCACTGGAATTGGTACATTAATTCCTACCATGCCTACTTGAATTTTGTTTGCAAAAGTTCTGCCTGCATCTCCATCTCTTGTATAAATACTAACGCCATTTCCGTATTCATGATCGTTAATTAGCTTTACGGCTTCTTCAAAAGTTTTGACTCTAACAACTGATAAAACTGGACCAAATATTTCTTCTTTGTAAATTCTCATATCTTTATTAACATGATCAAATAAACAACCACCTATATAGAAACCATTTTCATAACCTTGAAGCTTTAAATTTCTTCCATCTACAACAAGCTTTGCTCCCTCTTCAATACCTAAATCAACATAGCTTTTGACTTTTTCTAAATGCTCTTTAGTAACTAAAGGTCCCATCTCAGAATTCTTGTCCATTCCCGGACCTACTTTTAATGTTTCTGCTTTCTTAGACAATCTTGAAACTAATTCGTCACCAATATCTCCAACTGCTAAAGCTACTGATTGTGCCATACATCTTTCACCAGCTGAACCATACGCTGCGCCCATTAATCCATTCACTGCTCCATCCAAATCACAATCAGGCATAACAACTAAATGATTTTTAGCACCACCTAATGCCTGAACTCTTTTTTCATTTTTAGCTGAATTTTCATAAATATATTTTGCAATAGGTGTTGAGCCCACAAAACTTACTGCTCTAATGTCTTTATTTTCTAAAATTGCATCTACTGACTCTTTGTCTCCATTAATTATATTAAATACTCCCTCTGGAACACCAGCCTCCGTAAGTAACTCTGCTAATCTCATTGGGCATGATGGATCTTTTTCTGATGGTTTTAAAATAAAAGTATTTCCACAGGCAATAGCTATCGGAAACATCCACATTGGCACCATTGCAGGAAAGTTAAAAGGTGTAATCCCTGCTACAACTCCTAATGGTTGTCTCATCGACCAACTATCTACATTAGTTCCTACATTTTCAGAAAACTCACCTTTTAGTAAATTAGGAATGCCACAAGCAAACTCAACAACCTCTAATCCTCTTGTTAAAGAACCTTTTGCATCTTCATAAACTTTTCCATGTTCAGAGACAATTAGCTTTGTAAGCTCATCAGAATTTTTCTCTATCAGTTCTTTAAACTTGAACATTACTCTTGCTCTTTGAAGAGCAGGTTTTAAAGACCATGTTACAAAAGCTTTTTTCGCAACTTCTACAGCCTGATCTAAATCGGATTTTGATGCTAATCTAACTTCTGACTCTTGTTCCCCAGTTGCTGGATTAAAAACTTTACTTTTTCTATCAGACTTACCCGGAATAATTTTTCCGCCCACATAGTGTTCTATTAATTTCATGAATACGGTGTTTTAGATCAAAAATGCTTATTAGTCTATTTAAACATTAGCTATAGCTATCATTTTTTTTATTTCTGCAATTGCTTTTGCAGGATTTAAGCCTTTTGGACAAGCACTAGTGCAATTAAGAATAGTATGACATCTGTAAAGTTTTAATTCATCAGCAACTTTTTTTAATCTTTCTTTTCTTTCTTCATCTCTACTATCAATAATCCATCGATATGCTTGAAGTAGAACAGCTGGACCTAAATATTTGTCACCGTTCCACCAATAACTAGGACATGATGTTGAGCAGCATGCACACATAATACATTCATATGCACCATCAAGTTTAGATCTCTCCTCTTTTGATTGTATAATTTCAGTTGTTTCTTTTGTTGAATTGTTTTTTAACCAAGGTTCAATAGATTGATATTGTTTATAAAGTCCATCTAAATCTCCAATCAAATCTCTTTTTACTTTTAAATGTGGAAGAGGATAAATGTCTATATCACCCTCAATTTCAGCATGAGGTGTTGTACAAGCTAAACCATTTTTACCACCCATATTCATAGCACAAGAACCACAAACTCCATGAGCACATGATCTTCTGTAAGCTAAAGTTGGATCAATTTCATTTTTAATTTTATTCAAAATATCAAGTACTTTTGAAGGGCAATTATCCATATCAACTTCATAAGTATCTACTCTAGGATTTTCTTCTGTTGAAGGATCCCATCTATAAATATTTACTTTTCTAATATTATTTGAACCAGTTTGATCTTTAAAATATTTACCTTTTTTGACTTCAGAATTTTTAGGTAGATTTATTTGAACCATTAATAAACTCTCTCTTGAGGAGGAAAATATTGAACTTCATTTGTCAAAGTTGATTTATGCACCTCTCTATAACTAATTTTTGTATTTTTACCCTCACACCAAATAAGTGTATGTTGCATAAATTTTTCATCATCTCTCTTTGGGTAATCTTCTCGTGCATGTGCACCTCTACTCTCTTTTCTATGATATGCAGATTCTACTGTTGTTACTGCTTGTCTTATAAGATTATCAAACTCTAGAGTTTCGACCAAATCAGTATTAAATACTAATGATCTATCTTTTACAGAAATAGACTCCATTCCATCATAAGTTTTTCTAATTTCTTCAACACCCTCTTTAAGATTTTTTTCAGTTCTAAAAACTGCACACTTAGATTGCATTATTTTTTGCATAGCCAGTCTTAGTTCTGCAGTACTATTTTCACCTTGGGCATTTCTTAATTTATCAAATCTATCTAAACATTTTTCAGTTTCTGACTCCCCGATTTCTTCATGAGGTGTGCCTGGTTTTACAAGTTCAGCAGCTCTCTTCGCTGCAGCTCTTCCAAACACTACTAAATCAATTAAAGAGTTAGAGCCTAATCTATTTGCTCCATGAACTGAAACACAAGCAGTTTCTCCTATAGCCATTAAACCTGGAACTATTTTGTCAGAACCATTTACAGTTAAAACTTCAGCCTTATAATTTGTGGGAATACCACCCATATTATAATGTACCGTTGGAACGACTGGAATTGGGTCTTTAGTAACATCAACATTTGCAAACAATCTTGCGGCTTCTGTGATGCCTGGCAACCTATTCTCAATTACACTATTGTCTAAATGGCTTAAATGTAAATGAACGTGATCTTTATCTTTCCCAACACCTCTTCCTTCATTTATTTCTATAGACATTGATCTGCTTACAACATCTCTTGATGCTAAATCTTTGGCGCTAGGTGCATATCTTTCCATAAATCTTTCGCCCTTAGAATTAACTAGATATCCACCCTCACCTCTTACCCCTTCAGAGATAAGTGTTCCATGTCCATAAATTCCTGTTGGATGAAATTGTACAAACTCCATATCTTGTAGTGGTAATCCAGCTCTTAGAACCATTGCATTACCATCACCTGTACAGGTATGAGCAGAAGTTGCTGTATAGTAAACTTTTCCATACCCTCCTGTTGCTATGATTACAGTATGAGCTCTAAATCTGTGGATTGTTCCATCATTTAAATTCCAAGCAATCAGCCCTTTACACTCTCCATCTTTCATTAATAAATCTAAAGCGAAATATTCAATAAAAAATTCAGTGTTATGTTTTAAAGCTTGCCCATAAAGAGTATGCAAAATTGCATGGCCCGTTCTATCAGCTGCTGCACAAGTTCTTTGGACTATTCCGTGTCCATAATTTTTTGTCATTCCGCCAAAGGGTCTTTGGTAAATCTTTCCTTCTTCAGTACGACTAAATGGAACTCCATATTTTTCTAATTCAATTACTGCTTTTGGCGCTTCTTTACATAAGTACTCGATACTATCTTGATCTCCCAACCAATCAGCACCTTTTACAGTATCGTACATATGCCATCTCCAATCATCCTCACCCATATTTCCTAGGGCTGCTGAAATTCCACCTTGGGCTGCAGATGTGTGGCTTCTTGTTGGAAACACTTTTGAAATACAAGCCGTTTTTAATCCAGCTTCACTTAATCCTACAGCTGCTCTAAGTCCCGATCCTCCAGCACCTAAGACTACAACGTCATATTCATGATTTATAATTTTGTAAGAACTCATTAATTTAGATTGAATAAAAATATAATTGTTAATAATGGAATAATTATAGCAGATAAAAATAATAGTCTGTTTGCGACATTTTTAATTTTCTCATCTCCTATGTAATCTTCAAAAACCTCACTAATACTTAATGCTGAAAAAAAATAAGCAAAAATAATAAATAAACTAAACAAAAATTTAGAATTTGAATTAGTAAAGAATTTTGTAACCTCTAAATAACTATTGTCATAAATTGCTATAAAATTGATAATAAACCAAAACATTAAAGGTAATAAAATGATTGATGAGATCTTTAAAAAAATCCACTTTTTAGTTGCTAAATTCATATTAAATTAAATTTTTACCTATTAGATAAATTAAAACAGTTAATACAAATGACCCAAAAATTACAACTATTCCTGTTATACGAGTTATTTGCAATTCATAACCATAACCCATGTCCATTATTAGATGTCTAATCTCACTTAATATTTGAAAACTAAATGACCAGGCTAAACTTAAAGCAATAAATTTTCCAAACAATGAATTTAAGAAAAAATTTATTAAATCATAATTAGCTTCTCCAAAAACTAAAAAAGAGACCCAAATACAAATTAATGTTATAGCAATAATATTTATTATTCCTGTTATACGATGGGAAATAGATACTAAAGATGAAATGTGCCATCTATAAATTTGTATATGTGGTGATAATGGATTTTTATCTTCCATAAAAATTATTATTAATTAATGTTTCGGCAATCTCAACTGAATTTAAAGCTGCACCCCTTAAAAGATTGTCTGAAACAATCCACATGTTCAGCCCATTATTTATAGTTTTATCTTCTCTAATCCTTGAAATAAAAGTTTCATCTTTTCCTTCAGCTTCTAATGGCGTAGAATAACCTCCATCTAATCTTTCATCAATTACTTTGCAACCTTTAAAATTGTCTAGAGCTTCTCTAACTTTTTCTAATGTAAAAGATTTTTCAAATTCTATATTTACTGACTCTGCATGAGAAACTAAAATAGGTAATCTGACACATGTAGCAGTTAAATCAATTTTATTATCTAAAATTTTTTTTGTTTCATTCATCATCTTAATTTCTTCTTTTGTATAACCACCCTCTGCAAACAAATCTATGTGAGGAATTGCATTAAATGCAATTTGTTTTGTAAAATTTTTAGATGTAGTTTTTTTATTTTCTAAAACTAGCTTTGTTTGTTCTACTAGTTCATCCATGGGTGCTTTACCGCCACCAGAAACTGATTGATAAGTAGACACAACTATTCTTTTAATTATAAATAAATCATGCAAAGGTTTTAATGCAATAACTAATTGTGCTGTTGAGCAGTTTGGATTTGCAATAATATTTTTTTTTATATTATTTAAATGATCCGAATTAACCTGGGGTACTATTAGAGGTACATCAGGATCCATTCTATAGAAACTTGAATTATCAATAACAAATGAATGCTTGGCTGCTTTTTCTACAAAATTTTCTGAGATTTTTCCACCTGCAGCAAAAAAAGCAATTTTTACTTTTGAAAAATCAAATGTTTCAAGATCTAGAACTTCATGTTCTTTGCCACTAAAATTAATTTTTGATCCAGCACTTTTTGATGAAGCCAGCAAATATAGATTATCAATACCAAGTCCTTTCTTTTCAAGGACTTCCAATATTTTTCTGCCTACATTACCAGTGGCTCCGACGATAGCTATATTCATGATTTTGTTAAAGTTTATACTAAATGAAAGGTAAATCGCAAACGTTTCCACTACAAATATTGTTGTTTATCTCAGCTTTAACGCTCCGAGATACTTCCCAATAAGGCTTTTTTACCATTGCTATTCCTATCACTTTTCCAAAATGTGGTGAATAACAAGCTGATCTTAGTTCGCCAATAATATTATCGTTTTCATCCCTTAATTTTAAAGATCCTGACAAGCTTATTTCCTTAATATCAAATTTAACACCTACTAATTTTTTTTTAATTCCTTCTGCTTTAATTTTTATTAATTTATCCTTTCCCAAAAAATTTATGTCAGAATCTATATTTATAAATTTATCAAAACCACACTCATACGGGTTATCTTCAATATCCATATCATTTCCATATGATAGTAAAGCACTCTCTATTCTTTCTATTAAATTTGGGCAACCTGATTTAACATTAAATTCTTTTCCTATTTCAAATAAATGATCATATAATTTTAAACCTGACTCAGTGTTTTCTACATATATCTCATAACCACCTTGCTTAGACCAACCAGATTGTGCAATTAAATGTTTTATTCCTTCAAAGTCAAAATAATCAAAATCAAAAAATTTTAATTTTGTAATTTTATCTCCAAAAACTTTTTCCATTAATTTAAATGATTTTGGTCCTTGGACAGCCATAATATCTACATTTGGCTCAGTTATTTTAACATCAAATTTATTTCCAATCGCTAGTCCTTTAGCAAATAAAATCACATCTGAGTCAGCAATAGAAATCCACCATTTATTTTCATTTATTCTTAAAATCACAGGATCATTAATTATACCAGCTTCGTCATCTAAAATTGGACAATAATAACATCTGCCATCTTTTGATTTTGACAAATCTCTGCATGTCATTAGTTGAACTAATTTTGCTGAGTCTTTTCCTAAAATCTCCACTTGTCTTTCTCCTGCTACATCCCAAATTTGTACATGTTTTTTTAAATGATGATAGGAATCCTCTAGCGATCCAAATGCTGCAGGTAACAACATATGATTATAAACTGTATAAGCAGTTACACCCTGTCTTTCTATTCTAGAAGTATATGGAGTGCTTCTTAATCTTCTAGACTTTGCTATTGAATAATTTTTCATTTTTGTAAAAATTCCAAGACCTTTTCTCGCATTTCAAATGCTTTTTCAATCATAATCATATGACCACAACCATCTATTATTTGAGTAGTTGAATTTTTTATTAAATTAGCGAATTTTTTTCCAGTTTCTATATTAACCATTTTGTCTAATGCACCAAAAACTAACATTGTAGGGCAATCTATTGTCTTTACTGCTTCTAAACCATTGGCATAATTATTACATGCAACAAGATCCACTGCCAATATTTCGCTAATATCTTTTGGAGTTTGGATTATTTTTTCTACAGGATTACCTCCTATAAATTTTTTAGAACCTTCGTAACCCCACTTCATCATTAATTTAACAGCATCAGAATTTCCATTTTGAGCTAAGTCAATTAAATCTTGATTAACTGGCATTTTATAAGAACCACCAACAAAAACTAATTTTTTTAAACGACTTTTATATCTATTTGAATATTCAAGCATCTCCAAACAACCTTGAGAGTGACCAATCAAAATAACTTTATCTAATTTTAATTTAACAAATGCTTTTTCTAACCAGTCTGCAATCTCTTCAATTGTATTTAGACAAGGTCCTTCTGAATTACCATGTCCAGGTAAATCAATTGAC
>Ga0206678_10001885_pt1 | contig 13601 bp, 15 predicted proteins | sample M180m12015metaG_FD_155453 | JGI IMG/M metagenome (GOLD analysis project Ga0206678, IMG submission 155453) | Ammonia-oxidizing marine archaeal communities from Monterey Bay, California, United States - M1 80m 12015 | ecosystem: Environmental > Aquatic > Marine > Intertidal zone | place: USA... | reverse complement strand
CGTTCAACGTCATTAGCGGAAAGCCAATTTATTATTGCACCATCCGCTTCTCTGCCAGCTAAGCGGAGCATTCCTTCTCTTAGCGCCGCTAACAGTATCGGAGGTTGATTTTCAGGCACTCTTGCTAAACGAAAGCCTGAAATATTAAAAGTTTCGAACTCTTCCGTGATCTTCTCTCCCATGAGTGCTTTTCGGAGGAAACGGATCGTGTCTCTAACTTTTAAATATGGATTTTCAAAAGGAACTCCATTCCAACGTTCAACAATTACATCAGAAGAGGTGCCGATTCCGAGAACAAAATTGTTGGGTGCAGCACAAGCCATCGCTGCAGCGCTTTGAGCCAACAAAGCTGGTCCTCTTGTGAAAGCCGGCAAAATAGCTGTTCCAAGTCTTAATTCCGGTGCCCACGCGGCTGCTAAAGCTAAAGGTGTTAAACCGTCTGTCTCGTTAGCTTCGGAGGACCAGACATCCGTGTAACCCAAATCGACCAACTCTCGGAAAATCTCTTTATGACCATCTAAAGGGTCTGGTAACGGAACAGACATCCCATAGCGCGATTTTTGTTTAAGCATCCTTAATCCTTGGTTTCATAGGTTTTTAAAAGACTGTCACACCTCACTGAAACAATTAATAATATGAATGAACAACTTTGTCTAATAAAAGAATTACCCATCCAAACTTTTTCTAATGACAACTGCCAAGAATACTCAGCACTAGACAACGAAACTCGTGAGAGAAACTTGAAAGGTATCGCAGAGGCCCGCAGATTGCTTGCCGAAAAACGTGAATCTGCTGCCCTTTTAGCTGCTTAAATTTTTAAAGAATCTGAAAAGCGCTTTTGTTTATTCCTGGTCAAGACTGGAAATCAATATCAGCAAAAAGATCATCTTCATAACCATTTTTATTACTGATATCAACTTTTGAGAGAGCAAGAATGTAGTCATCATAAGGATGAACTTCACGGGCAACTTCATCGGGTAAGCCGAACCAAAATGGAGATTTGGGGTCGACTTGAGTTTCATGCGCCAATAAAGCCTGTTTTCTGATTAGCCAGTGATCCAAGATTGGAATTCTTGTAGAAATAAGATGATCTCGTGACGGTCTCCCAGACCAGCCTTCAAAAGGTGATTCAAGTTCAAATTCTAAGAATTTTTCATGCATCGCTTCTATTCTTTCTCTTGACCAAGTTGAAAAATAGAGTTTGGAGGGTTGCCATGCCTGACCATGTTCTGGGTAACGGGCTGGATCACCCGCAGCTTCGAATGCGGGGAGTGAGATGTCGTGCACTTGCAAATGGTCGGGATGGTTGTACCAATCCCTTTCATCAGGGTAAGAAATAATGACATGCGGTCTTATCCGTCTGATAATCGAAACGATCCTTCCGATCGCCTCTTCGGGGTCAGCATTAGCAAAAGCATCTGGGTTCGAGTTTGCCAGAGAGTCAGCCATTCCTGAATCTCTGTAACCGAGCATAATAACTTCGTCGTAACCTATTATTTCCGCTGATCTTTCTAGTTCAGCTAACCGGACCTGAGGAAGGTTTTCGATTATTTCAGGACGATCCATTGCTGGGTTAAGAATGTCACCCTCTTCACCTCCTGTACAACATACAAGAGCACAGTAAACACCTTTGGCGTGGTAGGCAGCGATTGTAGATGCCCCTTTTGACGCCTCATCGTCAGGATGGGCGTGAATACTTAATAGTCTTCGTTCATTTTCAGGAAAAAAAGTATTTGTCACGTGCGAAACGGTACAGGAGTTAGCGCAAGTTCAGTATTCAATTTCTGGACTATTAAGAAAAATTTAAATTAAGATACCGTATTCATTAGAAACTCGGAGGTTAATTTGGATCCTGAAATTTGGCAATGGATTTGGCTCGTTGCAACAGGAATGTTTGTTTTAGGCGAGCTAGCTATGGCTGGATCTTTTTTTCTTCTTCCTTTTGGGGTAGGAACTGCTGTTGCAACAGTTCTAGCCTTTTCCAATGTGAGTGAGAGCCTGCAATGGGTCGCATTTATTGTGCTTTCAGTTGCATCACTTGCAGCGTTGCGACCTTTGGCGAAAAAACTTAACGCTCAAGAACAACCTGCAAAAGTCGGTTCAACCAGATTGATAGGTGAAATAGGGGTTGTAACAAAAGATTTGGGAGCAGATTTAACAGAGAATGGAAGTATCCAAATCGGACGAGAAGAATGGCCAGCTGAAACTAAAGGCATGGAACATATTCCTGCAGGCACTCGTGTAAAAGTAACTCACATAGAGGGAACCCGTGTAGTAGTTGAAGCAGTTTGAAAAGTTAAATTTTAGAAAATATCTATAGGAGTAAAAAATGGCAGTTATAGCTTTATTAGTAATCGCTTTTGTTAGTAATCGCTTTTGTTGTTTTCGTTCTAGCGGCAGCTGGGATAAAGATAGTGCGTCCCTATCAGCAAGGAATCGTCGAACAGCTCGGCAAATACAAAATGACAACTGGGCCTGGACTTAAGTTAATTATTCCGATTATGCAAAGCATGACAAGAATAGATATGAGGGAACAAGTCGTCGACGTGCCACCACAAGAAGTTATAACCAAAGACAACGTGACAGTTACAGTTGATGCAGTTATCTATTACGAACCAACTGATGCTCAAAGACTTGTCTACAACGTCGCAAACTTTATTCTTGCAGTAACCAAACTGGCCCAAACAAATCTTAGGAATGTTATTGGTGACATGAGTCTTGATAATGCTCTTACTTCTCGCGATAACGTCAACACTTCCCTCCGGGAAGTTCTTGATGATGCGACAGATAAATGGGGAGTGCGTGTAGTAAGAGTGGAGATACAACGAATTGACCCTCCCACTGATGTTATGGACGCCATGCACGAACAAATGAAAGCTGAAAGAACCCGTAGAGCTGTCGTGTTAGAAGCTGATGGCGCTCGAGAAGCTGCTATTGCAATAGCACAGGGAGAAAAACAAGCTGCAATACTTTCAGCGGAGGGCGTTAAACAAGAAGCTATTCTCACCGCTGAAGGTGAAGCTGAAGCCATTAGAGCCGTAGCCTCAGCAGATCGTTTTCGTTTTGAAACAGTTGCTGAAGGTGAAGCTGAAGCGATCCGAAGCGTTTACGGAGCGATACATGATGGAAACCCTTCACCTGATCTAATAGCAATCAAATATCTAGAGGCGCTCGGAACAATTGCAGATGGTCAAGCAACAAAGATTTGGTCAAGCAACAAAGATTTTTGTTCCAGCTGAAATGAGTGCCACCATGGGTTCTATAGGAGCAATCGCTGAGCTCTTTCAAACAGATAGCTCAAATGGTGAAACAGAAAAAGAGGAAACTGACTAACTTTTTAGCTAACTGCTTATTGGAGTCAATTCGTCCTTACCTTCATCGTCTTGAACTAGATCCCATCCACAAAGACGTGCTAATAAAGCCTGACCTTCTTCGGGACCACTCGCGATAATTTCATCTCCAGATGATAAATGTGCTTTACCTCTTGGTCTATACAAGTAGCCTCCACCTCTTCGAATTGCCAACACTGTAAAGCCTGGTTCAATATTTAGACCTAGCTCAGATAAAGAGGCGCTATCTGCTGAAGAGCCTGCGGCTACTGGATATCTGACTACAACCTCGTCTGCTTCTCCTAAAGCTATTTCCAGAATTGGGTGAAGTTCTTCTTCTTTTTCAACCAGCCAGACCATTGCCTGTGCTTGATCCCCAATATCCTCAGCTGCTTCCGCTAAGTGCAATAAGCCTCTCAATTTTTCGGGTTCAACATCACTTAAAGCTGAGCGTAATACCCAAAGCTCGAGGTGATCTTTCATTTCATCTAAACGGTCTTCAAGGTGCCGGACCTCAGCTGCCAGTCCCCTATCAGCTAAAACAAGTGCACTGTATGCAAGACCTACCGCTGTTTCAGAAAGATTTTTCATCTCTACAAGAACATCGACAGCACGGTCAAGATCAGTAAGAGCTTCGTTCTCTTGTGGTCTAGGGGGCTCCCAAATAGGAGCAGCAGCCAGTTCACGAAGTCTGGTTATTCCATCAGGGGATCCCCTTAGAAAAAGAACATCACCTGGAATAAGAACTGTTTCACCGCCTACATCAATGATCCACTCATTTCCTCTTCTGATTGACATCACCCTCATACCAGCTTGGATAGGAAGTTCGAGAAATGACAAAAGTCGGTTTGCCATATGGGAACCTTCGCTAACAGAAACTCGATGCGACACTTCTTCAGCGTCGGAAAGATCGGCGACAAGTTGTTGTGGAATTCCGAGCTTATGTGTAACTATTCTTGCTATGTCAACAGCATCGTTAGCGATTCTTTCAATTGCCGAAATAACTTGAAGCACAGATGACATTCCTTCTGCCTCTTTGGAACTCCTAGCGGCAAGAACACAAACGGCTCTCATGTCATGAACAAGATCGCTCATTCTTTGTTCAAGCCCATCAACCTCTTCGGCCATATCTGGGTCCCCAAAATAAACTGAGGCATAAGCGAGGTCGACCATCAATTCAGATGTGTCTTTTGCTTCGGCGAGCATAGTTCTTAAATTGCGAGGTGTTTCTTCCATTAGTTACCTACTAGGTGTTGTCCAATAATCTAGGCTTTGACTCCGCATGAAGCCAAAACTGTTTTTAAATGTTGCAAAAATTAATTTTCCTAAACTCATATGACCCCCGTTAAAACCATTGCCAAAATAACTGTGAACGCTCCAACTAAGTCAAGAGAAGATGTAACAACAGGAATTCCATAGGTATCAGGGTCAAGACCGAACCGAAAGGATCCCATTGTTGTGTAATAAGCAACTGCTACTACGAATAATGTGGCGATTGATCCCGCTATTGCAGAAATCAGAACAAGTTTGGCTATGCCGGGAGTTGATTGTCCAGCGACAACAGCTATCAGATGAGCGATGACACCAGAAAAAATAAATATGGGAACCGCTAATACAGACAAATCGATGGCACCTCGCAAGCTTGACCTGCTCGGTAAAGGAGAAGCGTCATCCATACCTAAGTGAAACTGTGTCGACAAACGACTCGAGAGGATGCCTCCTAAAGCTCCTGCGATTCCCAGAAAGGCTGGTAAAAGAATAAGAATTGCTTCGGCTTCAAGTAAATCCTTAAGCCTTTTTTCGACTACAAAACCTGCAATAAGATCCAAAATCGCCGCTAAACCCAAAATGGGGATGGATTGTCGGAAAACTCTTCTAAAACGTTCTAGAGGCGTTCTAAGCGAGAAAATCAGAACAACTACTGCGACTAAAGTTATGACTACCGCTAAGCCATTTGTTAAATCTGACCTATCAGCCAAACCAGATACAAGTATTAATGAGGGTACTGTTAAAAGGTCTCCTGTAGTAGTGACTAATGGTGCAACTACATTGTCAAGATCCCATTCATATTTAACTGAACCTACTGAAAGCGCAGTTGTCACGACAGCCAAGACAACTGAAGCGAGAAGTCCTCCAATTACAGAAATCACTATGAAATCTGAAAGTGTCATGGCTGGACTTAAACCAAATGCAGATGCAGTACCTTTAGCTAAAATAGCGAGAATAAGACTAGAAATAAGACTAAGCGAACCAGAAGCAAGTAAATTTTGAACTAATACGCTATCTACTCGATAGCTCAGACCGAATGTTCCCATGTGGGTCGCTGTGCCTAACCGACTCCCCATAGATCCAAAAATGTTTCCTCGTAGAGCTATCGCTCCTGGTAGCAATAATAGAAGACCGGGAAGTTGTGAGAGTGTGCTTTCAGATGCTGCTAGAACTAAACCTCCACTTGATGCAACAAGAACTCCGACGATTAGTGCAACGAAACGCTGACGTGAATCAACAATCCTTAACGAGGCAGACTTAAACAAGCTAGTTCTCACACCTCTATTGTGGTAGAAGTGACACTTACCAAGAGTTATTTAACTTAATTAAATGAACTAACTTAGTTTCAACCAACCAACCCACTTAGTGAAATGCCTACTTCTGGGGGGCAATCGCTTAAATCCCCGTCCGCTATGCACGGTTGTCCAAGCAGTTGAGCTACCAACTCGGCTCCCATCCCACCGAATGAAGGTATAACTGAAATTGGTGGAGTTGTCACTGCAGGAACGGTTGTAACACTCTCAGTTGAACTCGCTGGTGGTTGTGTTGTAGTAGTAGTTGTGGTTGTAGGTACTGGTGGTATCCCTTCTAGCGAAAGGCCTCTTTTTTCATTTTCAGATATATGAACTGCTCTGGTCCCCGGACCATACCAACCGTCAGCATCTACTCCTAAAACCTTTTGCAATATAACGACATCACTGTTTGGACCCCATTGATAAGAAACGGACAGTACGTTTGGACCCCATTGATAAGAAACGGACAGTACGGCAATTTCGTCTATGGGAATTGTCGTAGTCGGAGCAACAGTCGTAGTCGGAGCAACAGTCGTAGTCGGAGCAACAGTCGTAGTCGGAGCAACTGTCGTAGTCGGAGCAACAGTCGTAGTCGGAGCAACAGTCGTAGTCGGAGCAACAGTCGTAGTCGGAAGAACAACCGGGGGTCTAGCGTCGTATAAAACAGGTCGAATAGATGGCTCTGCTGCTCTTGCTGCTAAAAGAAAAACAACAAAAACAACAAAAACAATCCCTGTAATCCTTACCCAGATCCTTCCCATTAGTAGAGTTTCTCATTTCTCTGGGCCGAAAAAGTGGAGCCCAAGCAACTCTTCTAAATTTGTATGCAATCTAGGGATTTTGCTACCGATATGAGCTGTAACCTGCATATGTGGATTCATTACAACAATCAGGAAATGGGGTAGGCGCGTTTGAGAAACCGAGCTTCGACCCTGAAACCTTCGACCTAAAAAGGGTTGGACTTCATACAGATGTTGTTGATGCAGACAGGTACGAAAGAAGTGTAAAACGTTTCCGAGATCAGAAAATAGTGCTCCCCACCTTTTCTGAACTTGCCAACCCTGAATCAATAGATCCTGAAACAAAGTCAGAGTTGTCAAAAATTGACAAAGACTCTGCAGATCCAAGAAATCTTTTCAGAGTCCATTGGCAAAATGACCTCAATGGCGATTTTGTGTCCCTACCGGAACATATTGTTCTGCCGTCGGAACTTACTGGAGTAGCAGCGCCGATCGCTCTTGCTTTCGGTAACCGATTTCCGATGATTACAGCGCACAAGGTTCTAGCTGCTTATGCATGTTTGGTCCCAAGAGTTGTGACAGGCCAATTTGATCCCACAGAGCATCGAGCTATCTGGCCTTCAACAGGAAACTACGCACGGGGTGGAGTTGCAATCTCACGTCTTATGGGATGTAGAGGAGTTGCTGTCCTTCCTGAGAATATGAGCAAGGAAAGATTTGAATGGTTGGATCGTTGGATCACTCATGAAGAAGACGTAATTCGCACTACCGGCTCAGAAAGCAACGTGAAGGAAATTTATGATGCATGCGCTGAATTAGAAAAAGATGAAACGAATTTTATTTTGAACCAATTCTCTGAATTCGCTAATCATGTTGGCCACCATGAAGTGACCGGACGAGCATTAGAGAATATTTTCCTGAACTACAAAGAAAAAAACAGTAATCTTCGACTCGCCGGTTTCGTTGCTGCTTCAGGTTCGGCGGGAACATTAGGTGCCGGTGAACGTTTAAAGGAAAATCACGGAGCAAAAATTGTTGCTGTTGAAGCACTTGAATGCCCAACAATGCTCTATAACGGATTCGGTGAACATAACATTCAAGGAATCGGTGACAAGCACATACCGCTCATCCACAATGTGACCAACACAGATGTGATCGTGGCTATTAGCGATAAAGCTACCGACAGCTTGAATCTTGTCTTCACATCCGAAGAAGGCAAATCTTTTCTGGTTGAAGAATTAGGTGCCTCTCCAGAGATAGTCGACCAACTCCGTCATTTTGGATTTTCTTCTACTTGCAATTTGTTGGCAGCGATTAAAACGGCAAAAACTCTTGATCTGGGGCCAGACGACATGATTGTTACAGTTGCTACAGATGGATCGGAACTCTATGAGAGTGAGAAAACTCATCTTCTTGAAAATGAATACCCAAAGGGATTCAGCTCAGAAGCTGCAAGTCTGATAGTAAACGAACATCTTCTCGGTGCTGATACAAGCAATGTTGAACTTTTAGATGATGTCGGACGTAATCGAATATTCAATCTTGGCTACTACACATGGGTCGAGCAACAAGGGATCGAATTTTCTGACTTTGAAATAAGAAGAGATCAACAATTTTGGAAACATATACAGAAATTAGCTCCGGTGTGGGATGATTTAATAAGTGAATTCAACTCTCAAACAGGACTAACCAAAACGAAGTGAACTTTTTAGACCAAAATTCCGGTTGGCTAGGCTTGCCTCCTGAATCAAGTTGGGAAGTAAAAAATGACCTTTCGGATTCGAATCCATTTGTCGAGTACCGAAAGCTATTGTGGTCTTACCATTTAGCAACCACAAAGGGATTGAGTGACCAAGATTTCCTAACTGTTGTAAAAAATTTAGATGAAGCAGTCAGCGAAATAGAAACAATTGGTTTTCAAGAAACTCCCCTTGTTCTCTTAAGCGAACTTTCCGAAGCTATTGGACAAAATGGTGGAGTTTGGGCAAAAAATGAGACCGTTAATGTGTCGGGTAGCCACAAAGCGCGTCATCTTTTCGGTCTCGCTATACGTCTTGAACTCGAAGAAGTCTCAAAAAATACACCTCTAACTATTGCTTCCTGTGGGAATGCTGCTCTAGCTGCTTCTGTAATTGCTAAAGCAGCAAAAAGAACTCTGACTGTAAATGTGCCCACTTGGGCAGAAACATCTCTCTTAGATGAACTCTCAGACAATGGTGCTCAAGTTCAGATTTGTGAAAGAAGAAGTGACGAGTCAGGGGATCCGTGCATGTTGAGGTTTCGGGAACTGCTTGAAGAAGGAGCTCTACCATTTGGCTGTCAGGGAACAGAAAATATATGGACTATTGATGGCGGTAAAACACTAGGTTTTGAAATGTCAACACAATTAAACAGATATGGCTTAGAGCCAGACAGACTCCTCGTGCAGGTGGGTGGAGGAGCACTTGCGAGCAGCACCATGCAAGCTCTAACCGATGCTAAAGATCTTGGCATTTTAAAAAATAGACCTGCTCTCAATACTGTTCAGGCAACCGGTTGTTCGCCTCTTTCAATTGCTTATAACCGGATAGCTGATAGCGACAATCCTTCAGAAGCACTTTCCGAAGCTATTTCAATACCACTTAAATACATGGAACCATGGGAAAACCCTTCTTCTGCGGCTACTGGAATACTCGATGACATCACCTATGACTGGCTTCCTTTAGTTTGGGACATGATCTTCGGGGACAATGTTGGAGGACCGCTAAGTGCTAGTGAAGAAAAAATTCTTTTAGCAAAAAAACTTGTTGCTGATCATACAGATATTTCTGCTAGCGCTACTGGAACTGCTGGACTTGCAGGTTTACTTGCTGCAAAAGAAGACAGGTGTATAAATTCTGATGATTCGGTGATCATCCTGCTGACAGGTGTGGATAGAGACTTTTAAAAGTTCATATGGAGGTCACTTGGAGTGATATCCGAGAAGCCCCATTATCCATAGCTGTTTTTACCAGTTCCGAAACCAGTTCAAAGACTCTTTCTTGTTCACCTATTACTGTTGTGCCGAATGGTCCTATCTCGACATCGAGGCCTGACTGTTTGGCGATAGAAATCGTCTCTTCCACATGAGGCCCAGGGTCCCCTTCTGTGAATGGTTCAATTGTGAATTCAGCCTTTGCTTTTTCTGAACTCAAATCATTTCCCCTCGAAATCGAAATTACTGATTTCGCGAAGTTGATCGGCGAGCGATTCTACTGCTGATTCGAAAAGTTCTTTTCCTAGTTCAGGATTTGCATCCGTTGGATCACCTATAAGTCCTTCGCTCCCGAAATCTCGGCTTGTCCAACCAAATTGGACTTTGCCTCCAAATTTCACCCATTTATTCTCTGCCATCCACTCAGGAACACGGCGAACAGCTTTTTCCATTCGAGTTTCTCCTGGTCGTAGGTATGAAAAAACTGAAGTTTCATTTAATCCACCATGAATACCCATACCCATCTCTTCTTCGGTGCTTGTTCCACCAGATGCTGGTGGAACAGAGGGGTGAACGAGAAATGTCAGAAGTTCGTGAGCAACTCGTATATCGCGACATGCTGTGATCAGAAGAGAGGTGTTGCCACCGTGACCGTTTAAAATAACCAACCTTCTTGCAGCAGTTGTAGCTACACATCTAGCTATGTCATCAAGGATGCTAACCATCGTGGCCGTACTGTACGAAAGAGTCCCCGGTGACCATGTGTGTTCATTTGATTTTGATATCGACAATGTTGGAAGAAGCCATAGATCTATCTCTTCTCCTACAGAATCAAGAAGAGCACTGGAAGTTTCTTCTGCGATAACTGTGTCTACCGACATCGGTAAATGAGGTCCGTGCTGTTCAATTGCTCCAACGGGAAGCAGGATTACAGAATTTTCGCTTATTTGCTCTGGGACATTCGGCCCAGTTATATCGGCAAGTCTTCCAGACATCCTTACAGGATAACCGAGTATCTTGTTTAACGCGATTGATCGGCTACTGTCACTTTTTTAACCAAGGGGTCCTGTCCATCTATCCATCTCTTCAATCTCAATTCCTGCCTGCTCCAGCGCTCTTTTGGCAGTATGTGAAATCACTTCATCAAGATCTTTATGTTTGTTATAAAAAGCTGGCACTGGAGGGAAAATCACCCCTCCAGTTTCTGCTACTTGTTGCATTAAACGTAAATGCCCTAAGTGAAACGGGGTTTCTCTCACCATTAAGACCAAAGGTCTTTTTTCTTTCAGAGTTACATCCGCTGTTCTTGTAAGCAGGTCAGAGCTATACGAGTTTGCTACTGCTGACAGAGTCCTTATTGAACACGGGGCAATAATCATTCCGTCACATGGGAAAGTTCCGCTGGCAGGTCCTGCTGAAATATCTTTGATCGGATACGAGTGGTCAGCAAGTTTTTCGACTTCACCTGCTGAAAAATCGGTTTCCATACCTATGGTTTGTTTCGCTGCATTCGTTAATATTAAATGGGTTTCCACTTCTTCGATGTCACGCAATATTTCAAGAATGCGGATTCCGTATATAACTCCGCTAGCTCCACTTATTCCGACAACTAGCCGCTGAAAACCATCTTTCATTTGCTGAATTTCTCCTCTTAATTACTTGCAAGTAAATTTTTCCGTGAGTTTTGAACTGTAGTCCGACCACCGAACATAAGCACCTTTGTGTCCTGTAGATAACATCAAACTATGGATCTTGATCTGATGGCTCAAAAATATATTAACGATGGCTATTTAATCGTTCCAGAAATTTTTGATCAAACGACTGTAGAAAATATTCAATCAGAAATTCCCAAGTTTTTAGATGGAACCTATCCCGTTAATAACCCTGCTGGAAACAAAGATTCTGGGCTTCTAGCTGTTCATTTCCCTCACTGGGTTTCACGTCCCATTTTTGAAACTCTGGACCATCCAAGGATAAAAGAGGTCCTCCAAATAATTGTAGGAGCTCATATCCCCCACTGGGATGGCAGGGTAAAATGCATGCAATCCATGCTTTTTCTCAAACCTCCTGGCTTCCCAGGTCAAGCCTGGCATCAAGACGAACGCTTCATCGCTACTAGAGACCGTTCTCTTGTTGGTGTCTGGATTGCTTTAGACGACGCAACCCTGGATAACGGCTGCTTAAGGGTCATCCCGGGAAGCCACAAAATGGGACAGCTTTGGCCAACTAGGCCACATACTGAAACTGAAGAATTTGACGCTTCAGATGAAAGCTATGGTTTCAACTCAGATGATGAAGAAATTGTTGAACTGAAAGCTGGGTCGGCTGTTTTTTTTAATGGCTATTTGTTACATAGATCTCTTAGAAATCTTAGTGATACAAGTCGGAGGGCTCTGGTGCATCACTATATGAATGCATGGTCTAATCTGCCTTGGCAAATAGGTGCAGACAGATTAGTGGATGCCGCCACGCATGATCATCGAATGATCGTACCGGTTGCAGGTGATGACCCTTATCCCGAAAGAGGGATTGAGGTAAGCCCGAATGAAGTGTTTCTTCGCCCATGGGGAGATGAAATGGAATGGGGTGATTGGGATGCTTAGAGTTCTTCATAATGCTCGGTTGGAAGATGGCAGATTAGTGAACCTCCACATAAATGGTGGTCGTATAGAAACCATCACAGAATTGCAGAAACCCTCTCCACTATCTGAAGATGGTACGGATCTAAATAGCTGGCTTGTGATACCCAGTATGGCTGAGCCGCATGCACATCTTGACAAAGCACTAACAGCTGAAAGTGTTCCTAATCCTGCTGGTGATTTATCGGGTGCCATTGAAGCTTGGATCTCTGCAACAGCTCGTGGAGAAATAACTTATGAGGACACTATCGACCGCGCTGTAGAGGCAATGCGTCTACTAGTTTCCAGAGGCGTTACAGCAGTTAGGACTCATGTAAATGTGGCACTAGGTTCTCGTGCTTTGGAAGCAGTCCGAGAAGCCAGAAAACTTGTTGAAGGCCTTATCGATGTTCAAATAGTTGCCTTAACAATAAACCCTATGACTGGCCAAGAAGGAACAGACAATCGAAAAGCTTTAGAAACAGCAATAGAAACCGGAGTGGATCTGATTGGAGGATGCCCTCATCTTGACCCCAACCCTTCCGTTTTAATTAAAGACGCATTAGATGTAGCCGAAGATGCAGGTATAGGAATTGATTTGCATGTCGATGAAATGCTCGATGAATCAGTTTTAACACTTCATGACTTGGCAAAACAGGTGATGGATCGAGGTTTTGAAAACTCTGTTACAGCAAGCCACTGCGTTACTTTGGGAATGCAAAGCCTAAAAAAGCAAAAAGAAGTTTCAGCTGATGTTGCAAAAGCTAATATCGCTGTTTTGCCGCTTCCACAAACCAACCTTTTTCTTCAAGGAAGAGAAATGCCTACTGCTACGCCTCGTGCGCTTACCGCGATTAAAAGCCTTAAAGACGCTGGAGTTCTAGTTGCAGCTGGAGCTGACAACGTTCAAGACCCGTTTAATTTAGTAGGTCGCAGTGACCCACTTGAAACTGCTTCACTTTTGATTTTGGCTGCTCATGAAACACCAGAAAGCGCCTACGAAATGGTAAGTGTGAATGCCAGAAAAGCCATGGGACTCGACAAGGCCGACGTGTCACCTGGGTCTTTAGCCGACTTTGTCGCTATAGATGCGACCTCACTTCGGGGAGCTATTGCTGATGCTCCAATGTCCAGGAAAGTTTTTAAAGGTGGAGTTCTAATTTCTTCCTCTCAACAAACCACTCAAATAAGTCCAGAAGGACTTTAAGCACGAACTTCACCTAAGCTTGAACGATGACGGAAATAAAAGATTTACGCGATTTTATATCGGCCCTAGACTCTGCCGGTCAACTCGTTAAAGTCAACAATCCAGTTTCAATTGAATATGAATTGGCGGATGTTGGAGCAAGCATTGCACGTGAGGGCAAAGGGGCTTGTCTCTTCGAAAATGTTACTGATAG
>Ga0206678_10001882_pt1 | contig 13610 bp, 12 predicted proteins | sample M180m12015metaG_FD_155453 | JGI IMG/M metagenome (GOLD analysis project Ga0206678, IMG submission 155453) | Ammonia-oxidizing marine archaeal communities from Monterey Bay, California, United States - M1 80m 12015 | ecosystem: Environmental > Aquatic > Marine > Intertidal zone | place: USA... | reverse complement strand
CTCATGTTCGAAGGACTGAAAACGGCCTCGGCGGTGTCCACCTCGGCAGTATTTACGTTGACACCCGCTTTGAGTGCAGTCTTTGGTTATATCCTGCTATCTCAGTTGGTGACATCGCGGATTGTGGTGGCGCTGGGTATAGGGGTAGTTGGGGCGCTATGGGTAATTTTCCGCGCCGATTTTAATTTAATCTTAGCGCTGGATATTGGTCGCGGAGAGGGGATTTATTTCCTGGGGTGCGTTGCGCATGCGGTCTACACGCCATTAGTCCGAAAGCTTAATCGGGGTCAGTCGCCTGTTGTCTTGACCTTCGGCACGATCCTGGGAGCTTTGGTGTTGGCGCTTGTCTATGGGTTTGGCGATCTCATGTCCATAGATTATGAAGGATTACGACCTATAGTCTGGGGTACATTGATCTATCTTGGGGTTTTTGCCAGCGCCATGTCCTTTTTGCTTATCCAGTATTCCACGCTTCATTTGCCTTCCTCTAAGGTAATGGCTTATACCTATCTGACACCCAGTTGGGTAATACTCTGGGAATTCGCTTTAAGGCACCCTCTGCCCCCGCTGATGGTGTGGCTGGGCGTTGTGGCAACCATACTTGCTTTGTGCCTGTTGCTGCGCGATGAATCTTCGCGACAACAGGATCGCATTTGTTAATTCCTGACAGTCCACTGGTGTCATGCGTGAAGGGGCGCTTGATTAAAGGGTTTCAGGCGATGCGGGGCTCGTGACCACTGTCGCATCGCGCGTGACCTTATCTTTAGTAACCGTGCAGGCGGTTGATCACCCGGCGATGCAGCATTCGATGTACCACCGGAATGAATATGACCGGGTTACGGAATGCACCAGTTGTTTTGTTCGCGCCCCTGGAGCCAGGATGCCGTTATCTGGGCGCAAGAAAACCGGAGCTATTATATGTTGTTGCCCCTGAGGTCTGAGCATACCCCGCCGGCATGGGCGCCCATCGTGATATTGATATCGCTGGGCCTTTTATGGGGGGGAGTGACCAATGTTGCCCGTTTTGTGGGGCTCTCGGGAATCCCACCTCTGGCCTATGCATTTTGGACACTGATGATCGGTGCGGTTCTACTGACCCTGGTAAATCTTATTCGCCGCAGACGGGTTCCTCTGTCTCCGAGGCATTTTGGGTACTACCTGGTTGCAGGGGCTCTTAGCTCCGGGTTACCGACCGCAAATATGTTTTGGTGTCTTCATTACATCAGTGTAGGCGTTATGTCGTTGGCGCTGACCATGGTGCCTTTGATCACCTATCTTTTGGCAGTGGTCTTTGGTTTGGAAAAGCCCCATATCAAACGGGCATCTGGGATCGGCTTAGGTCTATTAGGGGCGCTGCTTGTCATTCTGCCAGATAACGGGCTGCCGGCAGACCAACCGATCGGCTGGTTTATGATGGCTTTTTTCACCCCGGCCGCCTATGCTGCCGGGACCGTATATACGGCTAAATATAAGCCCGCCGATGTGGAATCACTGGTTGGCGCCAACGGTATGATGTTTGCCTCTGCTTTGTTGTTGCTATGCCTAATGCTAATTTCAGGGCAATGGTATGCGTTGTGGGAAGATGCCACGCTGGTCAACGGCCTGATAACCCTCCACGGGGTTGTATCGGCAATCGCATTTACCTTGTTCTTTACCCTGGTACGTATTTCTGGGCCGGTCTATTTCAGCCAGGTAGCCTATCTGGTCACCGTTTTCGGAATCGCCATTGCACTGGTGGTATTTGGTGAGCGTTACAGTGTCTGGCATTGGGTTGCACTGGGGGTCACCATTTATGGTGTGTGGCTTGTGAATAGCGCGCAGCGCCAAGCTGGTCATGCCGTCTCCGAGGCCTGACTGTTTTGCCTCGTTCTCAAAATTTACGAGGTCAAAAAAAACCTGACGCTACGGGTGCAGCGCCAGGTTTTTTAGTTTAACAACCCGTACTTGTGATCAGGCAAACCACCAGCGTTCAGCTGCTTTACAGCCATCTAACTCCCAGTTACCGCCAATCACATCAGGGTGACGGACCTTGTCGTTGGTGGCGAAGATATCCTGCAGGAATAGCGGCAGCACCGTACCACCGTCATTGTGCACGATCTGTTGCATCTCTACATAGATGGCACGACGCTTGGTGGCATCAGTTTCGACCCGCCCCTGCAGCAGCAGTTCATCAAACTGGGCGTTTTTCCAGTAAGTGTCATTCCAAGCTGCTTCTCCCCAGTAGACAGTGGAGAACATCATGTTCTCGGTGGGACGACCCGACCAGTAGCAGGCCGAAAACGGTTTTTTCATCCACACATTTGACCAGTAGCCGTCATCAGGTTCACGCACTACCTCGACATTGATGCCCGCAGGCCGCGCGGTCTCGGCCATCATCTGGCCGGCGTCGATCGATCCGCCAAATCCTGTCTCAGCGGCGTGGAATTTGACATCCAGACTATCAAAGCCCGCCTTTTTCAGATGATACTTGGCCTTGTCGGGATCGTAGCCACGTTGTGGCAGTTCATCCGTGGTGGCGCGATAAACGTTAGCCGGACCAATCGGGTTATCGTTGCCTAACTCGCCATATCCACGTGCGACCACCTTGAGCCACTGCTCCCGGTCAACGATGTACTTCATGGCTGTCCGGACGTCGTTATTATCAAACGGCGCGATATTAGTCAGCATGGGCAGAGTGACCTGCTTGTTGCCTTTGGTGACATCTACCACGATGCCTGACTGGCGCTTGAGCAGGTCAGCGGTCTTGGGGGCGACGTTGTTCATTGCATCGAGCTCACCAGTGCGCAGGGCATTTTCCCGAGCGGCCGAGTCAGCGATCTGGAGCGTCTCCACTTCATCAAAGAAACGGCGGTTAGGCTTCCAGTAGTTGGGGTTAGCTTTAGTCAAGGTACGTACACCCGGCTCATGTTCAACCAGCGTAAAACCGCCTGTGCCCGTACCGGATTGCCAATCGACCGTGCCATCTCCGTTGGACGGGCAGATCAGCAGATGATAGTCGGTGAGGATAAAGGGAAAGTCAGCATCTCCGCCTGATAGCTCTACCACGACTCCGTATTTACCGTCCGCTTTGACTGAAGTTACTGCACCCAACTGACCTTTAGCGGCAGACTTGGAATCTTCACCCAGGTGGTGGTTCAGCGAATCAACGACGTCCTCAGAAGTCAGCGATTTGCCGTTATGGAATTCGACACCCTGGCGAACCTTAAAGTTCCATGTTTTGGCACCATTGCTACCTTCCCAGCTTTCGGCAAGCTCTGGCACGAGTTCGCCTGAGGGTGCGACCTCGGTCAGGTTGTTACGCAACTGACCAAACTGCACGTTCAACATGTAGTGGTCCAGGATCTGGCCTGGATCCAGCACATCACTAGTGGCGCCGCCGGTCACACCCTGGCGAAAGCGTCCACCTTGCTTTGGTGCAGCCAGAGCGCTCTGCATATAAAGTCCCGGCGCCATGGCACCCAAGCCCATCGCCGAAATGCGGGAGAGAAATTCCCGTCGGCTCATCTTGCCTTTGGCCACCCGGGCCTGTAGTTGATCGATTTCAGATCTTTGTCTGTCGTACATTTATCTCATCTCCTAAGGTGTGTTTAGCATGTTTTCCGTTGAGACCATGATTCAGTCACGATGTTCTACGTTGACCGTTTTCGCAACGATATTCGTAGTTAATGTCGACTGGGAGCCAAAGTCAATAATAAACATTGAATTAGCGTCTTATTTATACGAAATGATTGGTTGTTTTATTTTCCGGGCAAAATCCCACGCCAGGTTAACTGCCTGGGCTTGACCCAGAAGACAGCCATCACAGAAGATCACGAGGGATGATTCTCTCCCATTCACGAGCGTGGACGACTGCGTTGCCTTCAAAAGCGCTAATCTTGGCCCAAATATAAAAATTAGCGACATCACACGACATGGTGGTTTCGGTTTCGGTCCGAATAGACCAGTCATCGCGCGACATCCAGCAGTAATACAGGGTTTTGGACGAAACACTTAACGGGTCATCCGGGATAATCGACCAACAGTCCTCGTGGCGGTGGCGTATCCGCAGTCCGTGATCTGGCATTTCTTCCTCACCAGTATCATCAATGACTTGCAGTTGGGTAGCGTTGTTTTCGCAGCCGTGTGTTACCCATCGGCGGTATTCGGCCGGACGATGCTGGATGTACTCGGGTAGTGGATTAGGGTTATCGGGTTCAGGCATGTCATAGCTGTCGTTGCCGTACCGTACTGGCAAATCAAGACGGGTGTGCTGGCCGGTTTCGATGCAGGCCGTGATCCGATAAGGCCCCGGCATCACCATAGGCCAGTATGCCGTCGATATGGCAAGACCGATGCGGTGTCCACAAGGGAAGCGGTAACCACACTGGTCGAGGCTTAGCGCAATATCCATGAGCTTGCCCGGTTCTACCGGGTTGGGGTTCGCATCACTGGTGCGGTGGGTTAGGTTGATCACCCCCCAGCTGACTCGAAAAGAAGTCCCATCTGGATGTATATCCAGCAGGCGAACCGCAAGATGGCCCACGGGTTGGTCGATCGAAACACGTAAGGCCATTGTGGGTTGTCCAAGGATTTGGACAGATTGGTCAAGTACCGCAGTTTGGAAAACGAGCGAGCCGGCATTATCACCGGTCTGATCACCGGCAAGTTCCTCATCGGGCTTAAGGGGAAAAAATTCTCCAGCGGCAGTTCCGGTATCCAGCGGTGAGCAGATTGTCAGGTTGGTGGTCGTGCCCGGACGGTCGGTGAGATCTGAGGTGTTGGAGGGGAAAAAGCTAACCGTCGATATATCTTCGCAGGGCCAGGACTCTTCGGCGACCCAGCGTCCTGGCTCATGTTTTCGGGGAAGAGACGGATGCACGCCATCGGAGATATAGGCGCGGTAGGCCGGCAGCGCATCGGCTCCGTTGTCACGCCCTTTTAACCAATGATCCCACCAGCGTAGTGCTTCGGCATGAAAGTCCATTCGCGGATGGGGGTAGGCGAAGTGTGGGTACTGGTGTATCCAGGGACCATTGATTGCCTTGGTTGGACCCGCAAAATTTTGAGCGGCAGCTGGGGGTGCGTTGAGATAGCCGTCAGCCCAACCGCTGATCACCAGCGCAGGAGTCGTTACGGCGGCGTAGTTCTCGCACACCGAGCCGTGGCGCCAGTAGTCGTCCCGGCGCTGATGGGATAACCATATCTCAAGTGGAAAAGGCTGAGTTTGAAGACGATGCAGCCACATATCACGCCAGCATTCTCCTACCAGAGCGGGGTCGGGCGGCCTCGATGCATAACACAGCATGACAGCAGACCACCAGGCATTGGAATAAAGCAGGCAGCCGTTCTTGTAGTGGATGTCATCGTTATAGCGGTCGACGGTTGTGCCAATAGCGACGACAGCTTTGAGTGCCGGCGGATTCATCGCGGCAATCTGCAGGGAGTTAAACCCGCCCCAGGAGATGCCCATCATGCCGATGTTGCCGTCGCACCAGTCCTGCTTTGCAATCCAGGCAATCACTTCGATGCCATCGGCCAGTTCTCTTGGCGAATATTCATCATCAAAATCGCCATCAGATTCACCGGTGCCCGATATATCCACTCTGACTCCAGCATAACCATTGCTGGCAAATATGGGGTAGGTGGATTCATCGCGCAAAGCGGTACCATCGCGCTTTCGATAGGGCAGGTACTCAAGGATGGCAGGGGCGCGGTGTTCCAAGGCAGATTCGGGTAACCACGCTCTGGCTGCCAGGTTGCGTCCATCAGAAAGTGGAATCAGAAAATGCTCAAGCTCATGGCATTGTGTTGGCGGTTGCGGCTTCAATGGGTTTTCAAATAATTAAGGTTTATCGATTTAAGGAATCCGCCGGAAGCATCTAATCTGGCTACTGAGCTCAACCAATAAGGGGCAGGTTAGCCTAGTTTTGATAAGAGGGGTCTTCGCGATCCAACATGCGAATCAACGCTTGCCAGTTGCGATCAAGATAGCTGTCTGTAGTTCCGGATTTACCGACAAGTCCGTACTTTTCAACGCCCGCTATCACCTCATCGCTTGGAATAATATGTTGAGCGCCTGATGCCATGACATCGACCTGAATCTTGCAGGCACTCTCAAGAGTGTATAAGAGATAAAAAGCCTCAGCCATGGTGCGGCCCGCAGCCAATAAGCCATGGTTATGCATGATCATGGCCCATTTATCTGCCATGTCTTCGCCCAGGCGCCTCCATTCATCATCATTATCGGTGGCCAGATCGTAATGGTGATAACAGACCAGGTTGATAATCTCATTAGCCTGCTGACTTAAAGGCAAAAGCCCGCACGTCATGGCGGACACCGCTGTTCCGGCGCGGGTATGAGAATGCAATGTCACGTTTACATCGGGCCTGGCCTTTAAGATAGCCGAGTGGATCGCATGGCCTGCATCGTTGTAAGGGTAATCTCCGGATACGACATTACCCTCAAAATCAACTTTGATCAGATTGGATGCTGTGATCTCCTGAAACAGCAATCCAAAAGGGTTGATGAGGTACTGATTCGGTTGCCCAGGCACCCGGGCGCTTAAGTGGGTGAAGATCAGATCAGTCCATCCAAATTTAACGAAGAGCCGGTAACAAGCGGCAAGTTCCTGGCGCAACGACCACTCCTCGTTAGAAACCAGTTTTTGGACCGCGGTCAATGCGGACATAGCAATCTCCTGTAAATTTCGGGGAATTAAAGATGACTCTCCAGCGCGATCATTCTAAAGAGATATAGATTTCATTACCGCTGACCGTCACGGGAAAGGTTTTAAGGTCAATACATGCAGGCGCTGATAACGCTTTACCGGTTCGTACGTCAAAACGTCCCTGATGAAGCGGACATTCAATGACGTTGCCAATCACGATGCCATCCTCGAGGTGCTCCTCCTCGTGAGTGCAGTAGCCATCGGTCGCAAAAAAGCCATCTGGTGTGTGATAGATGCAAAAAGTACGACCTTTGTGATCAAATCGAATCACATCCTCTTCGTCAAGGTCGTCTGGCCTGCATACATAAAGTTTGTCAGCCATTATTTCTCCTTTAGTGTTAATCAGGCTTTAGCTAATCAAACCTGTTCTGTAGTTTTTTGAGAACCGCTGCCCATGTTACATGGTCGCCTTGGAAATAGGCGTAACTACACCTTCTGTAATCATCTGCGGTGCTTGCCGGATTGTTCGTGCCCGCGTGTTTTTCCCCCAAGAGCGCCGCAGGGCCACTGATACTAACTCCAGGTTGGTTCGCCATAATCCAGGATCAGGCTCTGGAATCTGTGAGGCGACTTCGCGAGCCAGCGCGGGCAGCGAAAAGAAAGGCGCATTGGGGTACAGGTGGTGTTCAACGTGATAGTTCATATTCATATAGAGCACTCGCCCTAGCCAATTGGTGTGAAATGAGCGGGTAGTGTCAAGAATTGATGGTGAGTTCACTGCGGTTTCGGCATGCTGCAGTATTGTGAAAAATTGCATGATCGGCGCTCCCAGTAATCTTGGGATCACGAGAAACCATAACAACCAGGTATGGCCCAGAAAGATCCCTACTCCAATGAAAATATAGATGAGAAGAAAGATTCTTGCGTTTCGGGTTAACCGGGGCAGTTCGTCCTGAGGCACCACTTTACGGATCATGGGTGAATACTGCTCACAGGTCATTTGTACCAGTCGTACGATATGATAGCGAAGCAGGGATAAACCGGCGATCTCGAGAACCCAGGTTCGTAAGGTCATCGGCAGGTCGAAAGGCATCTGGCTGTCCAGGTTCTGATGCCAGGTATAGGTGTGATGGTTGGTATGGGTATACCGCCGGTGTAATGGTTCTTCCATGTATAAAATGGATGAAAACCAAAGTACTGTCTCGTTTAACCAACGGGCCCGGTATGCCGTACCGTGGGCGGTCTCGTGGGAAAGGGCATAAGCGGGCAGCGTAAGCAAGCCTCCATGGATCGCCATCGCAGGCCAGATCCACCCGCTACCCAGCGCCAGCCAGACGAGTAGTCCGCTTAAGGTCAGACCGATGCCCCATTGCAAAAGAAATACCAGGCCCGGCCCGTTCCTTCGTCGCCGAAGTGACCTGATCACTTTTGAATCTACATGGACACTTGAGGATGCCGCATTGGTGGGTGCAAAGCGCTCTGCCATTAATCTTTCCAATGCATAATTGATTCAGCTTGCGAAGGCCTTGAGTCAGTCGAAGAGCAGTTCTTTGCGCCGACGTTCACGGAATGCTTTTTGTGCCTCAATTGTGCCGTCGTGCCAGCTGCCAAAGAGTTTATCGAGGCCCGTCGCACGATTTCCGTAGTTCACTTCGTAGTACTTATGGTGTAACTGATGGAAAGGATCGCCACTGGGAATACTCAGGTCCCGTCCAACCTTGATTTGTGAAAAACCTGCATGTGATAGGGCAGGAGATATTCCTTGAAATAGTCCCAGCAATACAATCAGAACCGGGTGGGCCGGCACCACCCAGAAAATACAGAAAACACTGAAATAAAGGAGGTGCTCAATCGGGTGCATCGAGATTCCTGACCACGGCTGTGGACTGGTGTTGCGATGATGCAGGGCGTGAGCAACTCTATATAGCGGGGGCCAGTGCAGTAGTCGATGTACAAAGTAGAAGTGTGCCCAACTCCCAAAGAATGTAAAAAACCCCAGAAGCAGTAGATAGGTTTTCGAATCAACCCAATGCACTACATCGACGAATCCGTTTGCGTATATCCAGTAGGTCATACACTCAAACAACGTCCATATCGTGCAACCACTCACAATGGACCAGAACATATTGTCTTTAAGCTGTGATCTAAAGAGAAACTTTCTGGAGTTTTGCTCTTGCCATAGGGAATTAAGTTTTGTCGTTACACCCTGCCCGCGGCGTACATACAGCCACCAATGCAATGGGGCTGCAAACAATGTCAAAAGCGCCACATTACGGACCCAGATCAGGGCGATCCAATCCCACTCAAAGCTCTGCATTGATTGCAGGCTGGGACTTAAGAAATACCAGCTCAAAAAGGCGAGGCCAATAAAAACGAGCCCCCAGGGAAACAATACGTCACTCCAGATCCATTTTAGCGTGGCAATCGGCTTTGGAGGCCAGGCAAAAAGTGGGGGTACCTCTATGGGGGCGCCCGCATCTGGCATGGCCACGCTACTATAGGCCTCAGTGTCGATTGTATCGTTGGAGCTTGTCATGGTGATCTCCTCTGCCTCGAATCCGTCGTTGTATCCGAGTGCTATGGGTGTGAATCTGGGATGATTAGCGGGATTTCTCTTGACTAGGTGGGAGAATCGTAGAGAATTCTGAATATTAAATAAACTATATATTATTTAATAAAAATTAAATATTATTAATGTCAGATCTGAATAGTCAGGTGCGTACTTTTCTCCATGTTGCCGAACTGGGCAGTTTTGTTCGCGCATCGGAACGGATGTTTGTAACACAGGCCGCGGTCACAACTCGTATCAAGGCTTTAGAGCAATGGCTTGGATATCCTTGTTTTGTTCGTAGTCGTCATGGGGCCCAGTTAACATCTCAGGGCGAACATTTCCTAAACTACGCACGCGATGCTGTAACCTCTTTGGAAGAGGGGCGTAGAGCCGTTCGACGCCTGTCTACATCCAGAATCAGTTACCGGTTTATGAGCCAGTTTCTGCTGCTTGAAACCGTGGCACTAGATTGGGTTTACTGGATGCGTACCAATGCCCCCGAGGTTTCCATATCACTGGACTCCAGTCACTCACTGGCAGCGGCAGAGCTGATTATCAAACATGAGCTGGATTTCGCCATCGGTTATCAAGCGCAGGCAATGACAGGAGTGCACTTTGAGAAACTCTTTGATGAGGTCTTGGTGTTGGCTACATCAGTTACGCTCGATACCAACTGGCGGGATCATTACATTGCGATTGATTGGGACCCGGATTTACTGGCAGTCCAACAGCATCTATTTGGAGAGATTGAGATTCCACAATCTGTGACAGCGCCGTTTGTTGATACGGCTCGAATGATCATGCTTCGCCAGCCTGCGAGCGCCTATGTCGTTGAGCGGGTAGCCCGGCAACAGATCGAGGATGGCCGATTACGGCTTGTGGATGAAGCTCCCAGGCTCAAACGACCTGTGCATGCCATTTACGCAGACAATCCACGGCATCCTGAGATACAGACCCTGGCGCTTGAAGGGGTGCGGGAGGTTACCCGTGAATTGTCTGACATAGGATCTTCATCATGAAGGTCTGCCATATTTGGGAAATATGATTTCTAGCTACAGGCGACTTCCATGGCGATATTTGACTCGCGCAGGCTTGGAATTAGTCGGTTTACTGCCAATGCATTTGCGTGTTGACTGATGTAGGTTAAATTACACATCTCAGCGCGTATGAATTTCAATCATCGATCCTCGAATCTGAGACTCGCAGGAAAGATATTCAGGAAATATTGTGTCGTCTTTGATTAAAGTTGTATTGCAGCGTCTTGGGTTAGGGGTGTTGACCCTTTTTGTGGTCTCTCTGATCATTGCATCTGTAGTTGAACTGTTGCCCGGTGATATCACTCAGGCCATGCTGGGCCAATCGGCAACGCCTGAGACAGTTGCGGCATTTCGAGCTGAAATCGGGCTGGACCGTCCTGCGCATGTCCGCTATCTGCAATGGCTCAAGGGCATGCTCACCGGTGATATGGGCAGGTCTTTGGCCAGCAAACGCGAGATCACTGAGTTTATCGGGACCCGACTCTCCAATACACTCTTCCTGGGCGGGGTTGCTGCGGCATTTGCTGTGCCCTTGGCTTTATTGCTTGGCTTGCTCGCGGCGCTGTATCGCAACAGTCTGTACGACCGTATTGTGAACCTGACCACGCTCACATCTATATCCTTTCCGGAGTTTTTTGTCGCTTATATCCTGATCCTCTTTTTGTCGGTGAAAAGTGGCATATTTCCAGGAATCTCTAATGTCAGTACAGACCTTGCCTTTGGCGATAAGCTTTTCCGCACTCTTTTGCCGGCCTTAACACTGACGCTGGTGGTGTTAGCTCACATGCTGCGCATGACTCGTGCGGCGATCATCAATCTGTTATCCAGCCCATATATCGAGATGGCCCGCCTCAAAGGTACACGGCCATTTCGGGTGATTGTCCATCACGCATTGCCCAACGCGTGGGGCCCAATCGTTAATGTAATAGCACTCAACCTCGCCTATCTGGTGGTCGGGGTGGTTGTGGTCGAGGTGGTGTTTGTCTATCCCGGACTAGGGCAACTACTGGTCGACAGTGTTTCCAAGCGGGATCTGCCCGTAGTGCAGGCCTGCGCAATGATATTCGCCGCGGTATATATCCTGCTAAACCTGTTGTCGGATATTGTTTCTATCGTTTCCAATCCCCGATTGCTGCATCCGAGATAGATCGATAGCGTCATGGGTAAAGTAATTCTCGAGGCTCCACTTAGCGCAAAGATTGGTCTGCTGGTCATCCTTGGCTATGTTTTTACCGCTGTTTTCGCGCCCTGGATTGCCCCTTACAGTGAAACCGCGATCGTAGGCTCGTCCTACGAGTTGTGGACGAACGAGTTTATTTTTGGAACCGACAACATTGGTCGAGACATGCTCTCGCGTTTGATTTTTGGTGCACGCAATACCATCGGGATTGCATTTGCCACCGTGATCGTAGCCTTTCTGATCGGAGGGGTCACCGGGATGCTTGCCGCTATTCTGGGAGGTTGGTATGACATGGCGATCAGTCGCTTAGTCGATATCCTGATGGCGGTCCCCAGTTTGATTTTTGCGCTGCTACTACTGACTATTTTCGGCACTTCAGTCCTCTCGCTGATACTGATCATCGCCGTGCTCGACAGCACTCGGGTGTTTCGAATTTCTCGCTCGGCAGCCATGAATGTTGTGGTGATGGAGTTCGTTGAAGCGGCACGCTTGCGGGGGGAGGGTATGTGGTGGGTGATTCGCAAGGAAGTACTGCCCAATATCACAGCCCCATTGCTGGCAGAATTCGGGCTGCGTTTTTGTTTTGTGTTTCTTTTTATTGCGGCGCTCAGTTTCCTGGGATTGGGAATTCAGCCACCAACGGCAGACTGGGGCTCGATGGTGCGCGAGAACGCAACGTTGATTAATTACAACGATATAACACCGTTGTTGCCGGCGGCAGCGATCGCGGGTCTGACGGTTGCGGTTAATTTTGTCGTTGATTGGATGCTGCACCTATCCAGTGGTTTGCGCAGTGATTAGACGATCCGACAACGAGGTTATTTCATGAGCGACAACGATCATTCCCACGATCACGATCACGATCACACCGAGCCGCCCGGAGAACTTGAGCTCAAGGTGAAGGCGCTGGAGTCCTTGCTTGTTGAAAAAGGCCTGGTAGACCCAGCTGCTTTGGATGTGCTGATAGAGACCTACGAACATAAAGTGGGGCCTCGTAACGGTGCGCAAGTGGTGGCCCGGGCGTGGGCGCAACCCGAATTCAAGGAATGGCTACTGCGCGATGGCGCCGCAGCAATCGCCTCTTTGGGCTTCACCGGGCGACAAGGAGAGCATCTGCGGGTTGTAGAGAACACCACGACAGTGCACAACCTGGTCGTTTGCACTTTGTGCTCGTGTTACCCGTGGCCGGTACTGGGTCTTCCTCCAGTTTGGTACAAGTCCGCTCCATACCGCTCAAGAGCGGTGAGCGATCCTCGTGGAGTGCTTGCCGAATTCGGTACAACCCTGGACCACGATACTGAAATTCGGGTCTGGGATTCCACGTCCGAGATGCGTTACCTGGTATTGCCGCAGCGCCCGCAGGGGACACAAGACTGGACGCAGGCGCAACTCGCAACGCTGGTCAGTCGAAACGCCATGATCGGGGTTGAAAAAGCACAACAGCCCGACGATGGCATGACGGCATGAGTGGTGGCCACGACCTCGGTGGCTTGAGTGGTCTTGGACCGATTGCCCCGGAGCCTGAGTCTAGCGAGCCCGTATTCCATGCCGAATGGGAAAAACGTGTTTTCGCATTAACCATGGCTAGCGGATCTTTGCGCCGCTGGAACCTCGACGAGTCACGCCATGCCCGTGAACGCCAGCATCCGGCCGACTATCTGCGCAACAGTTACTATGAAAACTGGTTGGCTGGCCTTGAGACCTTGCTGGTTGAAAAAGAGTTGTTGTCGGTAAAGGAGTTAGCCACTGGAGCGAGTCAGGGTGAGGTTTCCGATAGCGGGGCTGTGCCGTTGCAGGCGAAGGATGTACCCCAAATTCTGTCTCGCGGTGGGCCCGTTGATATGGTGATTGAAGATGCTCCGTGCTTTACCCCGGGAGATCGGGTGCGGGTGTGCAGTCAGGACCCAAGGGCGCATACCCGGGCACCTGTCTATGTACGCGGCAGAATCGGGTTTATCAAGGAGCATCATGGTGCCCATGTCTTTGCCGATAAACATGCGCGTGGTCAACGCGAGGGACGCCATTTGTACAGCGTAGCGTTTTCTTCGAGCGAACTATGGACTAGTTCAGAAAACGGTTCGGCCGAATTCAAGGTGATGGTTGATCTGTGGGAACCGTATCTGGAGCGAGCGTGACACCCGATAAAACTTCTCATATCGATAAACTTTCGGGTGTAGCCTCTGATAGCGAAGGCC
>Ga0206678_10001881_pt1 | contig 13614 bp, 7 predicted proteins | sample M180m12015metaG_FD_155453 | JGI IMG/M metagenome (GOLD analysis project Ga0206678, IMG submission 155453) | Ammonia-oxidizing marine archaeal communities from Monterey Bay, California, United States - M1 80m 12015 | ecosystem: Environmental > Aquatic > Marine > Intertidal zone | place: USA... | reverse complement strand
GAGGGTATCTACTGCTGTGCTTTATCGCTCCAGTGATGATACTCGAGGGAACTGTTCCAGAACTCTCCGGCAGGGCCAACGCCATGGACTATGCCACAGATAGTAGCTGGGGCAATCAGGACCACGGTGAGGATTCATCTCTGGGTCATGATCAATCGACGCACGGGGGAACTTTCTCTTGGACCGACCTTAACCCGGTGTGGGCCTTCGTTTACGGCTTCGGGGACTTGAACTGCCATCAGAAGCATGAGAGGTCCTGGGAGATTAACGGTAACCAGATGCCGGTGTGCACACGGGATGTCGGAATATTTCTTGGCTTGGCTATCGGAGCCGCGCTGTTCGGTTGGCGCGGGCTCAATCGCTGGACCATTCGAGACAGTTTTCTCTCGGTGTTCCCCGATGATAGACTAGAATCCATCTACCTAGACGATCGGAGGATGCTGGCCGTGCTGGCCGTAATCGGTATTGGGCTCGCACCAATGGCTGTCGACGGCTTCACGCAGATGCTCACTGATTATGAGTCCAACAACCCTCTCAGAGTGATGACCGGACTCGTCGCTGGTATAGTCGTAGGATGGTGGTTCTCCTCAGCGCTGTGTGCCAGAACGAAGTACTTCGATGACGACCCTGCTTCCGTTCTGCTGCCGGCCAATGCGAGACTGATAATGAAGTGATTATCCCTATTTGCCCTGCCACCAAGATACGAGGCCGCTCGCTCCGGCGGGAAGAGGGGAGTTTTTCGTTCCTGATCTCAACAATGCTATCCTCTCCAGTGAATCTCTGACCGCGGACGGATGCTCGCCCGACCGGACGATTTGCCCCATTGCGAACCTGAGATGGGCCTCGGGATTATCCGAGATCCATCGACGAATCGCATCTCTGAGTGGCCAGATGGTGAGCATCGTCATCCCCAACATGCGATAGCGCTGTTTCAAGTGGGACCTCGGAGCGTCCCTGCCTACGAGCGCCTTGTGTTTGTGTACCCAATCGGTTCGTTCGTGGAGGAACTTGACTATCCGCTGGGTGTGGCGCTCGGAGACAGCTCTCACTGGCCCGAGTGCCTGGCGAAGTTCGGAGATGTCGGCTGAAGGCAACAGGGCTAGTGTGCCACATATCGAAGACATGGAATGGGAAAAGATGCTGAGAGGCACATCGACCCTAGATTCCTCGCTTATCTCCTCTAGTACAGCATCGTGTTCCGATTGAGCGTCCCTGAGAATCCGCCATGGCGCTGAACCGTCGGGCCAAATCAAACTCTCGTTGGACGGTTCAACTCCAATTCCGGAAAGTTTGGTCTGTCCCTTTGAGGCCCTCAACAACTTACGCAGGAAGTGTCTCTCGACGACCTCCATTCTGACATTTAGCGGCTTTGGCCTAGAGTGTACGAACTTCCTTATCCTACGGGTCAGTTCGCGTCGAAATTCCTGTTCGGTCCCTTCATTCAGAATGGGTCCAATCACCGCGCCCATGTCAAACGGCGTGGGCATCTCTATCTCACCGGATAGCAACGAAGTGTATCCTTCTCTGATTCTCTGTTGTAGTTCGGAGGTCTCAAAGTACTCCTCCTTCTCAGTCAACGCTCTCAGCGTGCCTCCCTTGATTCTCCTCAGCGCCACCTCGGGGTCGCAGTCAACCCAGATGCAGAGGTCAGGTACCAGTGCTGCCGAATTCATGTGCGCCACTCTGTCGACGCCGAGCCCTCCCACAACTCCTTGGTATACCAACGAAGAGTGGATGTTCCTCTCGCTGACCACTGCCCTACCTTCCTCCAGACGGGGCAGTATCCAGCCGTGCGAGTGGTCGACCCTATCGGCAGCGAACAGTCCGGCCTCCTGCTCGGGAGTCATCGTCTGCTTGCGAACCGACTCGATGGCCAGACGGCCTAGAGGATGCTCCCTGCGCGGCTCTCCAGTGGCCTCGACAGAAGTGAACGAGAACTCCTTGTCCAGTATTTCCGAAATCACCTTCGTGGCGAGGCCTTTGCCGCTGCCATCGCCTCCTTCGATAGTAATCAAATACACTGGCAAACCTCGAGTTATTCCTCTGTGTGGTCGGTGAACTGATCCCTCGCGAGATGGGCCATGCCCATTCCCAATAGAATGAACATAGGACCTACGAACAGCATGCCTCGGCTCCAAAGTCCGAAGAACGACAGCCACCAAGTTCGCTGGTAGCGGTCGCCCCGGTAAGCCTCGAGGCCTCCTACCATGCCAGCCAGTCCGGCCAAAAGGGTGAGGGCTGCTATAGTGGAGCCGATTAGCACCGACTCACCGAGATGACTCTCTCCAGACATATCGTACTCGTCGACTCCGTCTCCATGCATCAGTGAGACGGATATCTGCGCGTGGTCACCCGGTACGAGGATGATCCTGACGGTTCGGTTCCCAGGATGATCAACTAGCAAGGTGGATGTCCGTCTGGGCACATCATCTATTGAAAACCGGCCTCCGGAGTCAGTGAAATCGTGACCGATCTCAAGTTCATTGGAGTCGAGTATGCTCACTCTGACTCCCTCTACTGGTTCGCCTCCTGTGGTGCTGTCCTCTAGTGCGGTACTGACGATTCCGTCGACATCAGCCAACCCGTCCGAACCATCCAACTGCCCTGCTAGGATCTCACCTACATTCGTCGAGATTAGGGCGATTCCGAGAAGAACTCCGAGAAGGCTCCCGACGAATATCATCAGCGCTCCAGCCACTCTGGTAGCTGAGTCTACAGAGAGATCGTGCAGCCACAGTTCCATGGCACTGTAATCATCGAACTCGTCGCCGTTCGCCTCGCTCACTACCTCTCACCCGCCTCTTGCTTCTCCTCGCTGGGCATCGGCGGCTGTTCAGTCTGCCGCTTAACTACCATCAGTATGAGGAACCGAATAATCGTGCTCAGGAGGCGCATCGAACTCAGAAAGATCACCAGAACGGCAATCAGCAGAACCGGCCAAACCGACTTCAGGATGGATATGGCCATAGATTCTAGGGGCTCTTCATCCTGAGGATCCTGAGTATCTCCAAACGACACCAGATACATGGATGTCCAGTTCTTGCCCGTGATGAGGAATGCATCTTGCTCTGAGACATAGGCAATCCCGTTCAGAACGTTGTTGGAGCCGTCTGACTCGTTCTCGGCGAGCATCGAGGCGTCGATAGTCAATCCGACCTCGCCGGTATTCTTGTCGATGGCGATGATAGAATCGTTGCCCCAGACGTTGGCGTACACTGTCTGACCGACGCACTCAAGCTCGTTGAGCAAACTCACTTCGTTGCCCTGGTCGACCACCCTCAAAGTCGAAACTAACGTGAAGTCTTCCGGGTTCCTAAAGGCCAGTTCGGAAGTCCCGTTCGACATCACTAGGTGGGTTCCATCGTAGCACAACCCCCAACCCTCTCCCGAGTAGGTATGATTGGCGATCACGGTCAGTGATTCGATGTCGAAGACCAGTGCTACACCCTCCTTCCAAGTCAGCATCACGATGTTGTCACCGACGACCGTAATGCCTTCTGCAAACAGCGACTCGTCGAGCTCGGTCTGACGGATCACCTGGCCGCTCAAGGGATCGACCTCTCTGAGACTGGAGTGTCCGTACAATCCGGTGCTCTCGTAGAGTAATCCACCATGCATCTCGAACCCCTGTGTGAAAGCTTCCGAATCGTGCTGGTGCGAGGAAATCAGAACTAATTCGACTGTTTCCGACTGCGCTTGGGCAGACGCTGGCAGGCTGCACATGAGTACGGCGAGTAGCATCGCGACAGTCAGTGCTGGCGCTGTAACGTGCTGTTTCATGTACGAACGATGCTCCATCGATGTTAAAATAGGTCTTTGAGCGGATTGCGACTGAAAACAACACGGAGTGTTGAACATGCCCCTCCACAATGCAGCAGCGTCCCGCAGAGCATCTGTCATGCTGGTCTTGACGATGTTGTTCGCCAGTCTTTCTCCTTTGACTCTCGCAGAGCCGCAATCCACTGAATCGGTGACTGAGGTCATGTCGGGCGACCTCTCGGAGTTCGACCCCTCTATTGAGGGCAAGCGGTACCTGTTCACAAATGAGTCCGAACCGGTATTCTCGGCTACCGGTCACCTGAAGATTGAATGGAGGGAAGCGGGTTATCCGGGGTTGGTGCTCCCATTCTCTTCGGGCTATCTGAACTCGAGATCCACGGTACGTTCTTGTGAGAATGCATGGAGTCAAGGCGATACTGACAATGTCTCCACAGCCAGTGGCAGCGTCTCTGTCACGGTGCAGAAGATATCTGCTAATTCTGCTATTCTGGTTGAGAACGGTCAGATTATCTCGTCTACCACGCTCAATGATATTGCCTCGACCTGGGAATCGACGATTTACCCTACGGTCACGACTTACTTCGGCAGTCCGCCCGATGTCGACAACAACTGCCAAATCGAGATTGTCCTGATTGCCATCGACGGAGCGGGCGGAACAGGCGGATACTTCTCACCCGGTATCTCGTCGGTCAGGGAATCAGTGTTCGTCGACGTCGATGACATGAGTTGGAGGAACACTATCCTAGCTCATGAGTTCGAGCATCTGCTGCATAATTCGAGGGACCCGTACGAGTACCTGTGGATCGACGAGGGGGCAGCGGACATGGCAGCGTACCTAGCCTTCGGAGTCACCAGTACGCTGACAGGACACGCCAACGAATGGTCGCAGGACAGCAGCCTCAGCGTGCGGTGGTGGAACGGCAGAATAGCCGACTATGGCGCCGGTTTCATGTTCCTGATGTATCTAGCCGACAAGCTCGGCGGCGGAGCCGCAATCCAGAGGCTGGTCGCCGATACGGCTACCGGCGGAGCAGGTATTGAGAATCTGGCTCAAAATCCAGAGACAGGTGCGACCTCTATTGGGACGACGATGAGTGAGATATTTGCTAACTTTAGTGCGGCAGTGTCCCTCGACAGCGCCCAAGGGGCCTTTGGATTCACCAACCTCGATCTCACCTCAGGATGCATTTCCGCCTACATCTGCAAGGCCCAGATGAGTGGATACAATGACCAGTGGGTCAACGCTTGGAACAGCTCCAGCCAGAACATAGAGGGCTGGGGCATGAGGGCATACAAGTTCGCCCAGGGCTCCGGTGCCCCGCTCAATATGATGGTGCAACCAACTCAATTCGGCTTCAAAGGCGCCATAATGGCTCGCGACGCAGTCACAGGAACTTGGTCGATGAGTAGCCTGCGGATAGACTCCGGAACAGGAGCTGGAACAGGGCTGGTGCACGGTTTCGGAAACACCACTGACGAGGTCTGGCTGCTCACATGGTACGAATCCATGGTCACCGACTGCGACTACAACTATGTGTCCTGCGGCATCACCACTGGATCGTATCCAACGGCCTCGCTCACTGTACATGCTGGTCTGATTACCGACCCCGCGGAAGTCTCGATAGACACAATCTCCTCCTTCGATAGGGACGAGGACGGTTTGGACGACAGTGTTCGCATCGATCTCGAGGTGGAGTCCAACGCATTCTTCGAAATTCTTGAGGTGACCGTTGAGGCCTATGTCAACAACAGCGTGTCTGACTCGGTGGTGTTCGACGTCACCGCCGGCAACAGTGTTCCGTCTCCGAGGAGTGTCTGGTTCACCCCCCCTTCATCAGGAGACTGGACCTATGGCATCCGCATCCGTGACGTTACAGGGGTGATTGTGGACCAAGCGTTCTCACTGCCCATGGCTCTGGCTAACATGGAGCCTGTCGCATCCGGTTCGATGTCCACGCCAGTCACTCAAACGTGGCTACCAGTGACCGTGTTCGGTTCAGGGTACGACTCATGGGGCTTCGGTCAGTTGAATGGTACATTCAGCCACAACGACACTCCTGTAGGATATATCTGGGACCTCGGGGACAACAACTCGTCCGGGTTGAAGAATCCGACCCACTCGTACCTCAATGCCGGAGACTACCAGATTGTCTTGGTGGTGCAGGACCAAGGAGGATACTACTCAGAATCTCAATCGTGGAACATCTCGGTGAGCGACATCTCCGATCCAATCCCCGAGATTTCTGTGGATGGAGTCATCATCACCGACGAACTGGTGCTCCTAACTGATCAGAGAGTGCAATTCTCAGCCAGAGGGACCTCAGACAACGTCCCCCTCGATGAGTTGGTATTCACTTGGGACTGGGGTGACGGGCAGAATGAAGGAGGCAGGGGGGCGGCCGAGGCCGGGCACTCATGGGTAGACGGCAGCGCTGACGGAATCATCTACACCCTGATTTTGACAGTCGATGATGGTGTTCACGTCGTCGAGCAATCCATTTACATCAAGGTCCTGAATCGTTTACCTAAGCAGATCTTCGACGAACCACTGCAGACATACACACTGACTCCACTGACCATGCCGACAGTCTTTGAGGACTCAGACGGGATGATCGTCGAGTATAGCTGGTTCTTCGAGGGAGGGGTCAATCTAGACGGCTCTGGGATGGCACTGACTTCCGACTTTTCCTCGACCGATTCCCTCCTACAGAACCCCAGCGCCGGATGGCTTGAGCCGGGGATGAAGAACGTCACCCTCGAAGTCACCGATGATGATGGCAACACCTCCGTGGCCCTGCTTCAGGTGCAGGTGCTTAACCAGAGGCCGGTCGCAATTTTCGCAAGACCGCAGGATGGAGATGTGGAAACGACCTATACATTCGTTAGCGAGTCATTCGACCCAGATGGTGACACGGCACTGCTACAGACTATGTGGGAAATCTCAGACTTCGATGACCCTGTGTACAACGTCTCCTCAGTGAGCCATACCTTCCTCGAGCCCGGGCTGTACACCATCAGTCTCACTGTAATCGACGACAGGGGGCTCTCCTCGGCCACCAAGTCATACTCGATTAGGATAGCCAACCCACTCCCTGTCCCTGAACTTGAATTCAGTTGCCCGAGCGTCAACGGGTCTGTAATGAGTGAAATCCCTCAGACTGAGGATGGTGTAGTCTGGCAGGTCCCCCATACTGCTGGAGGGGGCGCATTTGTGGCGCCCGGTGACCCAATCAGGTTCGACGGTTCTGACAGTTACGATGCCGACCCACTGTTTGTGGGCCGGACATCAACGGATTCCGATTCATCGGAGTGGAATGGCATAGTCTCATGGATATGGGACTTCGGCGACGCCAGTTCGCCGGTCAGCGGACCGGTAGTGTGGCACGCCTACGAAATTCCCGGCACTTATGTCGTGACCCTGACAGTGGTTGACGGTTTTGAGGGCGGTGAGACAAACATGACCACTCTGATCGTTCACGTCTCTAGGGCTCCTGTGATTCTCACCAATGATCCAATCTCTGCCGACTACGTCGCGATGGGTGACATCGTGCTGCTGAACTCTAGCGCCGAAGATGCGGACCTAGTCGATGGTATAGAAGCGTGGATGGATCTGGACCAGTCTGACGACAGTGACGGGGACGGCAATCCGTCCAATGACCGTGACCGGCCCCTAACAGGCACACTGACAGTGAGATGGGATCTCAACGCATTGCAAGACACCGACCTCGATGGCGACACGCGAAACGACTGGTTGTGGGGCAACCAGACTTGGAATCAGCCCGGTGAAATCAGAATCCTGATGCAGGTATGCGACGGCGTGGACGTCTGCTCCTCCGAGGAATACGTAATCACTGTCCTCTCGGTGCAGGAAGATGACAGGCCAAAGTCGCTGGCCGACCTGACATGGAGTGACCTAGTTCCTAACAGGGAGAGCGCGGGGCTGCTAGCCTTGGTTGCGGCCGTCCTCTTACTTGGATGGTTGATTATGCGAGAGAAAGACGAGGAGGAGTTGGATGCCGAGGGGATGCTCGAGACCTACGACGTTACTGAAGTTGAAGTTGAAGGAGGCCTGCCTGGTATGGACCAGCACAAGCCACCTCCACAGCCGAAGTACCTGACTGCACAAGAGCGAAGAGACAAGGAGTCCGGATACATCCGACCTATCCGGACGAGGAGGCGCTGAGTGTGGAGGACGGCCCTAGGAAACTCACTGCGACCGCAATCAACCTCTGTTTGCTCCTGCCCGTGGTCGCCGTGTTCGCTACAGTAATCGCGGCTCCGATTGCATCAGCAGAGGCCGCCTGTGCTAATGTTCCGGCCGGAAACTCTCCCGAGATAACCCAGTACTTCGAAGAGCACTCGGTCGAAGATGGTAATTTCTGGGGCAATTGGAATGAGCAGTCGACGCTGCGGTCCCTAAATCGCGACTTCAGCACCGATATGACAGTCTACAACGACAGTGCGAATGCGATTAGGATGGAACTGGTGCCTGGCTACCAGTACACCTTCTGTCTCGAACTGAGCCCCGACTCGCAGTCAGCGCCGACCATGGGAGCGATTGGCGATGTATATCTGATGAACGAGGCCAACTGGGACCGTTACACATCGAGTTTTCAAAATAGAGAGTGGGATAATTTGGAGGAAATTGTCGATGAATTGCCAGTGGAATGGAGGGATCTGGCCATGTGGCTGCCGTTCAGAGATGTCCACGCATACGAGAGTGTCTCTAGCCAGGTATTCTCGGTAGCAATAGACTCAGTGGGGTCGGCGTGGTCCTCTGTAGGATTTTTCGATTCAGACGATCCCCAGTACTACCTCGTCGTGGACGGTTGGGACAACGGGAGGAGTTCCGATAGAAAGGCCGCCGGAGGTAGCATGAATGTTGAGATACTGGTCGATGTTGAAGAGAGGACGACACTGCCCAATTTCATCGCCTACATTCTGATTGCAGCGCTACCGATAGCTTGCATCATCGCCCCTCTTATCATTCACAGCAGGTACATGTCGACCGGGCTGGGTGACGAAGAAGATTCGCGTCAGGTCCCTTACCTCGAGAGTGAACGTGATGAGCGCGGCCAAGACGGTTAGGCGGTCTCGTACTCTAGCAGTTGCCATGCGGTCTGCAGGTCCGAGGCATTGATTCTACCTTGTCGTGAGATGTGCAGGCCCTTGTCCATGGTGGTGTACACTAGGGCCTGTTCAAGCAACGGGGCGTGAATCCTAGTCCAGTCGCCACCCCATCCCAATCCCATGATGGCGTAATGAGCGCCTGAACCCCTGAGGCCCCATGCTGCCTCAAACAGACGTAGTCCGTCGTGACGACCTGATGACCGATAGCAGATCTTGATGATGTCTCCAGCATCAGAGCTGTCCTCAACATCATGGATTATCTCTGAAGCCGAAGGGGGATTCTCCGACGAGTGAAAGGAGGCAACAACCTTGGCCTTCCCCGAAGCATCATCCATCAGAGATCTGCGCGCCTTCGACTCGATATCGACCTCGAGGTCAATCCAACTGACACCGCTCTTGATTGCCATACTCAGCACCTCGATACGTTGCTTCTCTTCCCCCGGATAATGGCCCTGCTGGCGCTCTGGGCGGCACGTAAGGACTACCGGTAGGTCGATGCCTTGCTTAAGTGACTCAAGCGCCTCCTGCACGTTGACCGAGTCTAATGGTTGTGGGATAAAATCTGGCTCGACGTATTTGGGCCTACGACTCTCACTCTCCGCTTCCTCTTCCGCGGGATCTGGCTCAGGCATCTGCTCTATGACCCAGAGCTTGTCCAGACGTACCTCAACCATATCTGCCCCAGTAGCAGTCGCCATGGCTGCGTCCTTCAGCATCTCATCGACGGTGCACCCTCTCAGTGTCACGCAGATGAGTGGTCGAGGCATTCGGCCGCTCCACCTTGGCAGTCTGTATAACCGTGTCGTGCAATTTCACAGGCCTATAGGCCTGGCACGAGATTAATGCTTCATTTTCAGTGATTTTTGGAGTCCTTGGAAGGAGAGTTGATAACCCTCGACCCACACCAAATTACAGATGGGCTGAGGGTTCCCCTAAGGGAACCCTCAAGAGAAAGGGGAAAAAATGGCTGAGAAATACGACGCGAAGGCGATTCAGGTCCTTGAGGGACTGGAGGCGGTCAGGAAACGCCCGGGGATGTATCTAGGTGACCCGCACGATGGTTCCGCCCTGCACCACTGCATCTGGGAAGTCGTCGATAATGCCGTTGACGAGCACCTCGCTGGGTACAATGCCACAGTCGAGGTGAATCTGGAAAAGGATGGTTCTGTCACGGTCATCGACCATGGCAGAGGGATTCCTGTGGGCAAGCACCCAGAAGAGAAGATTAGTGCCGCCGAGGTCATCATGACCAAGCTCCACGCGGGCGGCAAGTTCGACAACGAGTCGTACAAAGTAGCTGGTGGACTACACGGGGTCGGAGTGAGTGCTGTCAACGCCGTCTCGGAACGGCTGACGATGACCATCTACCGAGGAGGCAAGGTGTGGAGTCAGGAGTACGTCAGAGGCAAGCGCAAGGCCGCCCTGAAGGCGACTGGTAAATCTGACACCACTGGTACGACCATCAACTTCAAGCCCGATATGACTATTTTCAGCGACGTCGTCGAGTTCGATTTCGAGCAGATCAACACAAGGATGCGCAGGACTGCTTTCCTGAATGCTGGGCTACAAATCTGGATGCGGGATTTCCGAGGCGAAGATACTGTCGAGATTGAACACAAGTACGACGGCGGCCTGAAGGAATACATCATGGCGATGAACGAAAAGAAAGAGGTCGTCCACGACGAGGTCCTACACATCCTCGGTTCCAAGCAGGGCGACAAGGGCGAAGTGCATGTCGAGGTTGCCCTGCAGTGGACCGATGCCTATTCCGAGATTATCCACTGCTTCACGAACATCATCCACAACACCGACGGGGGAACTCACCTGTCAGGACTGAAGGGGTCCCTGACAAGGACGATCAACTCCTACGCCCAATCGAGAAAGCTCCTGAAGAACGTCAGCAGTCTATCGGGTGACGACGTCCGAGAAGGGTTATCGGCAGTCATTTCGATCAAACACCCCGACCCTTCCTTCAACGCTCAGACCAAGTCCAAACTGGTGACCAGCGAGGTCACCGGCATCGTCGAACAGATAGTTAACGAAAAGCTCGGTGAGTACTTCGAAGAAAATCCCTCTGTGGCCCGCATCATAGTCGACAAGTCGGTCCTCGCGAGCAAGGCGAGGGATGCTGCGCGCAAAGCCCGTGACTTGACTCGCAGGAAGGGCGTGCTTGAAGGTGGTGGCTTGCCCGGTCAACTAGCCGACTGCCAATCCAAAGACCCCGCCGAGTGTGAGGTCTACATCGTCGAGGGCGAGAGCGCAGGTGGTTCGGCTAAGACTGCCCGAGACAGGCGCATACAGGCCGTACTACCTCTGCGAGGGAAGATTCTCAATGTCGAGAGACAGCAGCGCAACCTGACCAAAGTGTTCTCGAACGAGCAGATCCAGCGCATGATTAGGGCCTTGGGGGCGGGAGTCGGTAATGAGGAGGAAGCCGAGGGTGCCTTCAATCCTGAGAAACTGCGCTACGGGAAGATCATCATCATGACCGATGCCGATATTGACGGCGCCCACATCCGCGCCCTGATACTGACTTTCATGTGGCGCTTCATGCGACGGGCTATCTCCAACGGCAATGTGTACATCGCAGCACCTCCTCTGTTCTCAGTTTCAAGAGGTAAGCACACAGAGTGGGTGCACAGCGAAAAGGACCGCGATGCCGCAGTGAAGCGCCTGCAAAAGGAGGCCCCGACTGCCAAGATTAACGTACAGAGATACAAGGGACTGGGGGAGATGAACCCAGAGCAGTTATGGGAGACCACGATGGATCCTGAAGCCCGCACCATGATGAAAGTCGAGATCAAGGATGCGGAGGAGGCCGATGCTCTGTTCACCATCCTGATGGGCGAGGATGTACCAGACCGCAGGTCGTTCATTGAGAACAACGCCACCAAGGTGACGGCGTTGGACGTGTGAGGAATCAGGATGGCCGAGGATCTGCTTCGAAGGGACATCTCCGAGGAGATGAAAGAGAGTTACATCAACTACGCCATGAGCGTCATCATCGGGCGTGCCCTGCCTGATGTCAGGGACGGATTGAAGCCAGTCCACCGGCGTATCCTCTGGGGGATGCACCAGGCCGGTCACACCCACGAGAAGGGTTACAGCAAGTCCGCTCGTTCAGTCGGCGAGGTGATGGGGAAGTACCACCCGCACGGTGACCAAGCGCTGTACGACACCATGGTTAGGATGGCTCAGGATTTCTCCCTGAGGTACCCGTTGATAGACGGCCAAGGCAACTTCGGCTCTATCGATGGCGATCCTCCTGCTGCGATGCGGTACACTGAGAGTCGTCTCGACCGGATGGCTCAGCATATGCTAGATGACATCAACAAGAACACCATTGACATGGAACCCAACTTCGACGACACAGAGACAGAGCCGTCAGTGCTGCCGGCTCGCCTACCTAATCTGCTACTCAACGGCAGCGACGGTATAGCCGTCGGCATGGCGACCAAGATTCCGCCTCACAACCTCAATGAGGTCGCCGCGGCAATCAAATTCCATGTGGAGAAGGTCGTCGAACAGAATCGCAAGATAGGGCTCGACAACCCTCCCAAGATCGACGCGCTTGAGTACATGGAGTTCCTCAAGGGGCCAGACTTCCCTACTGGTGCCACGATCCACGGGATAGATGGTATCGTCGACATGTACAGAACTGGTAATGGTCGCTTCCACATCCGCTCAGACATCGAAGTTCAGGATGACTCCTCGGGCAAGAAATTGATAGTCCACTCCATCCCCTATCAGGTGAAGAAAGCCGGGATGCTACAAGGCATAGCCGAGCTCGTCCAGAAGGAGGTCATCAAGGGCATCAGGGACATCAGGGACGAATCCAGCAAGGAAGGAATCAGGGTTGTCATTGAGATCAAGCAGAACGCCGATCCTCACGCCGTGCTGAATCAACTATACCGTTCCAGCAGGTTGCAAGAGTCTTACTCAGCGAACATGATGGGTATACTGAAGGGTGAACCGGTCCAACTTGACCTATGCACCATCCTACACACACATGTCCGACATAGGGAGTCAATCATCGAGCGGCGCACACAATTCAATCTCGAGAAGGCGGCGGCCCGCGCACATATCTTAGAAGGACTGATGAAGGCTCAAAAGAGGATGACCGAGATTATCGAAGTCGGTAGGAACTCTGACTCCCGCGAGCAGTTTGAGCAGTACTTGAGGGGCGACGAGAAGTATCCCAAGATCAAGCGCTTCGACTTCTCCGAGAAGCAAGCCAAGGCAATAGCCGAGCGACGCCTGTACCAACTCACCAAGATGAATGTCCAGGAGGTCTCCGATGAACTGGAGAAACTGAAGCAGGCTATCAAGGACTTCGAAGGCATCTTAGATAGTCGAATTCGACGCCTCGGAATCATAATCGCCGAGCTTGATGAAGTTGTAGATAGGTACGGTGACGAGAGGCGCTCCAGTATCGACCCAATGCCTCTGTCAATGGACCGTGAGGATCTCGTCGCCGAGCAGGCCATCGTCATCTCGCTGACTCAGGACAACTACATCCGCCACCTCCCTGTAGAGTCATTTCGGCTTCAGAACAGAGGCGGGAAGGGACTCAAGGGAGTGACTACTAAGGAGGAAGATACCCCCTCCAAGATAGTCACCTGCTTCTCTAAGGACAGATTGCTAATCTTCACTGATATGGGCCGTGTCTACGGCCTCAGAGCGTGGGAAACCCCGTCCGCCAGC
>Ga0206678_10001880_pt1 | contig 13615 bp, 14 predicted proteins | sample M180m12015metaG_FD_155453 | JGI IMG/M metagenome (GOLD analysis project Ga0206678, IMG submission 155453) | Ammonia-oxidizing marine archaeal communities from Monterey Bay, California, United States - M1 80m 12015 | ecosystem: Environmental > Aquatic > Marine > Intertidal zone | place: USA... | reverse complement strand
TCAAATTTATACACATAATTCAATAGAAAAATTGAAAAAAACATTTGAAAAGGCACACCCAAAAGCAGAATAATTTATTTTAAAAAACTCATTACACTCAAATAAAACTCTTCAGGGTTATCAAAATGAACCCAGTGACCAGAGTTATTAATAGTTGCAAGTTTAGCTTTAGGAAATAAACTTATAATATTATCCCAATCATTATCTAAAATATAATTTGATTTTTCACCTTTAATAAATAACACATTAGAATATGATGTTGAGTCATTAGATATACCAGAATATAAATCTTTAATACTATCTGTTATTAATTTCATGTTTGATTTCCAAAAAAAGCTTTTGAAAGAATTTCTCTTTAAATTTTTTAATAAAAAATTTCTTATATATCGTTCTGAAACATATTTAGACAATATATCATCGGCCTCTTTTCTAGTAGAAATACTATCAACATTCAAAGAATTTATGCCTTGAATTATATAATTAAAATTTAAATTATTTGAATATTCTTTCGGTGCAATATCAACAATTACAAGTTTATTAACAAGATGTTCATAATCTAGTGCAAACTTCATTGCAACTTTTCCACCCATAGAATGTCCAATAATATTTACTTCTGATAAATTTTTTGATTTAATAAAATTAAAAAGATCAATTGTTAAAGTTTTATAATTAATAGATTGAGAATGAGGAGAATTTCCATGATTCATTTGATCTATAATAAAAACATTGAATGTTTTTGCAAATAATTTACCATGCAAAATCCAATTATCAGAAGAGCCCAAAAGACCATGTAATATAATTAAAGGCTTTCCTCTACCATATTCCCTATAAAATAATTTTGACATTATTTTAGCTGATTTAAATACATCTGTATAGTTTTTTCTAAACCATAATATAATGCATCAGATATTAATGCGTGACCAATTGAAACTTCAAATAAATTAGAAAGTGAATCTTTTAAAAATTTTAAATTATTAAGATCTAAATCATGTCCCGCATTAACCTGAAGTCCATTTGAAATAGCATATTCAGATGCTTTAATATACTCCAATACAGAAGTCTCTTGATTATCAAGGTAATTTTTTGCATACTTCCCCGTATATAATTCAATACGATCAACACCACATTCACGAGCACATTCTATCATTTTAAAATCTGGATCTATAAATAAAGAAACTTTTACACCATACTTATGAATTGTAGAAACAACATTCCTTAATAAAGCATTATCATCAGATGATTTCCAGCCTCTATTAGAAGTAACAACGTCTGGTGCATCTGGAACAAGAGTAGCTTGTTCTGGCCTAATATCTTTAATAATTTTTAAAAATCTATTATCTGGATACCCCTCTATATTATAGTTAGTCCTTACAATTTTAGATATATCATATACATCATGTAATGTAATGTGCCTTTCATCTGGTCTAGGGTGTACAGTTATCCCCTCAGCCCCATAAGATTCACAATCCTTAACAACTTGAATTAAATTAGGATTATTCCCACCTCTAGCGTTTCTCAAAGAAGCTACTTTATTTACATTTACACTTAATCTAGTCATCGTTATATTAGTATTTCATAAATTTGCTTAAAATAAAACAAAAAACCATGAGTCTGAAAAACATAATTGATAAAGAAATCAAAGAATCTATGTTTCAAAAAAATAAAAGTAGGTTAATTGCCCTTAGAGCTATTAAAGCCGCTATTTTATTAGAAGAAAAAAGTGGCTCTTCAGAGAATTTTAATCAAAATCAACTTTTAATGAAATTAATTAAACAAAGAAAAGATTCTCTAACGATTTATAAAGAACAAAACAGATCTGATCTTGCTATAAAAGAAGAAGAAGAAATAAATATAATTAGTGAATTTTTACCTAAACAAATAAATGAATCAGAATTAATAGATCAAATATCAGAAATTATAAACTCAGTTAATGCGACAAGCATGAAAGATATGGGTAAAGTTATGGGAATAGCCACAAAAAAATTTAATGGAAAAGCAGATAATGGAAAAATTGCTCAAATAATTAAAGAAAAATTAAATTGAATTTAATAGATTTCGTCTTTGGAATAATCCTATTATACTTTTCTTATAAAGGATATAAGAGAGGTTTTATGATAAGTATATTTAGTTTTTGTTCAATATTTATAAGCATATTAATAGCTCTAAAATATTCTCACTTTGCTTCATTTTTAATTCTTAAAATTCTGCCAGATTCTGAAAAACTGATTGTTGGTTTTATTGCTATAATAATAACTTTTATTTTATCTACTTTAGTTATTAATAAAATTTCTCAATTTTTCAAATATGCAATTGACTTTACGTTAATAGGAAGGGTCGATGATCTTGCTGGAGTAATTTTTGGTTTCTTTACCTCAGCTCTTTTTATTAGCTTTTTTATAAACATCATACAGTATTTTGACATTTCACTTTTTGAAATTCAAATTAAAGGATCTATCATAAGTGGTTACTTAATTAATTTTGCCCCTCAAGCATTATCATATGTTACAGAATTTTTTCCTTCTTTAGAAATAATAATTAATAAAATGGAACAGAAAGAATTAGTTGTATAAAAATGATTAATCAACAAGAATATATTCAAAAAGGTAAAGGAGATACAATCATACTTCTTCATGGATTGTTTGGTGCTCTTAGTAACTGGCAGAGTGTCTTAACATTCTTATCTAAAAATTATAAAGTTATTATTCCATTAATACCAATTACAAAAATTGATAAAAAAAAAGCTAATATTCTAGGTCTTACTAAGTTTGTATCTAATTTTATCAACAAATTAAAACTAAAAAAATTTTCAATAATAGGAAATTCTCTTGGAGGACATATCGGTTTAATGTACACTCTACTTAATCCAAAAAAAGTACAAAAACTTATTCTTACCGGTAGTTCTGGTCTTTATGAAAATTCTTTTGGTAGTTCCTACCCAAAAAGAGGTGATTATAATTGGATTAACACACAAGTCAATCACACATTTTATAATTCAAAAGTTATTTCAAAAAAATATATTAATGAAGTATATAAAACATTAAATGATAATACGCAATGTCTCAATATTCTTAATGTAGCAAGATCAGCACAAAGAGAAAATTTATCAGATCGTTTAAAAGAAATTAAATGCCCAACATTACTCATTTGGGGTCTAAATGATACAGTAACCCCTCCTTATGTGGCACATCAATTCAATAATTTAATTAATAATTCTAAATTAAAATTTATTGATAAATGTTGTCATGCACCAATGATGGAACATCCAAAAATTTTCAATAAAATAATAGGCCCATTTTTAAAAAAATAAGATGAAAATAGGAATTCACGGCATTAATTTAAATAATAAAAAGAAAAAGGTCTTATCTAACTTAATTAAAGTAATAAACAATAATAAAATTGATATATTATATTCAAAAAAACTATCAAAAAATTTAGGAACAAAAAATATTAAAACATATAATAAAACAAGTATTACAAAATTAGATTTTATAATAAGTTTTGGTGGCGATGGTACTTTGCTTGAAACAGTAACTCATATAGAAAATACAGGTAAACATATTCTTGGAATAAATATTGGAAAATTAGGATTTTTATCTACAGACGTATATAATAAATTCGAAATTTTATTACACGATATTATGCAAAAAAAATTTAGTACTGATAAAAGATCTCTTGTAAATTTAAGTACAATATCAAAAAAAATTAAAAAAAATTATGCTTTAAATGAAATTTCTATAATCAAAAAAGATTCTTCTTCAATGATTAAAATTCATTGTCACATAAATGACCGATTTTTGTGTACTTATTGGGCTGATGGTCTTATTATCGCCACACCAACGGGTTCAACTGGTTATTCATTATCATGTGGGGGACCCATTTTAACACCAGACACAAATAATTTAATAATAACACCCATAAGTCCTCATAATTTAGGATTAAGATCTTTGGTTGTATCAGATAAATCCATAATAAAACTTGTAGTTGAAAGTCAAGGAATTGATTTTTTAGTTTCAATGGACTCCAGGTCATTCACTTGTAGAGATGAAGAAGAATTAATTATAACAAAATCTAATTTTAAAATTCATCTAATACAACCAAATAATTTTGATTTTTTTGATACCCTCAGAAATAAACTCCACTGGGGTTATGATTTTAGAAATTAAAAATACAAATTTTTAAAATCGAACGTTAAAAAACCATGAATAAACATATCTCTTTATTTATTTTAATGTTTTTATGCTCAATAACACTAAAATGCCAATTTTTAGAGCCTGGAATTAGCATAGGATTAAATAGTTATTCTGGAGACTTAAAAAGGGGTTATTCTCCTTTTCCAGGTTCTGTAGGGATTGAAATCTTTAATAGATTTAATATGAGTTCTCATCAATCATTTAAAATTTCTTATAAAAGAGGGAAAATAAAAGGAAAAGATATTATAAATGATGCTTTATCAACAAATAGGAATATGTGGTTTGAATCGAAGTTTTCAGAAATAAGTGGAAAAATAGAATATAATTTTTTAGATTATTTTGATGAAGTTACTAAAGAAAATTTTACTCCATATCTTTTCTTTGGAATTGCAACAACTCTTTTAAAAAATACAAAAGAAAGAAATAATATATTAGGAGATAAAAATAAAATTTTAATGTCAATTCCTTTTGGAACGGGTTTTAAATATTTGATTAACAAACAATTTTCAATAGCATTAGAATTTGAAATAAAAAAAACATTTTATGATAAAATAGATATAACCAGTGGCCCTATTCCTTCTTCTACTCAAAGCAACTTAAATAAAAATTACCAATATGGTAATTACAATGATAAAGACTTCTATTATTTTACGGGATTTAGTGTAAGTTATATTTTTTATAAAATTCCATGCCCAAAAAATTCTGCACCAAAAAACAGTATATATTAACTTTACAAAATGGATAAACAAAAAAAATTACCTAACCATATTGCAATTATCATGGATGGTAATGGAAGGTGGGCAAAACAAAGAAATAAAAATAGAATCTATGGGCATAATAAAGCAAAAAAAAGTGTAAAAGAATGTGTTGAATATTGCGTAGAACATAAAATCAAATTTTTATCTCTTTTTACATTTTCGACAGAAAATTGGAATAGACCAAAATTAGAAGTTAAAGCATTAATGAAGCTTTTAAATATTGTCATTAAAGATGAAATTAATAATCTTATTCAACAAAATATTAAAGTTAAAGTAATAGGAGACTTAAATAAAATTCCAGAAAAAACAGCAATAAATCTTAAAAAATCCATAGATAAAACCAAAAATAATTCAGGACTTACATTAATCCTAGCAATCAATTATTCTGGAAAATGGGATATTTTAAATGCAACAAAAAAAATACTTTTAGATAAAAATCAAATAGATTTAAAGATTTTTAACGATAATATTTTTGAAAATTATTTAACAACAGCTAACATTCCGGAACCAGAACTTATAATAAGAACCAGTGGAGAACATAGAATTAGTAATTTTTACTTATGGCAAGCAGCCTATTCTGAATTATTTTTTACTGATATTTTATGGCCAGATTTTAATAAAAAAGAATTAAATAATGCTATTTTCGAGTTTCAAAACAGAGAAAGAAGATTTGGAAGTTTATAAAACACATATGAAAAACAAGATATTTATTTTTTTAGCTTTTCTATTAATTGGATTATCATATCATTCCAATGGTCAAATAAAATACAATTACAACACAAACCCCGAACAACAAATAGTTATTAATTATTCAAATCCAAAGATTTATGAAATCGGTGACATAAAGATAATAGGAGCTAAATATTTAGATCCTATAGCTTTAAAATCCCTATCAGGATTAAAAATTGGTGACCAAATATCAATTCCTGGAGAATCAATATCTGGAGCAATTAAAAAATTATGGAAACAAGGCATTATTGGAGATATAAAAATATTAATCGATAAAATTGAAGAAGGTAAAGTTTATTTATCAATTGTCTTAAAAGAGAGACCTAGGCTTAGCACTTTTAAATTAAATGGAATAGGAAGAACTCATACTTCTGAATTAAATGAAAAAATTAATCTTATTAGAGGAAGAATAGTTACAGATGCAACAATTAAAAATACACAAAATACCATACTAAATTTCTTTAAAGAAAAAGGTTTTCTAAACACTAACGTTAATATTCAAGAAACTGTAGATACCATTATGTCCAATAGTATTAGGTTAAACATTGATATTGAAAAAAATAAAAAAGTAAAAATTAATAATATTTCTTTTTATGGAAATAGCATTTATTCAGAAAATAAATTAAAAGGCAAACTCAAAAAGACAGGAGAAAAGTTTGAAATCTCATTATTTAAAAAAATATTTCAAAAAAGCTTTTCTTTATTAAAACCAAAAAATCTTTTTGGTATTAAAAATGGTATTACAAAAAATGAAATAATAGATTTTGTTACTGAAAATTCTAATGTAAATTTTTTAAAATCAAGCAAATTTATTGATAAAGAATTTATAAATGATAAAGATAATCTTATAAAATTTTATGAATCTAAAGGATATAGAGATATCAAAATAATAAAAGATTCTATTACGTATGACGGTGACTTTATAAATATAGATATTTATGTAAACCCAGGAAGTAGATATTATTTTAGAAATATTAATTGGACTGGAAATTACATTTATGATAAAAATTTACTAAATGAAATTCTTTCAATCAAAAAAGGAGATATATATGATATCGAAACTCTCAATAAAAAGATTACTTATAATCCAAAAGGAACTGATGTTTCCTCATTATATCAAGATAATGGTTATTTATTTTCAAATATTCAACCTATAGAAATCGGTGTAATTGGAGATTCTATAGACATTGAAATGAGAGTATATGAGGGAGCGCAAGCAACTATAGATAAAGTTAATATAAGTGGAAATGATAGAACTAGCGATCATGTTATAATGAGAGAACTCAGAACAATACCAGGGCAAAAATACAATAGATCCGAATTAATAAGAACTCAAAGAGAATTATCACAATTGGGATATTTTGATCCAGAAAGTATAAACCCAATACCAATACCTAATCCACAAAAAGAAACTGTAGACATCACCTGGGAACTACAAGAAAAACCTAGTGATCAAGTAGAATTATCAGGTGGATGGGGTGGTTATTTTGGTTTTGTTGGAACCGTAGGGTTAACCTTTAATAATTTTTCTGTAAAAAACATTAGTGATTTTAGTAAATGGAAACCACTCCCTGTCGGTGATGGACAAAAATTATCTCTTAGAGTTCAAGCTAACGGAAGACAGTTTCAAACATATTCATTTAGTTTTGCTGAACCTTGGATGGGAGGAAGAAAACCAAATAATTTTAGTGTCAATTATAGTTATTCCATAAATCGCCAACTAGATTTTTATGGTACAGGAGGTTATAATCCATACGGTGGAGGTTATAATCCATACGGTGGTGGATACGGTGGATATAGTGGATATGGAGGTGGATACGGTGGATACGGTGGATACGGTGGATACGGTGGATACGGTAGTGGGTATGGATCTTCAAAAGACAGCAAAATCATTGGTTCAATGAAAATACATGCAATTACGTTAAGTCTTGGACGTAGGGTTACATGGCCAGATGACTATTTTAATATATCTCATTCTCTATCATATTATAATTATGATTTATTCAATTTTGGTCAATCTCTTGGATTTAATACTGGAGTTACAAATACTATAGCTTTTAAAACAAACATTTCAAGAAATAGTGTGGACAGTCCTACATTTCCAAGAAGAGGATCTTCATTTTCTCTAGATGTTTCAATAACACCTCCATACTCAAAATGGAATGGAATAAATTATGAGACTGCTGAACCTCAAGAAAAATATAAATGGGCTGAATATCACAAATGGATGTTTGATGCGAAATTCTATACACTAATAATTGGGGATTTGGTTCTAGAATCAAGAGCACATTTTGGTTTTATTGGGGGCTATGGAGATGAAAATAAAATTGGTCCTTTTGAAAGATTTTATCTGGGTGGAGATGGTCTTTCAGGTTCTTACAGTAATTTTTTACTAGGCACTGAAAGGATAGGGTTAAGAGGATATGAAAATAATTCTTTAATTCCTGTTGATGAAGAAAAAAATATTCAAGGTGGAACAATATATAATAAATATGTCTTTGAATTAAGATATCCTATATCATTAAATCCTTCTGCAACAATATTTGGAACAATGTTTGCTGAAGCTGGAAATAACTGGAATTCACAAAAAGATTTCAATCCATTTAAATTGAATAGAACAGCAGGAGTAGGAGTAAGAATATTTATGCCTGCATTTGGATTATTAGGGATTGACTGGGCATATGGATTTGATACAGTTCCAGGGCAATTAGAAAAATCAGGTCCTCAATTTCATTTCTCTATAGGTCAACAACTACGATAAGATTATGATTAAAATTATCAAACTCCTACTCACAGTATTATTCATACCAACTCTTTCTGAGGCACAAAAATTTGGTTATGTAAATTCTGAATTTATCTTAAAAAATATGAAAGAATATAGCGAGGCTATGAATGATATTGATCTTTTATCTAAAGCTTGGGAAAAAGAAATTAGTGATATGTATATAGAAATGGAAAAAAAGGAAATTAATCTTAAAAACGAAGAAATTTTACTAACAAAAGATATGTATAATGAAAGAAGAGGACTTTTAGATAAAGAATGGGTATCAATAAGAGAGTATCAACAAAAAGTTTTTGGCTTTGAAGGATTATATTTTCTAAAGAAAAAAGAGTTGATTGAACCAATTCAAGATATAATTTTTGAATCCGTTGAAAAAATAGCTAAAAAAAATAGACTTCAAATAGTTTTTGATAAATCTTCCGAACCCATACTTTTATACACAAACCCAATTCATGACTACACTGATTATGTTCTAGAAGATTTGGGACTAAATAAAAAAAATAACTAGTTTTGCTCAAATAATTTAAATGATATGAAAAAATTACTAATAATTATTACTATAATGTTTTTAACAAACCATTCTTTTTCTCAAGAATTAAAGATTGGATATACCAACGTAGAATATATACTTAGTTTTCTCCCAGAAACAAAACAAGTTCAAGCAGAAGTTCAGGCTTATGGAACACAACTTCAAAATCAGCTACAATCAAAAATTACAGATTTTCAAAGCAAAGCAGATGCTTTCCAAAAAAGTGCTGCAACAATGACAGATATTATTAGAGCAGATAAACAAGAAGAACTTCAAAATCAGCAAGCTTCAATTCAAAAATTTCAAACAGATGCCCAAACAGCTATTCAAAAAAAAGAACAAGATTTATTTAAACCATTATTTGAAAAAATAAGTAACGCAATAAATACTGTTTCTGAAAAAAACAACTATTCTCATGTTTTTAGTGCAGGAGTTCCTGGTGTTGATGTTCTTTTATATGCTAGGCCATCTGATGATATATCCCTATTAGTATTCGAAGAATTAGGAATAGATCCTCCCCCAACACAAGAATAATTATTTTTTTAAACCAATATCTTTAAGTCTTTCTTCCAAAAATTGACCGGCCGAAGTATCATCAAATGATTTAGGGTTGTTATCATCAATACAATTTTCTAAACAACTTAAATCCATTTCAGCCTTAGGATGTAAAAAAAATGGTATGGAATATCTAGAAGTATTTAAAAGATCTCTAGAAGGATTTACAACTCTATGTACGGTTGACATCAATTTATTATTTGTTAGTCTCTCTAACATATCACCAACGTTTATAACTAATTGATCTGGTTTAGACTTAATAGAATTCCACCTATTATCTCTAGTTAAAATTTCAAGACCATCTGCACTAGCACCCATTAAAAGAGTAATAAAATTTATATCTCCATGAGCTGCTGCTCTTACTGCACCATCTGAAACATCATCAGGATTAATAGGATAATAATGAATAGCTCTCATAATACTTTGGCCTCCTTTTACCTTATCAACAAAATAATTTTTTTCTAAATCAAGATAAAGAGCAATAGATTCTAATACTTGTAATCCAATGTCTTCTAATTGTAAAAATGCTTTACTAGTAATTTCTTGAAATTCATTTATTTCAATAGGCCAAATATTTTCTGGATAAGCATTAGATGTAGGATCTCCAATGTGATAAAATTCTTTTAAATCTCCTTTTTTACTCCCTTTTGCATGTTCCTGACCTTTTATAACATATCCCCTTTGTCCATATAATTCAGGAAAATAATATTTTATTTTTTTTTCATCTTCTAAATCAAAAAAATCTTTTATTATTTTATATAATTCTTGTGATAATTCATTTTCAAAACCAGTATTTTTAATAATTGCAAAACCAGTTTTATTAAATGATGTTCCTAGATTATTAGAAAATTCAATCCTATCATTTTTATCACCATTAATAAACTTAGATAGATCTAAAGTAGCAACCTCATTCAAAATATTATTCATAATTATTCGACTTTAATTTTTATTGAAGAGGACATGTTTTCTCCATATGATGCATGAACGCCATCAGCAAACTGTAAGGATATAATATAATTTCCAGGAACTAATTCAAGAAAAGTGTCTGTTTGACCCAACCCAAAATGAAGTGTGGAATCGCTCATTGGAATTACACTTCCTAACGGCCAACTTGTCTGATTAATAAGAATATGATGATGACCAAATCCTGTATTAACTTTTCCAGCAGGTTCAATTAACATCCCACTTAATCCCATATCAACAAAAACAGGACTCGCAACAGTAGAACCATCTTTTGGCCATTTAAAAAAAACATTTTGAATTATGGGTTCTTCTACTTTATCCTCAACTAATTCTGTTTTCTTATTGTCTTTTACAAAACATGAAAACAGAAATAACACATTAAATAATAGTATAATATACTTATTCATTAAACTGGTGTAAAAACTTCTTTTAAAACTTGTAAAGATTTTAATTTAATATTAACTCCTAAACTTTGACTAAAATATATAATTAATGAATTTAAAACATCATTTCTTTCAGAATAATTAGAGTGAATTTTACTGTTATAATTCATTGAAATGCAATCCATAACGAAATCATTTTGTTCTTTTTTATTTAAATATGCTTTTGTAATCTGTGATGAATCTGAAATTTGAAAACCAAAAAACTTTGTAAGTTTTAATAAAAATTGTATGTGAAAATTTTTAAAATTTTTCTCTAAACTATCATAAATTAAAAATGAATTATATAAAAAATTAAATTTTTCATTTTGATTAGGTTCATTTGATAAAATTTTACTTAACAATTCAGATAAAAAAATACAAACAGAAATTTTTTTTATATCTGTGTGATTTGTCATATAAACAACATCTATTTTCATTTCTTTTAATCTTTGAATATTTGCAGAGTTTTTATTATATACCACCAAGTCAAGAATGGTCAAAGGTTGAAATAAACTCATGTTCTTGCTTTTATTAGAACTTCTAACTCCATTTATTATATAAGATTGTAAGCCAAAAGATTCTGTAAAAATTTTACAAATAATTGAAGACTCTTTAAACTTTATAAAATTTAATACAATCCCTTTTGTTTTATATGTCATCTAATTAAAATTTTGCTTATTAGTTTTTCGTCTTCGTCTTCTGAAAGAATAAAAATTAAATATATACCTTCATTAACTTTCAATCCTGAATGATCATATAAATTCCATGATGTTCCTCCACCCATTGATGACAAAGAAATAACTTCTTCTCCTGATAAAGTAGTTATCTTAATTATATTATTTTTCATAAGTCCTGAAAAAGTAACAAGATGATGTTCATTAAGATTAATTGGATTAGGAAAAGCTTTAAATAAATTATAATTATCCCTTGTTGGACTATTATCAGATTTATATGATATAAGACCATCATAAGTTAAAAAAAATATTTCACCATTATCAAGAATTGAAATATCTATAATATTATTTGAAATTAATGGAGAATTGTCTTTAGTAAATTCTTTTTCTATTTTATTTCCTAAAGAATTTAAAATTATTACTCCTTGATTTGTCCCAATCCATTTATTATTAGATTCATCAACTAATAATGTATTTATTTTTAAGTTTTGTAATATTCTTCCACTTTCATTACTTGGCATTTGATATGTTGAAATATTAGCAAACGATTCTATATTAGACGAAGGGAAATAAATTAATCCATCATCTGTTCCAACCCATACAATATCATTTTTATCAATAACTATTTTATTTATTGAATTAGTTGGAAGCAAATTCGATGTTGAAGTTAATTTTATATAAGAGTTATTATATGGACTAAATAAAATTATCCCTCCTCCAAATTTATTGTCAAGAGTTATCCAAAAAGTTTCAGAATTATTAAAAACAATATCTCTAGGGTATTGATAACTTCCAACACCAAAATCATAAGTAAACCAACCATCTTTTAAATTATATGAAATAAGAGGAGATTTTGTTCCATAATTTAATATCCACATTTTATCTAATACACTCAATAACGCCTTCACATCAACATCATTACTATTAATTTTTTTTTGTAATAATGAGTTTTCTGTTACATCATTAATGATAATATTATTTTCTTCATCAAAAATTCCCATTGTTTCTGAACCAAAAAAGAACCTTTTATCAAACCCGGTAACAGAAGTTACATTTCTAAAATTTTCAAAATTTTTATTTTCCCAAAGACCATCTGAAAAAACAGAATAATAATTATCATTTTCTGTAAAGCCATATAAAGTATTTGCATATTTAGTTATCCTAGAAAAAATAATATTCGGTGAATTAAAAACTTTAAAAAAGTAGTTTAAATCCATCGAATATAACCCTTGATGTCTTAATCCAATCCAATAATTATTCTTTACATAAATAAAATCATTAATATTAATTTTATTAGAATCATAAATTTCAAATAAAGAATTGTCATTATCTATGCTATATAATTTTCTTCCATTTGTTAAAACCAAATTCCCATTAAAAATTTTTATTTTTTTTATTACATTATCTAATTTGAAATTAATACTATCCCCTGTCAAATTATAAATTGAAAAAGAAGAATATACATGTATTTTGTTTTTATAAATAAAAGAACCTATTAAATCATGCTGTGTAATATTCAACAAATCCCAACTATTAAAATCCAAAAGATTATTTCCAAATAAAGGGGCATAATGCATTGATTTTTTTGTTAAAACATAAATAGAATCATTTAATATTTTTGTAGAGATGACATCCAAAATAGAAATTTTATTATCAATGTTTGAATAATGTTCTAAAACTTGTTTAGTATCAATATCAACTAAGAAAATACCATCAGAAGAGGAAACATAAAGAATGTTTTTATAAATATTAAACGAATTAATTTTAACACTAACATTTTCAAAACTTAAGTTAATGTGAGTTATATCAAATTCTGAAAGAAAATCAATTTGACCAGAAGTATATCCAACAATTAATGATGTGCCATCATCAATCATAGCACTAACAGCATTATTAGAAAGCCCATTAACAGTAGAAAGTTTATTTATACTATTATCCTCTAAGTCTAAATAAAACATTCCTTTATTTGCTGCTGCATATATTTTATTATCAAAAGAATGAACCAATCGTATG
>Ga0206678_10001879_pt1 | contig 13615 bp, 9 predicted proteins | sample M180m12015metaG_FD_155453 | JGI IMG/M metagenome (GOLD analysis project Ga0206678, IMG submission 155453) | Ammonia-oxidizing marine archaeal communities from Monterey Bay, California, United States - M1 80m 12015 | ecosystem: Environmental > Aquatic > Marine > Intertidal zone | place: USA... | reverse complement strand
CCATTCTCGGTCTCCGAATTGGTTGCCGCCATAGCTTGCAGGGGCTTGCAATACATCTGGTTCTTGGCCGCCTATTGCAAAGCTTTGAATCAGTTTGCCATCTAAGCGTACTTCGATTTCATGCTGTGATCCCATGCCTCGAATATAGTTTACGTAGTTACGATGCAGCCTTAAGGAAAGGTCATATTGACCTGCAACAGGGAAGTAATGATCCATGGCCACGCCACCGCGAGAGCCAAAGGGCAGATCATCACTCATACGATCATTCTGGTTTAGCAATATTGGCACTTCGTAGATTTGTGATACGGGCCCTAAAGGTTCTTCCCCGATAGCTAAACGTGCGGTTTTTCTTGCCGCAGACAAATAACGCTCCATTAGTGCGGGGGAAACCGTTAACACATCGGCCATATTGTCAAAGCCATAGGCGTCAATGTCATCGGCTGGCAGTAATTCTTCCACATCTACATTGATATTTAATAAATCACGTACTGAATTTGCATACTCGGCTCGATTAATTCGATGAAAAGTGTCAGTGCGCCCGGGGTTTGGAGCAGTGGCAGCTAATTCGTCAATTTCTGACTCAAGCCAAGACACCAATTCGTTATAAACCGCTTCAGAAGGTTTAGGCATTTCCATGGGGGGCATGCGGCGGTTTCTTAACTGTGAGAGTACTTTTTCTTGCAGAGCACCGTGATTCGCGACTTCTGATAAATCGAGATTCTGGAACGAGACATCGGCAGTGCTTAATGAGTCGTTATGACAAGCTAAGCAATACTGATTTATAGTGGTGTTGAGAAGTTCACCAGCAGATTGTGCGCCAGTGGTGCTCGACAGTAGTAACGGCGACACTACTGCGAGCAGTTGGATCAGTGCAGTTCTAGGCCATGGAAAACCGAGAATTCTAGGGCTCATTGTTGAAACCTTTAGCCGCCGTAATATTGCTGGCTCTAAGTTATTCTTTTAACTCGTTATTTAAGCATATGGCAACGAATTGCTTGGTCCCTAAGCATACCGCATTTTTCGAAACCGGTCCCCCACATATCAAGTTGCCACGGGTCTGCCAGGGTGTCAATTCTCCTTTGAATGCCGTAGCATTCGGTGTTGTGGATAAGAATAAAAACAGTCTCCTCAGTCCATTATTCGCCTTTGTAATAGCGATCACTTTAAGTGCGTTGCCTCTAGTCATTGCAGCGCAAGGCCCCCAAGACCTTATAGCAGCTTCCCGAGCGGAAGACATAAGTCATGTGGAAAGCCTGCTAGCTTCAGGAGCCGATGTTGATCAAATGCAAGGCGATGGCAGTACTGCCTTGCATTGGGCTGCCCATCGTAACAACCAAGAATTGGCCCGGCTTCTAATTGGAGCTAAGGCGGATGTGAATTTAGTCAATGAATTAGGAGCAACACCGCTCTGGCTAGCGGCGCTGAATGGCAGTGCGCCAATGGTAAAACAATTGCTTGATGCCGATGCTAATCCAAACCTATCTCTACAAATGGGTGAGACACCGCTAATGAGCGCTGCACGCGCTGGAAGCTTAGAGAGCGTCTCATTGTTGCTTGAATCAGGCGCTGATATCGATCAAGCGGAAGAGGAACGAGGCCAGACAGCTTTGATGTGGGCGACGGCACAAAGTCATGCTGCTGTTGTAAAATTACTTATAGACAACGGCGCTAATTTAAACGCGCGGTCCAAAATCTGGTATCAACTTGAGAATACCGCTGGGAATACAAATCCAAGTGGTAATTTTAATATGGCCCATGGTGGCTCTTCTGCCCTAATGTTTGCTGCCCGAGTCGGGGATATCGAAACAACGAAAGTACTACTTGAAGGCGGTGCGAATGTTAACGATGTCGCAGCCTCCGGAGTTAGTGCTTTAGTTCAGGCCGCTCACAGCGGGCATGGGGAACTCGCACTGTTTTTATTGGAACAGGGAGCAGACCCCAATGCGATTGAAGCGGGGTATACAGCCCTTCACGCTGCCGTGTTACGAAGCGAAGTCGACTTAGTAAAAGCATTACTTGATGCTGGAGCGCATTACGATACCGCAGTCGTGCATGGCTCGCCCGGTCGAAGATTCAGCGCAGACTATTCTATTCGCTCTCAGCTAATCGGACGAGATGCTTTCTGGATGGCAGCGAAATACGGCGAAGTTGAGATATTTAAAATACTTTTAGCGGAAGGCGCCGACCCTTTCTCCACTGATGGTGGGGGAGTTACCACACTTCAGGTTGCCATGGGTAATTCCGGCTCTTCACTGGATTGGCGCCGTGATCGTATCGGAAATGAAGCCTTGGATTTAGAAGACGAAGAACGCAGAACGCTTGAACTGACGCGATTGCTTATCGATGCAGGTGTAGATGTGAATGCTAAGGATGATCGTGGACGCGCAGCAATTCATCATGCCGTATTAAAAGATTTTCCTAAGGTAGTTGAGTATCTAGCCTTGCGAGGCGCTGATATTCATATGCCTAACGATCGGGGTTTAACGCCGTTCGCTTTAGCTGATACTGAGCAATCTATACCTGGCACCAATGGTTTACGTGGAACTCGGCCCAAAGTCGCCGAATTATTGCGCCGCCTTGGTGCTGATGCTTCAGAGTGATCGTTAGATCAACCCAACAGACCACATCAAACATACTGTTAGGAATGAGACTATTCCTCCTACCAGAGTTGCACCCCCATAACTAAATACCGCATCTGGAACGCTGAGTTTGGAAAGCGAAGTGCAAACCCAAAAATAGCTACTGTTTACGTATTTAATGATTACAGAGCCGCTGGCTCCTGCCAACATAGCCGCTTCAGGCGAGAGACTGAGGCTTCCTAGCATTGGTGCAACTAAGGAAGCTGCGGTAATCACTCCAACAGTCGTGGAGCCCGTAATCATGTTTCCAATAATGCCAATGACAAAGGGTAACAAGATTGTAGGTAATCCATAGTCAGTAAATAGCATTGCGATAAAATCAACTGCGGGGGTGCCGCGCAAAATTGCACTAAGAGATCCACCTAAGCCTGTAACTACTAAAATCATAGCTGAAGTTTTTAAAGCGGCTTCTACCCATGCATCTTTCGCTTTTTCTTTGTCATCGTCATTCTTGATATTTCGATAGGCTAACCAAACACCAATGGAAAGGGCAACTACCGGCCATCCTAGATAAAGAAAAACGGTACGCAAAATATGCCCTTCTGGAAGAATTAATGAAACGATACTTTGAGCGCCAATTAAAATGATAGGAATAACTATAGGTGTGTAAGAACTAAGCGTACTGGGCAATTCTGATGGGCCATCCCCATCTAGATCTTCGATGGACACTCCGTCGAATTCATCGCTTGCCATGGTTTTTATGCGCGGGCCTGCAACATAGACACCCCAAGCCCAACAGGCAAGAGAACCAAATAAACAAGCAATGCCACCAAAAATAATTGTGCGGCCAATATCAGCACCGACAATAGCGGCAGCTGCCAGTGGGCCTGGTGTAGGGGGTACGATGGCATGAGTAAGTTGCAAAGCACCGACCAACCCGGTCGACATGACAGCAATGCCTACGTTCATTGTCTTTGAAGCAGAATGGACTAGCGGGTTGAGAATCACATAAGCAACATCTGAAAAAATTGCCACACCAATGATGAAGCCGGTCAAAGTTAATGCCAGTGGCATACGGTGAGTCCCGACCAAGTTCACCATGGATTTGGTTATTACTTGAATTGCACCGGTGTGTTTCAGAGCCTCGGCAATAATTGACCCCAGAACGATAACCACGCCTATCGAGCCCAATGTATTACCAAACCCGTTTTCGAATGCATCGATAAAATTGTTCTGTTGTACGCCAGGTAAGATGCCAAAGATCATGATAGGAATGAGCAATGCAAAAAATACATGCCATTTCCATTTGGCGATTAGAAATAAGAGAAGAAAGATGACAACTGCGAATCCAGCGAGAGAAATAGCTGGGCTCGTACTAACGGCTGTGGAAGGATCCATTACGATACTCTTTTGTTATTCTAATTTTAATTACTCTTGGGCCAAGAATTCCAGTGCTGCGCTGACTCCACCTTTATTGTGAGGGATGCCAGCAATGCCAAGACCCATTTCAACACCGCTAAGTGTGCCTGCCAACATTAGCTCATTGAAATCTCCGAGATGACCAATGCGAAATACTTTGCCTTTGATTTTGCCTAGCCCGGTACCGAGGGACATATCAAATCTGTCGAGAATTATCTTCCTCAGTACATCAGCATCGTGCCCCTCTGGCATGATCACCGCAGTAAGCGAATTACTATATTCTTCTGGAACCACACAAAGGTTCTCTAAGCCCCAGGTTTCGACAGCCAGCCGAGTTGCCTCAGCCAATCGAGCATGGCGTGAGAATACTTTGTCCATACCTTCTGCATGCAAAAGGCGAAGCGCTTCTTTCAATCCATAGAGAAGGTTTGTGGCAGGAGTGTAGGGGAAAACTCCGTTAGCATTATTTTCTATCATGTCCTGCCAAGACCAATAAGCTACATTTGTGGTGGCAGATTTAGATTCTGCGAGGGCTTTTTCACTAATGGCATTAAATCCTAATCCTGGTGGAAGCATTAATCCTTTCTGAGAGCCACTCACGGTAACATCGACTTTCCAATCATCGTGTCGATATTCAACGCAAGCCAGCGATGAAATTGTATCGACTAAATAAAGTGCAGGATGATTGGCCGCATCAATAGCTTGTCGAATTTCTCCGATTCGGCTGGTGGCACCGGTGGAAGTCTCATTATGGACTACGCATACCGCTCTAATATTATGCGTTGTGTCTGCCTTGAGTTTTTCTTCAACAATTGTCGGATCAACGCCGTGACGCCAGTCCCCTTCAACCCATTCAACTTCTACACCAAGCTTCTCTGCCATGCTCTTCCACAATGTTGCGAACCAGCCAGTTTCAAATGCAAGCACTTTATCCCCGGGGGATAAAACGTTGACGAGGGCCGCTTCCCAGGCTCCAGTACCAGATGAAGGGAATATGACTATGGGAGCTACTGTATTGAAGACAGGTTTAAGTTGATCAAGAATGCCGAAGGTTAATTCAGGAAAATCTGGCCCGCGATGGTCCACTACAGCTTGAGACATTGCTCGTAAGACGCTATCCGGGACATTCGAAGGACCTGGAATTTGCAGGAAATGTCTACCAGCTCGCAATTTAGAGTCACTCATGATTATTTCTTTTAGTTTTTCTTATCTAAAGTAGGCTTTGTCGATTAGCCCCCGGGATTATATGCTCTCTCTACGTTTGCTTCGACATCTTCTCGGTAAAATAGTACATCCCTAAATTCGCCATTGGCATACATCTCTGCTTGGTCGCTAAAATGAGGAAGATTTGGATCACTTTGTAAACCACCTGCGGTAATTGCTTTGGCAGTCAAACGTTCTCCAAATTCCACAACTGCGACGAAACTGTTTCCGCTGGTACCGTACATCCGGTTCGTTCCTGGATAAGTTCTAGCTCCGAAGGAGGCAAGGGATCCCCAGCGACCGGAGGCAAATCCAACGGGAATACTTGGCTCTTCATCATTGAAATCTTGAACTATGTCGCCATTCAGTCGCTGATACCTGTTTATCTCGCCCCAGGGGACACGCCAATCGCCAAAGTCGTTGGTTAAATCTTCAGCTGCAGCTCGCAATGCAATTAGTTGCTGTGCGAGGGTAGAGCGGTCGGCCATGTATTCATAAATATTTGTATCAGATACAGCGGCCTCTTCTGCTACTGCTGCCATCAAGTTCTGTGCGTAATAAATTGCCAAGGAGGTTTCTACTGAATCTACGGACCAGTTGTAGTCCCAGGTTCGCAAAAGATCTATGTATTCTAATAATTCAGATTGAATCGAAACCTGATTCGTGGTGGCGGGGGAAATTTCGAGATTGTTGCTGTTTTCAGTATTAAGACCACTTATTTGATCTACCGCTGTAACTAGAAGTAAATCAGGAATTAAATCTTCAAACGCAGGTAGAAAAGGATCATAGGCAGCCTCGATTAGACTATCGAGCGTAAAGTCAGTTTTGTTTTCCAAAACTTGGACTGCATGCACGCCGCGATAATTCTCTGGGTTATTCGCCATGTAAACAGGGTAATCAGATGCCACCGGACTATCCGGACCGGACGCATTAAATGGGGTGTTGTTAGTGTTTTGTATCCAGCCTACATCAGGATTAAAAACAGTGATTATTTCATCAAGACTATGTAAGCCTTGATAGTCAGTTGCAGGATTGCTGCCATCCAGTAGCTCATTCCAATTCAAACTTTGATCTCTTCTTGGAATGTAGTTGCCGTGCCAATAAGCGATATTGCCTTTGCTATCAGCATATACGGTGTTGTTCGATGAATTTGTTCGTAACTCCATGGTTGCTGCGAACTCTTCATAGTTATTAGACTTTGTGCGTCCATAAGATTGGCTCAATGCCTTTATAGGTTCTTCCATGATGCTGAAGGCAACCCACTTATCATCTTCGCCTCTTACAATTGGGCCGTGGTGACTGCGGTAAGTCGTAAAATCTCGGGATAGCATTTCATCATCGCCTTTGTAAGAAATGGTAATAACTTTTTCTTCTAGCTTTTTCTCGCTATTACCGTGCACGTAATAAACACCATCATCTCGTTGGACAATTGTCTCAAGATACTCATCTATCGCATCAGCGCGGGAAGAGGTATGCATCCAACCTGTATTTTCATTGAAGCCCTGGTAGATAAAAAACTGTCCCCAGGTAACCGCGCCATAGGCATTTAATCCCTCCTCACTGATCATGTGTAGTTCTGATCTAAAGAAGAAAGACGTATGAGGGTTGATTAGGAACAAGGCGTTGCCATTGGCGGTGTTTTCAGGGGCAATAGAGAAACCATTGGATCCTCTTGGTTCATTGTCATTTGGATAGTTGATTTGTGCAAATTGATCACCGTCCCCATAGAAGTTTTGCAGTTCTTGAATATTTATGCGTTCGATATCACCGCCAATGCTGCCTTCGGTAAACGTGAGTGCCATCCATGGTTCGAATTTATTGATTACCCTAGGTTTAACTTCCGGATGTGTGTAAAGGTAGTAATTGAGACCGTCGGCATAGGCGTTCATTAATTCCTGCAGCCAGTCTGGGCTGGCATCATACATGGCCCGGATCTCTACTGGATCGATAAATAACTTCATACGGAGATCGCGGTATATCTGTCCAGCACCTTCGGCTTCCGCTAATCGACCCATGGAGTTGAGGTAGTTAGTTTCCACGCGATTAAAATCATCTTCGGCCTGAGCGTAGAGAGTGCCGAATACGGTGTCAGCATCGGTCTCTCCATAGATGTGTGCGATGCCCCAGCGATCGCGCAGAATTTCCACATTTGCTGCGCGCTGCTCGAGATGAGAAATTTCCTCGGCGCTGAACTGCGATGAAGTTTGCGGAGCCGAAGTTAGTGGAGTTTCCGAACTATTTTCGGAACCACAAGACACTGCGGCAAAAGTTAAAAGTATTGCAAGGTAAGATCGCATAGTTTTATAACAACCTCTTTATGGAAGACAGCAATAAGTAATTAGTCCGTAACTTTTACACCGTTAACCCAAGTTTCCGTAGCTTGAACTTGCCAGAGTTCATTCTCTGAAATAGTAAACATGTCGCGGTCGAGAAAAATAAAATCCGCTTTCTTACCAGTTTCAAGAGTTCCCAGGATTTCCTCTTGGTGTCCGGCATAGGCCGCGTCGATAGTAAAGCTTGCAAATGCTTCCACCAGAGTCATTCGCTCTTCGGGATACCAGCCGCCGGGAGGCTCATTGTCTTGACCCTGTCGAGTTACCGAAGCGTGTAAACCCCAGAACGGATTCGGTGATTCCACGGGGAAGTCAGAACCATTTGCTATTATGGCGCCTGTATCAAGAAGTTTACGCCAGGCATAGGCTCCTTGAATTCGGACTGATCCTATTCGATCTTCTGCCATATTCTTGTCACTGGTGGCGTGGGTAGCCTGCATTGATGGAATCACTCCCAATTCAGCAAAGCGTAGTATATCTTCGTAGCGAAGTATCTGGGCGTGCTCGATTCGATGACGCATTGCCTGAGTATCAGTTTCATTAATAAGACGTTCGTAGTTATCCATTACTTTTAAATTTGCGTTATCACCGATGGCATGTGTGGCAACTTGAAATCCTGCATTCATGGCAACTCGCATAAGAAACTCAAGGCGCTCGTCGTCATAGCGCAGCAAGCCGCGATTACCTGGTTCGTCCGAATAGTCATCTATCAGTGCAGCCCCTCGACTCCCTAATGCACCATCGCCTACAACTTTCACACTGCGAATAACAAAGGTGTCGTCGTCGCTGCTAAAAAATCCTTCGCCGAGTCGATCCTGATAAAGTGGATCAGATGCGGACAGCATTGCATTTACTCGAATTGGCAAAGGCCCTTCATTCACTAACTCTTTAAAAGCAGCAACAGTTTGGCTGCCAATGCCTGCATCATGCACGCTGGTCATACCGTATGTAGCTAAACTTTCCATTGCCGTTTGCAGTGCAAACTTCTGTTCTTCGAAAGTAGGATTGGGTATTTGCGCGCTTACGTAGCGCATTGCTGTGTCGATGAGAACACCGGTAGCGTCGCCATTTTCATCTCGAATGATTTGTCCACCAGTTGGATCTTCAGTGTTGCGATCTATGTTAGCGAGATCCATTGCTGCAGAGTTTGCCCAACCCGCATGACCATCGACGCGGGTTAGCCAGACCGGCTTGTCTTTTACTAAGGCGTCGATAGTAGCTGCAGATGGAAATTCATTACTGTCCCAAAGCACCTGATTCCAGCCGCGGCCTTGAATCCATTCCAACTCGGAATTTTCCTTAACAAAAGTCAAAACTCTCTGCGCTGCCTCTTCCTCTGAGCTTGCTCCAACTAAATCCACTCGCAGCAAACTGAATCCATAACTACCAACATGACCATGAGCATCGATAAGCCCAGGTATCAGCGTCCTGCCGTTTCCGTTGATTACGTTGTCAATATTGCTCGGTAACTCATCGTCGTTGGTATAGGTACGATCGACTTTGTCATTGGTAAATTGCAACGCAGAAAATTGAACAAGATCACGATCGCTGTTCAGTGTATAGCCGTTTAAATCAGTAATCAGCGTAGTGTCGGCAAAACTGGTTATGGCCAGACACAAAAGTGCGAGTGTCAGAGCAGACTTCTTCATAGTTCAGTACTTCATGATGTTTAGGTTTGGCTTCGAGTCTAGCATAGAGGAATTAATTAATGGCTCCCGTCAAAATGATCTTCTCCCAAGATTTTGTTATTGTCTCTTTCAATGCTGTGATATCAACGTTACTCTAGGCCAAGTATGGATTTAAGAGAACTCAGAAAAGAAAAAGGATGGTCACAAGAAGACCTATCTGGTTTTAGTGGCTTAAGCGTCAAGACGATTAATCGTGTTGAGAATGGGCATGTCACGCCTTCGGTAGAGACTGCAAAAGCACTAGCGGCTGTATTCGAACTTCCCTTTGCGTTTTTTTTGTCTTCAGCAGAAGAGGCATCTCCCTCGGGGCAGAAGACGAGCAACGCAAACTCTTCCCCAAAGTTAGATTCAACTTTTGCTACTTCATGGCGTGGTTGGGTGCCTTATATAGCAGCATCTTTTGTAGCAGTCTCAGCCTATCTCATCAACGACCTTTACTCACAGATAGGTCAACTGTCTGAAGATTATTCCCAACTCGCAGTTGTACAGGCTCAGACTTCCGATTCTAATGTCAGTTGGACTGATCCCTATAAACAAGCACGGACTGGCATGCTGGAAGTAATAGATGAATTCACTAGCTATTATGGAGATCAACCAATACCTTCTTTGCTCAGAGTGCCGGAAGATGTGACATCTGAAAACGCTAGCGTTACCTTGATAGAAGTAAGCACCTTAAGGTTTATTGCCAGAATTCTCTCAACGTTAGAAGGTGAGCCTCAGCGTAATTCCGATGTCACAGTTGAGTTTATCCTTGATGATTTTCTATCCTGCTATGCAAGTCAAAGGCAACCGATTACCGTGCAATCTGAGAACGAGAACTTCGACAGTATGTTCTCTTGCATCGACGAAATTACATCTACCAAAGGATGGGTGCTCGCGGAGCAGCAATCTGACGCTTTAAACAATCTGTCGGACTCGGTGAAAGAGATAGGAAAAAGAATAGAAAGCGGTGCTTTGCGGAGAATGCTCGGCGGTTCCAACTAAGGCACCACCGTTCGATGCGAAGCATCGATACTGTTTATAGCTCCCACTGAATTCTGCGTCATATCTTTTAGTTCTCCTCCTGTCCTACGTGACATGTCCTTGACTTGTCTGGGACTGTTTGCGATTCGGTCATTACTATTCGTGTTTCAATTTTCATGGCTAACAATTCCATTGGATCATGCTTCGGTTAAATCATTGTGATCGAATAAGTAGATAGTTATATACCGAGTTATCTAATAACACTTTTATTTTTGAGGAAAACTCTATGCGCCGTATATTAAAGACAGTGCTTGCAGTTGTAGCTCTAATATTTACCTTAACATCGGTGGCACAGGAATATGTCACCATTGATATGGAGATTGACATTAACAAGCCTGCGGTAGAAGTTTGGGAGAAGGTCGGTGATTACTGTGCCATTAGTGAGTGGTTAGGGCTGCGCTGCGAGATTGCATCCGGCGATGGCGGCATGGGATCCGAGCGCTCACTCTTAGGTGGCCGTATAATCGAAATCATGGTGGCGCAAACTGAGCTTTCCTATGGTTATACCCAGCCAGCGGTAGAGGGGGAGTTCTACGACCTTTATCACGGGTTTATGGAAGCAAGACCAGTAACAGACAGCACGTCAAAGATGCTTTATACACTAACTTATGATGTATCGAACCTGGCAGATCAGGCCGCGAAAGATGCAGATATTGAGCGGCGTCGTGGCATGTTTACCAATGCACTGGGAGCGATGAAAGCATTGGCTGAAGCTGACTAACTTGCATCAGGTGTAGGGGTGGTACAAAAGCTATCTTGGGATCAAGCTGTTGTCCTCTTTTGTGATCGGTGATTCAAGGCTCACTTGCCGTAGCGATTTCAGGTGGAGACATAGCAGGTCGGTTGAGGGTTTACAGTTACGAGCCCTGATTCACTAGTTCTTTGAGTGCCGGCACTGCCGCACAAAGTATTGAGATAGATAATGAAACTATTTACAGCAATACCCTTTCTCTGTTTTTTCGTTGCGGCGAGTGCACAGGAGAATATAAGGGAAAGTGAGAATGAGATTCGCATTCTGTCTGCGTATCACGGGCTTGATCCCTTGCCACCACTAGCAACTCGATTATGTGGATTGCCTCCGGCTAGCGGTCAGGATGGAATGCCCGTTACCTTTTCTGTGCAGATAAACAGTGCATCAGTTTCTGCCGCAGCCTTTGCTGTTGAAACGACCTCGAGTGAAATTGTGACTCCACTGTGTGCGACATTGCGACCCGCGATAGAGACTCTCGAACAGCGTACCGTGCTACTTATAGGACCCTTTAGTGTTGGCGACTCACTGCCGCTTAGCGTTGAGATAGTGGGACAGCTCGAAGATGTCGATGGGAATTCACTGGCGGGCTTGAAAATTGAAAAGGTGACGAGCCTCGCAGCTGGGCCCAGCCTAGTATTTGCCGAGCGCTTCGCTCCCGATACTTCAGGGCTTGAAGGGGAATGCCCGGCCGATACCGCACAAGCCCTCCAGCTAACCTGGGAAGGCGGGGTTACCGGGCCTGCGGGTGCCGCTCTTGACGAGGCCCAGCGCACTGCTATATCGGTCCTTCTTGATAACGGTAATACCGTGCACCCACTTTTTCTTGCGGATGATGACCCGGATAATCATGTCATTGCCTGTGTCGCCGAGACCAGTCCAGCAGTTTCGGTTAGCGTAGCGGCGGGCTTCTTTCATGACCCGGGTGATGATGCCAATCCCGAGACCAGAATAGGTGTGATTTCAAGAATGAATGAGTAATCTTTTTTGAGGTTGGCACACTGCACGTGAATAACTAGAACCGGAAATCTGTCAAATCCCCCATTGGTTTTCCTCTTTATCAAGGTAAGTTCTTAATGAAGTTAATATCTAAAATCAGGTTTGTTTTTGTTTTCATTTTGGCCTCAGTTTTTGTGGGCGAACTGGTAGCACAAACCCCCTCGCTGGAAGCTTTGGGGCGTCAGGGGCCTTACCAAGTGGCATGGTATACGCAACTCCCTTCTGTGCCCGAGTTCAGTGGTGCCACACTGTATTTTCCCGCCAACAAGGCGCAAGACTTCGGTGGTGTGGTTATCTCTCCGGGATTCTTTGAAAGACAGGAGAACATCAGCTGGTGGGGTAATTATCTGGCTTCCCATGGATTTGCGGTAATCACATTTGATACCAATGAATTGAATGACCTACCACCGCTGCGGGCGGATGCCTTGCTGGCGACAATTGGTCTGTTGCGCGGTGAAAATTCGCGCCAGGGCAGTGCTGTACGCGGAAAAATCCTGGAGGACAGCATGGCGGTCATGGGGCATTCAATGGGTGGAACAGCAGCCTTGTTGTTGGCCAATGAAAAAAGCGATGAGATCAAAGCGGCGATCCCATTTAATGCGGGTGGGGTGCCGAATGCCAATTTTAGTTCTGTCGCTGTGCCAACGTTGGTTATTGCTGGCGAAATCGATCGGCTAGCCCCGGTCAATGATCATGCGTGGTCACATTATCAAACCTTAACCAATGAAGTGCCTCGAATGTATATGGAAGTAAAGGGTGGCAATCATTTCATTGCTAACACTGCTGAGGTCGAGAATGAAAGATTACGACCCAATGTCGACGTGCATGACCTGGTGGGCGGCATGGCAGTGGCCTGGTTGAAGTTGTTTCTGGACGGAGAGGAAGAATATCGCGAATTGCTTTTCGGTGAGATGCCTTCCGAGATTACAGAACAATTATCACGCTTCGAGTATTCCAAATAAAAAGGTAAGAAACCCAATTAGTCATGGAGTTATTCAAGTCAAAGAAAGTAGTAGCAGTTTACTTAATTGCTACTCGCTGGAAATTCATAAAAAGGAAGAGAAATATGAAAAAGCTAATATGTTTTTTGTTGCCCATTTTAATTCTTGTAAGTTGTCAATCAGGACCCGAACCTTTAGTAGCTTCGAAAGTTGATCTTATTCCTTCAGTCTATCCCATCTCCAGCGCCATTGAACCTGGGCCAACCGAGACCGGTCTTTACCGTACCGTGACTCCCTTCGAGCACGCGAATGTTGGGCGGACTCACGTCTACCCTGCTGACTTCGGGGGTTCTCTGAGCGTACCGGAGTCGAACGCTGTAGTAGTACGACAATTTAGTGGCGTGCACGAGACGCCATACAACATTGTCACACGCAATCGAGACGAGCTCTTCTTGTTCGGTGGCACCCAGGGTCGCAGAGACGATGCTAAGGGACCCTATGTGGTCAAGTTTGACGCCACCACCGGCCAGGTGCTCTGGCGTACCGATCTGAGAGATACCAAAGCCCTGGGCGAGTTTCTCTGGCCTGGTCTGGTTACAGTCCATGGAAATGGAGACCTCTACGCCATCCACGGTATACGCATTGTCAGGCTCGACCCAGCAACCGGGACGGTGCGGGGCGA
>Ga0206678_10001875_pt1 | contig 13633 bp, 10 predicted proteins | sample M180m12015metaG_FD_155453 | JGI IMG/M metagenome (GOLD analysis project Ga0206678, IMG submission 155453) | Ammonia-oxidizing marine archaeal communities from Monterey Bay, California, United States - M1 80m 12015 | ecosystem: Environmental > Aquatic > Marine > Intertidal zone | place: USA... | reverse complement strand
CGCAGATTTATCAGTTCAGCGCTTCATGTTACTTCCGTTAATAAAATTTATGATTCAGGCTTGGCTTGCAATAGCGGTCGTATCAAGCGTCGGTAAGCCAATGCAAGACCAGTCCATACCATGATCGCACTGGTCATAGAGACTATTGCGGCAATCGTTTGACCAAGCCAGCCATACACTTCCCCTGTGTGTAAATACCTTGTGTACGACCGCCAACGACTAACCCTGGGTTTACTCGAGAAGGGTATCCAGCTCGTTACTTCACCGCTAGCGGCATGCAGCACCAGTTCATGACGTTTTTGTGGCTGCCTGCCATTGCCCTGGTCAATGATGAAGCTAACGGGTGCGCCGACATCTGAAGGCAGACTGATTTGAATACGATTCCATAATTGCAATTGTTGTTGTGCACGCAAAAACAGTTCGTCTAATGATTTCTGATTACTGAAGGAAGTGATGATCGGCTTCTTCTGCTGACTTTCACTTACACTCACACTTTTATCAGGTTTGCCCGCCGTCCACTCAAGGAGGTCAGTTGCCCAGGTATAGTGAAACAGCGTCGCTGTAGCTATTATTATTATCAGCGGAACGGCTGACCAGATACCAAATACATGATGCCAGTTATAATCCCTTGCCCGGCTTGCCTTCATTGCATTTGTATTAAAAAACAGTACTGCGCGTAGCGTCTGCCATTTTATAATTTTGGGTAACCACAGGTAAAGACCACTCAGAATAAGAAATAGGAAGCCGAGGTTTGCGGCACCGGTTACAGCCCGACCAGTAGCAACTGAATCCCCGCTTAAGTTAAACCAGCGATGCCAACGCCACACTAAATCGAAAAAATTGTGCGGGCCTTGTTTATGATCACCAAGAATCGTTGCTGTGAAGGGGTTCACGAACAGGTAGTTACCTTTTCCCAGTGATACCGCATAGGGATCTGTTTCATCAGCCGAGATAATCACGCCTGCAACTTTTCTATTTATATTGTGCTCAATCAGATAGGTGTTGGTTACGCTAAAAATATCTTTAAGCGGCAATCGTCCACGGTTCTCATTAGCTGGATTTATCTCGTACTGTTGGGACAGAGACCATGTGCGGATCTGGTGCTCATAACTCAGCAGCACTCCCGTGATTGACATCATAAGAATGACAAGGCTGGCCACCGATCCAACACACAGGTGTATCCAGAAGACTATATTTCTTATCAAGGTAATTACTCCAATATAGACGGTACCATGTTAGATGGGGATGGCTGAATTGTCATGGACCGTAATAGAGGTGCGAGAATAGGAACCGTTAAACGCATTTTCCCAAGATGGCAAAAGTATCCGTATGGGGAATCTTTGGGAACAGATTTTGGAAAGCTTACTGGATGGTCAATGACTGCATGGGTGCTGATCTGATCGCTTACAATCGCTTAGAGTGATCAGCGCGGCAGTCTCTGGGTTTTCCACTCCTGTCTCTTCCCCTGAATTATATTTTGCTCGCTTTGATTTAGACATTTAATTTTAGATTAGCTTCGCACTCGCGTGCTCGGTGGCGCTCTGCGAAATGACTAAGAGGTGACAAAAAAATCATAACAGCCATGTTCCAAATCAGGCTGTCATGGCCCCGTCTATGACAAACTCTGAGCCGCTGCAGTAGCTGCTTTCGTCGGACGCCAGGAATAGCGCTAGATTTGCGACCTCCGAGGCATCCGCATAGTGACCCATCGGGATCCGCTCGAGAACGCTCTCGTTGATTCCCTTGTGGCTGAACTCGTCGACCATCGCGGTGTCGATGATACCAGGGTGGATGGAGTTGACACGGATGCCGTGCGGTGACAACTCCTGAGCAGCGCTTTTGGTCATGCCGCGTACGGCCCACTTGCTGGCGCCGTAGGCGAAGGCTCCGCCAGAGCCGCGCATGCCGGCGATGGATGAGATGTTGATGATCGTTCCTGACTTCTGGCGGATCATGGTCGCTGCGACGGCCTGTAAACCGAGGAACACGCCGGTCTGATTGATCGCGATAGTGCGGTCCCAGAGTTCCCGCTCGGTGTCGGCCATACTCATCATATGGAAGATACCAGCGTTGTTGATAAGCACATCCAGGTGACTGTGTTCTTTTTCGATACCTGCGACAATTGTGGCCCAGACGGCGCTGTCGGTGACATCGTGTTCGATGAATTTAGCGCCAATCTCGGCGGCGGTCTCTATCCCCTCGTCGACTAACACATCGGTCAGATAGACTTCGGCGCCTTCAGCTCGAAACCTTTTGCCTTCCGCGGCGCCTTGCCCGCGTGCCCCGCCGGTGATCAGTGCAACCTTGCCGTCCAATCGTCCCATCGTTTAATTCCTTCTTTTGATTTGATTTTGAGGATAGGGTTAATAAGCCACATTCTCTGAAGATCGGTCAACAACAATAAAGCGTGACAGCCATGTTTCACCCGATGTTCCAGCCGTGCCCATAAACATTCATAGCGGCTGATTGAAAAATATGATTTAGTTGATCCATGCAAAACAGAAACCAATTAAAGGAATTAAAATGAAACTAGGCGTTGTGTTCCCCCAGACCGAAATAAGCGCTGACCCAGATATCATTGCAGCATTCGCAACGACCGCTGAGTCCGTGGGCTATGACCACCTGCTTGCCTATGACCATGTGCTTGGCGCTAATACTGCAAGCCGACCGGATTGGCAGGGACCCTACACCACGAAAAGTATGTTTCAAGAGCCTTTTGTTCTGTTTAGCTATCTTGCAGGTCTTACAAAAACCATCGAATTCGTGACCGCGGTTATCATTCTTCCACAGCGGCAAACCGTATTGGTTGCTAAACAGGCTGCATGCGTTGACTCAATTTCCAGAGGGCGTCTACGACTTGGCGTTGGCATCGGCTGGAATGATGTTGAATACGAGGCGTTGGGTGAAAACTTCAAAAATCGCGGCGAGCGCTCGGAAGAACAGATTGCTCTGCTCCGTCACCTGTGGAAAGACGAAGCCATCAGCTTCGAAGGCAAGTGGCACAAAGTAACCGACGCTGGTTTGAATCCACTTCCCGAGCGCCGCAATATGCCAATTTGGTTGGGGGGCATGGCACCCCAGGTTATTGATCGCGTTGGCAGAATTGCCGATGGCTGGTTTCCGTTTGTTAACAAAGGCCTTGCTGGTCAAATAAAACAAATGCATAAGAGTGCCAGAGAAGCGGGTCGAGACTCAGCCAGCATTGGTGTTGAGTGTATCGTGGCAACGAATACCAGTGCAGACCAACTGAAGTCGTTACAGGATCAAGGAGTAACGCATTTTGCTTTGGTAACGATGAATCAGGGACTGGCTAATCCGCAGGCGCATATAGATGCAATCAAGCAAGCCAGAGACCGTCTGAAGGATTTAACTTAGTGACCCTGGAAATACGACAAAAACGACATCCCTGTTCCATTCTGCACACCCTAACAATCATTTCCTGGCTGGAGAAAAACTGCTTTGAGTAAAAATTCACTGGACCGGGTACTGTCAGGTTGGGATGTGTTTTTTATCGCCGTTGGCCAAATCATCGGCGCGGGCGTCATTGCGTTAACCGGCATCGCCATAGGCATGACTGGGCCCTCTGTCATTTTCGCCTACCTGTTGTCGGCAGTGTTGGTGCTCATCGTCACGGTTCTGATCATGATGGCAGGCAGTGTCTTGCCTGCAGTAGGCGCTTATTATGCCTGGTGTTCTCGCCTAAGCGGTGGCTGGGTAGGGTCTATCGTTCTGTGTCTGATTCTCTTAGCCAGTGTGTCATTGAGTTTGTACGGGAGCTCCTTCGGACTCTACCTCAACCCATTATTCCCTATACTCTCGGTGAACGCGTGGGGAGTAATTGTCATTGTCCTACTGTTCGTGGCTAATTTGTTTGGCTTAAATCTAGCTGCAAAAGTCCAGGTTGGTTTAGTCGTCGTACTTGTGTCAGCATTGGCTGTATATGCTGGTTTCGCCATGCCGAAAATTGAACAAGGGCTCCTGACACCCTGGTTGCCGGAAGGGGTCGTTGGTTTTGTCACCGCCGTGTTTTTGCTTAAGTTTGCCACTGGTGGCGCTTATATGATCGTCGGGCTCAGTGGCGAGATGAAAAATCCTAGGCGCGTGATTCCAATTGTTATGACGACCGCGACAATAGCGGTAGCAGGCATTTATGCTTTTGTCGCCCTGGCAAGCGTTGGTGTCATGCCCTGGCAAGAGATGATCAACCAACCTCTCACCGTGGCTGGACAACAATTCCTGCCGGGCTGGGCAATGACTTACTTCCTGGTGGGCGGTGCAGGGCTGGCCATCTGCACGACGCTGAACTCCCAGTTCATCCAACTGCCCAGAACATTTATCGTTGCCAGCTGGGATCGCTTGATACCCGAACGACTTGGTCGACTAAACAGATATGGGGCACCCTACTATATTTTAGGCATCATGATGGTAGTTGGCGTAGTCCCTCTAATCGTTGGCCTCGACATCGGCGATATAGCTCGAGCTGCTACTATTTCAGCCAGCCTACCGTCGATCTTTGTGTACTGGGCGCTCACACGCATCCATACCCGCTATCCCGAACAATATGCTAATTCAATGTTCAACATGAAGCCGGTGTGGATCTGGAGCTTGTTCATCTTTTCAGAACTGTCCACATTCGTTGGTATTTATTTTTTGTCGAGAGATCTGTCATCCACTGTCATTTGGAGTCTAGTGATATGGACGATAGTTGCGGTATCGTACTATCCTATTCGCAAACATTTTCTAGCCAAGCAAGGGTTTGATCTAGATGCTGCGACTAGTGACGACAGCTTATTCCACAACCACTAGCGTTTATCAGATGGTCCTACTTGTTGCCGTTAGCTTTCCCCGCTGAAGGGCTCACGCTGTAAAGGGCAACATAACCGGATAAATCGTTTGAAACATCGGAGGTAGGATAATCACTGGTAACAATTTATTTGTTCACTGGATAGATGGGTTTCTTAAGCGAGGCTAGGGAAAATAAGCTGCATTTTTTGAAGATCTACCTGGTAGGTAATTACTGATTCTCATTCAAATTTCAGACGCCGTGACATGGCCTTCATTTGAGAGGGCAATGACTGCCAGGGTGCTGATCTGATGGCTTATAGACGGTTGGGGTGATCAGCGCGAAGATTTTTGGTCAGGCGCCGCCTCAGATCCTGACTGAATCGATTGCCATCGAGGCGATTGAAGGGTTGTGCTTTAACAACCCTGCATGGACTAGGCGGGCGGTCCTTGCGTGACCCGCTCTTTGAACAACTCACGCCGACCTGGTTCATCCTGGGTCTGCCCCATCGATTCCACCCACCAGGTAGCGCCAGCATCCTGCCATTTCCGCACCTCTTCCTGCGCCTTCACGCTGTCATCTCCTAGTGTCGTTCCCTCAACCACGATGTCGTAACTCTCATCACATCCCTGCTGTTCAACAAAGGCTTGCATCGGCTCAACATCGCCAGGTTCCAGCATGCGCCATTTTCTATTGCCATCGCGCACCGACGGCAGCAATCCTTGATACTTAATCACACGCGACATCGAACGATTGCTTCCGAGCAATCCCACAACCCAGATCGTCCGTTTGATTGGATCTGGCGGCGGAAAGAATTGCGTTGATTCTAGCCTATGGTGCTTGCCTAGGTATTCGAACAGATGACCATAGAACAGGCCTGTAATGATATCCAGGGCTTCATCCATGAGCTCTGCTCGCACCTTCATGTTGGTTTCTTCACCAAATTCGGTAAATCCAGTGTCGGCCGCACCCAGGCCAACCGCCAAGATTGCTCGTCCCCCGGAAAGGCGATCTAACGTGACCTATTCGCTGGCGACCTTCCAGGGCCGCATTCGTGATAGCGGCGACAGCATCGTCCCTAGCTGTATTGTTTCTGTTCTGACAGCAGCGGCACGGAGAGACACCCAGGCATCGATACCCTACACTGACTCCCAGACAAAAAAGTCGCCCCAACCATGGGCTGCTGTAATGGCCGCGAAATTCACCCGCGTCTCTCGCACTGGGGTACGGCATGACGATGCCACATTTCATCAGCGATACTTCACGTTGAATTAGTGCTGTTCCAGCCCTATGATAGTAGCCAGAGCATTGGCCGAATATTCCTTGAAGAGATACGCTTTGGCAACCCATTCATGTAGCTGGATATTGCTGCTGGCCGATTCCAGTAGCGCCAGATTGAGTGGTTTTTCTTTGTTGAGTATTTTGAATGAAGCGGCTTTGAAAACGGAGAATAATGTGAAACTCATTACCATAATGATGGCAGTTTTCCTGTTGGCAGCTTGTGAACCACAGGATCGAACACCGGGTATGTGGTTAAGTGGTGAACGGGTGGAGACGAAGGTCACTGACTGGTCTTTTTCCGATGAATTTAATGAAATATTCGTCCAGACTAATCCTTGGTATGGCATTCCATTTTCGGTCACCGTTGTGGTAGCTTCGACGGGAGATAAGGTCTACGTGCCTTCCATCTATGCCGAACCAGCAGATTTCCCCGGCAGCAAGTACTGGAATAACGTCATCGCTGACAGTCCTGATGTGGTGCTCAAAATGGGGGATAAACTCTATCCACGGCGTGCAAGGTTGGTAACGGATGTGGACGAATTTGAAATGGCCTATGAGGCGCTTGCCGCCAAGTATGAGTTTTGGCGAGAAGGCAAAAATAATCCTGACAAACGCCCGCCTTTTGTACTGATCAGTATGGATGATCGGAAGTAGTCGTAAATGTATGAGCTTGTCATCGCAAATCGGAATTGTTGTACTGATCGTAAGTATAGGGAAAATAGACTGCATTTTTTTAAGAAATGCCAAGTATGGTAATTGCTGATTCGCGTTTTAATTTCAGGCGCACTGACTAGGCCTTCATTTAAGTGGGCAATGACTGCCATGGTGCTGATCTGATGACTCACGGCCGCGACAGCATCAGCAACCATACTCCTACAGACGTCTGCTTCGGGCCTGGGCAGGCTATATTAAAGTAAAGGCAATTAATTGAGCTCAAAGTGAAAAAAATCTGTCCTTGCAATAAGGCAAATAGACCCCATATTCTCCTCAGCCAGATAAGTCGAACCCAGCTTTGAATGGTGCTTTTTTTAGGAGTAAATAGCGTGCATCCAAATCGTACTTTTCTTTCCTCTCTCATCGTGGCATTTTCTTTTTTTATTGCATTGCCGATTTATTCAGCGGACATCAAGATTGATGGTGTTTTAGACGACGCGGATTGGTCTTCTGCCCGAGAGTGGACCCAGTACTATGAATCAATTCCATTTTCTTTAGCGGAGCCAAAACATTTTCAAAAAGTCTTAATTCATCAAGACGAGAAAGGAATGTATTTCGGCTTCATTAATGAACAGCCAAACGAATCAATACGTGCGAACAAGCACGAAAGAGATAATGAAATGGCAAATGCCGATAAGGCTGGCTTAGCCATCGATTTTGATGGCGATGGTCTCACTGCTTATGGATTTACGGTTTCTGCTGGCGGCTCCATCAGTGACAGCATTTATATCAATGAAAACCAAGATAATGCTGACTGGGATGCGGATTGGGATTCGGCCACCCATATTGAAGGAGATGCCTGGTTTGCTGAAGTGTTTATTCCCTGGAGTATTGCTCCAATGAAGGCTCAGGAAGGGGATGTCAGAAAGGTAAAATTAGCTTTTTGGAGAATGGTAGTTGCTGAAATGAGGGTTAATACCTCAATAAAAGGTAACCCAAGACAAGAGAAATTCATGTCTCTTTTTGAAGAATATGACTTTAAAAATTATAGCGTTTCAAAGGTGGATTTTTTCCCATACGTAAACGTTACCGAAGACAGGATTTTAGGAGATGTAGCGACTAAGGTTGGAATGGAAATATTTTGGAAAATTGATTCGGGTAAACAACTAAACATAGCGTTAAATCCCGATTTTGGACAAGTTGAAAGCGATGAACTCGTGGTCAACTTCTCGTCAAGTGAAACCTTTTATTCAGATAAAAGACCTTTCTTTTCAGAAAATCATTCTTTGTTTGATGTCAAAGGCTCTGAATTCTTTTACATCATAAACACCCGAAGAATCGGATCAGCTCCAGATTATAATTGCGCTGAATACGCCGATTCTTTAAAAAACATTTGTGAGTCAAACCAAGTCGGCATTTCTGACATAGATTATGCCATACGATATACCCAGCAAAACGAGTCTTTTGACTTTGGGTTCCTGGGCGCTTCTGAAGCTGACGCGCAATTCAGCCAGGGTAAAGATTTTTATGCATTCAGGACTAGGAAAAATGCTGATAATTATTCCCTTGGTTATCTAGGGACCTACACAGAAAGACCGGTTCTGGATAGGCAGGCGACAGTGCATGCAGTCGATTTGACCTATCGACCTACAGATAAATTGCGGATAGATACGGTATTTCTTAGTTCACACGTTGATCAAGGGCTGGACGGAACCAGTAAGTCAGGAGAAGGATTTAGATTAAACCTAACGGCTTCTCCTAGAAAGGGAAGATGGCACGATATCAACGTCCTATTATTTTCTGAAGAAATGGATATATCGGATATGGGTTATCAAATGATGGATAATTCGGTTTGGATCGGCAACCAGAACGGTTTTAAGTTCTCAGACTATGACGAGTCCTCTACCCTTCTTTCAAGTGAAATTGAAGTCGGGTTTGGCTTTGAAGGCAATGCAGACCTAGATAAAGCAAGTCAATCTGTCTATATGACTTACAGGAGTAACTATAGAAATACATCGGGCTTGGAGTTCACTAATTTTTATAGAACTTCTGGCAAAGATTATTGGACAACCAGGGATAGTGCTGCTGCCCCCTATGTCAATAAACCTATGAATTATGGAACGATGTTGCAATTCATGGGGCCATCAACAAAATTCTTCAATTACGTCTTGCAGGTGAATAGAGAAAAAGGCTCTCAATGGTTTTCGGAATTAGGATTGGCAACTAATTATATGGCTATGGTTAATTTCTCTCCTAGAGATAACCTCAGTTTCTCTCTGATGTATCATCAAAGCAAAGAAGACGATTGGTTAAATTGGGTTGAAGATAATTTATTAGGCACCTATACAAAAAACCAAAGAACGACTGTTGCATCAATGAACTGGTTTGGTGGTGATAAACATGAGTTGAGGATGAAAGCTCAAATGGTCGCTTTCACGGCTAGAAAGCCAAAGGCCTATCTTGGAGATGTATCTGGGTCCTTGAACCCGATTGAAATGGCGCTTCCTCCATTTAGTTTGAGTGACTTAGCTTTCCAAATTAGGTATCGCTATGAAATTATGCCTTTGGCTTATGTCTATGTGGTTTATTCCAAAGGGGGAAGAATCATTGAATTTGATGAAGAGGACAGCTTGGGCAAATTGTACAAACGTCCTTGGAATGATCCGCAGGCAGATACCTTCACAGTAAAGGTTAGATATAGATTCTAATTTTTGTGATCTCGGCAAACAGCCTTTATACCTCTCTGGGGTTATTAAAGCAGCGGTCAAATTTGTCTAGCCATTAAGATGTTGCCAGCATGATGATAAAGCCCGTGTTATTTCTGATTCAGAAAGACTCAAAGCCTTACCCAGTCTACAAAGAAAAGGCCGCAGCATCGTTGAATTCAAAGCTGAAAATAAAGGTCGACAGCGAAAGCATCTGCGTCTGATAAGTATCCTATAGGATTATGACACCCTGGTAGGTCCTTATAGCCTCGGACAAAACTATAATCTATTTGGCAGTATTTCTTAAATACCCTGCAATCTGTTACAAATAAGTGCAATTGCTATACGATCAAGGAAGATCACTTCAACAGGTGTAGAAATTGTCTCAATAGAAAACATCTTTGCGGGGAGGATTGCTGAGGTGCCTTCAATAAAATTTTAATTCAGTACCTCGCTGGTATTTCTTGATCACTTAGATTTTGAGGATATGAGGATATAGAGAATGATCAGTAGTGATTTACTTATCGACCGACTCGCGATTGAAGATGTGTTTGCACGCTATGCGCACTCGGCCGACGGATACGACGTAGATGGGTGGGTAAACTGCTTCACTGAGGATGGGATCTTCGAGGTTGCATCTAATGGTAATGGGATTCAGTTTGCCGGCCGACAAGCGCTGCACGACTTTATATGCGCGCATATACACTTGCTCCCCAACACTCGCCATGTCATGACCAATCATCTTGTCGATATAAACGGAAATCGTGCCGTTCATCGCTGTACACTGACAGGCATGCTGAGTCGGCCTGAGAAGGTGTACACGTTCATATCGGGATGGTACCAAAGCACGCTTGAAAAAGACGCCAGCGAATGGAAGATCAAACACCGGATCGTACATTCCGATAGTGGAGCTAATTCCAGTGAGAGAGAACTCATCGCCTATCTAAAACCACTTAGGGATTGGATGGCAGAAAATGGGACTGTTGCCTAACTAGTCATCCTCATTTCCCTTCCTGATGCACGTATGCACGTCTCTGGCTCCTGCGGGCAAGATAAACCTAGCAAACTCCGGATTTGGGTTAGGACTGCATTGTTTTCATCGTTCCATGAAGAATGTGGTCAAGCTGGAGACTTATTACTATCTCTGGGAATCCGCAACCACATTCCCAGAGTCAACCAATGATCGAGTCGGTACCGAGCTCGCCAAACCGCCTCAAAGTTTGCGAGGGTACCGCCAGAGGTAAAATGGCTTCGACTGGGCCCGGGATCAAGTTCGATCATTTTTGCGAGCATGTTGATCGATTCAGTTTCAATCCGTGAAGCCACGACAGCGGCCTCGCGGGAGGCAAGATTGGCATTTTCAAAGAGCATTATATGTCCGAGAAAGCTGGGTATCGAGATATCAGATACCATATGACCCAGATAGCGTGGGCTAAAGGTGGGGATTTCCTCGCGAAGTAAACCCAATAGCTCATCTAGTGCCCTTTGGATATCGGGCAGATTATTGGTCCCCCGATTTTCCCAAACCCACGCTGGATCGCCAATGAATCGAGTGCTGCGTCGGTGCATCGTGGTATCGAGTAAATGTTGCCAAAGTGCACCGAATTGCTTGGCGTACTCTCCCTTGGGTCCAATGAAAAGCGACGCCGGTCTTTCGGTACCCTGCGGCTGTTCGTCAATCGTGCTCATTTTAGAATCGGTTCCTTATTCCCAATAACGCGCAAGTCTCGGTCATGAGTTTCTCTTTTTCAAGCGGTCTCGCTCACCCTTTACATTAGGGGTTCCGCTAAAATTCAGTATCACGCAAGGATAAGCAATATAAACCACATTTCCCAAAGAACGGTTATGTACGGCAATGGCTGATGTTCATTTAGATTTAAGACACTGTGACCTGGTGATCCATTAGATGATTGATGACCTTAATGGTGCTGATCTGCTGGCTTACAGACTGTTGGGTTGATCACTTAGGCGATTTAAAGGTCAGCAGGGATGATTTGAAATTTTCATCGACAGGACTCTCCGCCTGTGCGGATGATCGATCTAACCAGAGGCCAAACGGTAGGTAATAGAATCGGCAAATGAACACATGCAAACGCCATTCATGTTTACGCTACCGACGATAGACAAATAATGACTAACGAGACTTGAGCTCGTCAAAGTCACTGGCATCGTGTCTCTCCATTAAACCACTCTTGCTCGCACGATTAACTTTCCTGCCGCGTTTTACCGCGGGACGATTGTGAACCTCAGATGCCCATCTGAGGAGGTGAGTATAGGAATCCACCTGAAGAAATTCCTTGGACTCATAAAGGCCAGTTAACACCAACTGGCCATACCAGCTGTAAACCGCCATGTCTGCAATGTTGTACTCATCGCCGCAAAGAAATTGACGCGACACCAAGTTTTGATCAAGCACGTCCAACTGACGTTTGATTTCCATGGTGTACCGATTGATCGGGTACTCCCATTTCTTCGGCGCGTAGGCATAGAAGTGACCAAAGCCTCCACCTAAATACGGGGCACTACCCATCTGCCAGAATAACCAGGACAAACATTCTGCACGCCCAGGCCCCTCCATGGGAATAAAGCTTTCAAATTTCTCGGCTAGGTAAATCATGATGGCGCCGGATTCAAATACTCGAGTTGTCGGTGAGGTGCTGTGATCAGCCAAAGCCGGTATCTTTGAATTCGGGTTGATATCGACGAAACCACTACCGAATTGATCGCCTTGGCCAATATTGATCAGCCACGCATCGTACTCAGCATCGGATTTACCAATGGCCAACAGTTCTTCGAGTAACGCCGTCACTTTAACGCCGTTAGGTGTCGCCAGCGAGTAGAGTTGCAACGGATGTTTACCAACCGGGAGTTCTTTTTCATGGGTAGCACCAGCAATAGGTCGGTTGATATTAGCGAACCTGCTTTCCGTTTCTTGTTCCCACTGCCAGATTTTTGGTGGTGTATAAGGTGTAGAATCAGCCATTTATGGTTGTACTCGATTAGATTTAAGGTTCCATATTAACAAAAATGCTAAGGGTGGCGGGGTTCAAATATTTTTTACCCTATGGCGAATCTGAAAGTGCAGAATCGGGTCAAAAATTGTTGTTTGAATTAACATAAATATTGCTTTGCAATTAGTCATTTTAGGTGTAAATTGGCGGCCGTTTTTGTCGAGTTATTTGATCATGCCCATACGCTCCTTTGTTGCCATCTGGCCGCTGTTTGCAGGCCTTTCTTTTATTGGTCTGGCGATTGGCGTACAGGGTAGTTTGTTAGGCGTTCGGGCGGCTCTGGAAGGCTTTGATGACATACTGATCGGTCTTGTAATGTCCTGCTATTTTGCTGGTTTTCTGGCGGGTTCTTTATTGACTCCGCGGATGATTCAAAGGGTTGGCCACATACGAATTTTTGCAGCACTGACTGCGGTCGCGTCAGTGTCTATTTTGGTTCACGCGCTGGTGATTGATCCCTGGGTTTGGGCATTGATGAGATTGATTACCGGTTTTGCATTTTCAGCTATCTATGTGGTGTCAGAAAGCTGGTTAAATCAATCGGCTACCAACACTAACCGCGGACAGGTTCTTTCGGTCTATACCACAATATTATTGGTGGGTATCTGTGCGGGTCAATTTATGTTGAATATCGCCGACCCCTCGGGATTTACCTTGTTTATTCTAATTTCGGTGATGGTCAGTGTTGCGGCTGTGCCGATTTTGTTATCGGTAGTGCAGACACCACCGATTGAGGAAGTTGAGCGCGTCACGATGCGTCATTTATGGTACCGCACCAAAGTCGGTGTCATAGCAATAATAATGTCTCAATTTGTTTCCAGTATTGTATTTAGTATGGGCGCTGTGTACGTCACAAGACTGGGCTTTGCCGCTTATGAGGTGGCTAATTTCATGGGTGCCCTCATGGCAGGCGGTATGTTTTTACAGTGGCCCTTAGGTAAGCTTTCGGACTCCATTGACCGACGCTGGGTAATGGGGTTTTCCTGTCTGTTAGGTGTATTCATCGCGATTCTTATTAGCTTTATAGACGAGGCATCGGGTTGGTTGTATGGATTGGTATTTTTGTTTGGTGGCTGTGCTTTATCGTTGTACTCGATTGTCGTGGCATTTACTAACGACCATTTGCGACCAACCGAGATTGTTCCAGCCAGTGGCACTATTATCCTCTTCTCTGGGCTGGCCTCTATTACCGGCCCGAT
>Ga0206678_10001874_pt1 | contig 13637 bp, 13 predicted proteins | sample M180m12015metaG_FD_155453 | JGI IMG/M metagenome (GOLD analysis project Ga0206678, IMG submission 155453) | Ammonia-oxidizing marine archaeal communities from Monterey Bay, California, United States - M1 80m 12015 | ecosystem: Environmental > Aquatic > Marine > Intertidal zone | place: USA... | reverse complement strand
AAGCACTAAAGTTGGGTTAGAATAACGTTTTTTTAATCGCTTAAGGAGTAGAAATTGAAAAAATGGGAATGTATTGTCTGTGGATTGGTCTATGATGAAGAAGAAGGCTGGCCTGATGACGGTATAGAGCCTGGTACTAAATGGGAAGATGTTCCTGAAGACTGGGTGTGTCCTGATTGTGGTGTAGGCAAGGAAGACTTTGAAATGGTAGAAATATGAACACTTTATCTGCTCCAGAAAACTTAACTAGAAATGTTTTGATAGGCATGGGACTTGGAGTTCTAATTGCTTCGATTTTCTATTATTCTCCAAATCTTTTTCCTCAAACGCTATCTCTTGGAGTTGAAAAGTATGTATTTAACTTAGGAGGCCAAATCTTCAAGAACTTACTAATGTTAGTTGTTGTTCCGCTTGTCTTCTTTTCTTTAGTGTCCGGAATTTCATCTTTGTCTAATATGGTTAAATTGGGGTCGATTGCCACAAAAACCATTGGACTTTATTTGCTAACGACTGCGATTGCAGTCAGCTTAGCTTTATTTTTTGGATGGGCTTTAGATCTTTCTGGTAGCACAGGCGAAGTAGTGCCTTATACGCCACCTCCAGGTGATTCAAGTCTCTATGGAACCGTTTTAAGAATATTCCCAAACAATATGTTCGGAGCTTTTATAGAAAATAATATGTTAGGAATAGTTTTTATAAGTATCTTGTTTGGCATCGCCCTTAATCTTACTGATGATTTAACTGACGGGCTCTCTAAGAGTTTTGAAAGATTTAATATAGTTTTTCTAAAAATTGTTCTGTTAATAATGAGTTTTGCCCCGATTGGTGTCTTTTGCCTAATGGGAAGCTACGTAATGGATAAAGGGGTAGATATATTTGGCGATCTAGCGGAATACGTTCTGATATTAATATTTGTTCTGTTTTTTCATCTCATATTCACTTACTCATTAATACTTAAGTTTTTTGCTAATCTTAATCCAATCACTTTCTTTAAGAAGATGAGGAATGTCGCATTATTTGCTTTCACCACTTCTTCTAGTGCAGCCACTATTCCTGTAACTCTAAAAACCGTAACTGATGATTTAGGAGTCAAAAAAGACGTCTCTTCTTTTGTTGTGCCAGTAGGGGCGACCATCAATATGGACGGAACAGCTATCATGCAAGGTCTTGCAACTATGTTCATAGCAAGCACAGTAGGAGTAGATTTAACTCTAGTTCAGTATGGGCAAATTGTTATGTTGGCAATAGTTACTTCAATAGGCACCGCTGCTGTTCCTTCCGCGGGAACAGTTACCTTGGCCTTAATTCTTGGCTCCATAGGACTGCCTTTGGATGCAATTGGCCTCATTCTAGCGGTTGATAGAATATTAGACATGATTCGTACGGCCGTAAATGTATGTGGAGATGCAGCTGTTTCATGCATAGTTGGAAAATCCGAGAATGAATTTGATCAAGAGGTTTTTGATTCTAAAAATTAGTATTTTCATTAATTTATTATTCTTGTAGACTCACGCGCTATTAACAATTAATTCCAGTATTTTTAAGGAGAAATGATGATTGAAAGTTATCTTGCTATACCACCATTATTAGGAGTCTTAGGTCTATTCGTAGCCTTAGGAATATTCTTGGTTATGAACAGTTTCCCTGAAGGGGATGAAAAAGTTAAGAAAATAGGAGATCAAATTCACTTAGGTGCAATGACTTTTATGAAGACTGAGTACACCTACTTAAGTATTTTTGCTTTGGTAGTAATTGTCTTGGTTTATTTCTCGCCTTTAGGTGGAGATACAGCACTTGCTGTATTAGCTGGCGCTTTATCATCGTCTGTAGCTGGTTGGATTGGTATGTATTCTGCTACTAAAGCTAATGTTAGGACTGCAACTGCTGCTTCTCAATCCGGAGCGGAGTCTGCTCTTTCTGTAGCCTTTTATGGTGGATCTATCATGGGTCTTTGCGTGGCTTCTCTGGGCTTAATTGGACTTGGTTCTTTGTACTATATTCTCAGTGGTGATGCGCACTCGATAGAAGGTTTTGCAATGGGTGCTTCCATTGTGGCTTTGTTTTCAAGAGTTGGAGGTGGCATTTACACCAAGAGTGCTGATGTTGGAGCTGATTTAGTTGGAAAAATCGAAGCAGGAATACCTGAAGATGATCCACGTAATCCTGGAGTGATAGCAGATAACGTTGGAGACAATGTAGGAGATATCGCTGGTATGGGTTCAGATATCTTTGAATCTTACTGCGGCTCAATGGTTGCTTGTATTGCTATAGCATCCACTTTTGTTATTTCATCAGAATTTTCACAAATACAGAAAGAAGGAATGATGTTCTTGCCCTTAGCTTTAGCGTCAATAGGACTTATTTCGTCAATCATAGGAATTATTATTGTTAGATTGTTCTCAAAGTCTTCGCCTGCAAGCGCCATGAGATGGGGAACAATGGGAGCTCCTTTAATTTTTATAATTGCAGCTTATTATTTAACAGGAAATTTGATTGGAGAAGGCGGATTTAATGTCTGGTTAGCTGTTGTGTGCGGATCTGTGGGAGGAATAGCAATTGGCCTTATTACTGAATACTACACTGGATCTAAACCTGTAGTAAAGATTGCTGAATCTGGTCAAACTGGACCTGCTACAGTGATGATTACTGGACTATCTGTAGGAATGCAATCTGTAGTTTTACCTATTGCCTGTATTGTTTTGATTATTTATATCTCTACTCAGCTCACAGGACTTTATGGAGTTGGAATTGCTGCAGTTGGAATGCTTTCTACGGTTGGAATAACGATGGCCATAGATGCATATGGACCGGTTGCAGATAATGCTGGTGGTATTGCTGAAATGGCAGGTATGCCATCAGAAACAAGAGTTATAACAGACGAGTTAGACGAACAAGGCAATACTACTGCTGCAATAGGAAAAGGATTTGCAATAGGTGCTGCGGCGTTAGCAGCGTTGGCAATAATTGCTGCCTTCGTATCTGCTGTTTCTGCTAAACGAACCCTATTGGATCTGCCTCCTTTAGAGCTAATGCTTAGCGACCCAATAGTTTTAATAGGCTTATTTATTGGAGGGGCTATACCTTTCTTAATAGCTTCAATAACGATGACCGCTGTTGGCGATGCTGCTTTTGAAATGATCAATGAAATTAGAAGACAATTTAAAGAGATTCCGGGGCTTTTAGAAGGAAATGCGGAGCCAGATACAGAAAAATGTGTTGATATTGCAACTTCTGCTGCACTTAAAAAGATGCTTTTACCGGGAATAATTGCTGTATCTGCACCACCTTTGGTAGGTCTGGGTATAGGAGCAGAAGCGTTAGGCGGAATGTTAGCAGGAGGCCTTTTAGTTTGTGTTTTGATGGCTCTCTTTATGGCTAATGCTGGAGGCGCATGGGATAACGCCAAGAAATATATTGAAAAAGGAAATTTAGGCGGAAAGGGAACCGATACTCATTCTGCAGCCGTTGTTGGCGACACTGTGGGAGATCCATTTAAAGACACTTCAGGACCTTCCATGAATATTCTTATTAATGTTATGGCAATTGTGAGCTTAGTAATTGCTCCGTTACTATAAGTATCTAAGTTAGGTCTTTTTCCATTTTACTATGAGGGATACCGGTATCAGATTGATACGGGCCTTTCTCTGCATAACCTAAAGATAAGTAAAAACTCAAAGCATTTTCTCTAGCATTAAGGACCATCTTTTTAGCTCCTTTAGAAGACGCAAATTCTTCAAGTTTTTCAACAATCTCGGATCCTATACCTTTTCTCTTCAGGTTTTCATCAACGGCCATATAACGAATCTGGGCTTCTTCAGGGCCATTGAAGTGGACTCTTCCCGATGCAATTACTATGTTTTCATCATTTATACCCATTAAATGGTAACTTGAGGATTCCAAATTATCCTCAAGGGAATCCTGTGACATTCCTAAAGGTTTTCTTAAGACCTCCCAACGAAAGAACAAATAATCCTTCCATTCTTTTTCAGATTTAGGTTGTCGTATAAAGTAATTAGACATTTCTTTTAATTAAATTTTACAATTAACACTGTGAGAAAGCAGGATAAAATTTTTGAAGAGGGTAATGTAAGTGGTTTACCCTTTTCTTTCAATCAAGAAGTAACAGAAGTTTTCGAAGATATGATTGATCGGTCTGTACCTGGATACAACACAACTCTTAGGATTATCCAGCAACAAGCCAAGAATCATTGCATTGACGGGTCCAATGTTTATGATTTAGGTTGTTCTCTTGGTGCCTCAACCTCTTCTTTATTAAATGCCTTAAATGGAATGTCTAAAGTAATCGCAATTGATAATTCAGATTCAATGATAAAATCCTGCATAGAAAGGTTTAGTGAGCCTATTAAAGTTGGGCAGGTTAATTTTTTACAAGAAGATATTTCTAATTCTGAGATTTTAGATGCCTCTATAGTCGTAATAAATTTTGTACTTCAGTTTTTAAGTATTAAGGAAAGAGTAGAGTTAATGAAAAAGATTTATCAAGGACTGGTTCCTGGTGGAATTCTAATCTTATCTGAAAAAATTCATTTTGATTCAAAAAAAAGAACAGAAGAAATATCTAATATTCATCACTCTTTTAAAGCTGCAAACGGTTATTCAAAATTAGAAATTTCTTCTAAAAGAGATTCTTTAGAAGGGGTTTTGGTTACTGAGACGGAGTCTCAGCATCTTAATAGGGCAAAAGAGTTAGGTTTTAAAGACTCAACTAAATTAATGTCAAATTTAAATTTTTTAACGTACAAGTTTCAAAAATAATGACTTTTATCTCAGCGGAGTGTGAGGATCTCTTTTTAGACTATACGGATTTAAATAATCCATATGGTAAAAAAAAAGATAAAAGAATAGAAAATTGGATAAGCCTTCTTTCTAAGATGCCAAGTCTTGAGAATGCTAAGAGTGATTTGCTGTCAGGCGTAAATATAAGAGGGAAATGTAGTGATCCTGATGAGGAAGAAATAGAGAATCTCCTATCTGAGTTATTACCTTGGAGAAAAGGACCTTTTAAGATAAATAATACTTTCATAGATAGTGAATGGAGATCAAATCTAAAATGGGATAGATTTCTTGAATTAAATCTAGATCTAAAAGAAAAGACTATTCTAGATGTAGGCTCAGGCAATGGGTATTACGCATTCAGAATGTTAGGTCAAGAAGCTAAAGCTATATTATGTTTAGAACCTAATTTAGTTCACTTTTCTCAATTTTTAGCAATTAATCAATTTATAAAGACAAATAAAATAAGGATGCTCCCAGAGAGACTTGAAACCTTGGAAATAAAAGATACTCATTTTGATATAGTTTTCAGCATGGGTCTTTTATATCACCAAAGAGATCCATCTAATCACCTTAATTGCTTAAGAAATAGACTAAAAGAAGAAGGGCAATTGGTTATAGAAACCATAGTGGCATCTAATGAATATGGAGATTATTTAGATCCAAAAGGGCCTTATGCATCAATGCCAAATGTCCATTTCGTTCATACAGATAAAGGGTTTAGGGATTTAGCAACAAAAGAAGGCTTAAAGGTTGTTCGTAATTCTACGGAGGTGCAAACAACCTTAAATGAACAAAGGCAAACTAAGTGGATGCCATTTAAGTCGTACGAGTCTGCAGTTTCGGAAACTAATCAAGATATAACCGTCGAGAATTTTTCTGCCCCTAAGAGAAAGTTTTACGTGCTAGAAAGTCTTGGCTAAGATTCTGAATAATCCACTCTATTTCCAATCCATCTCATCACGATGGTTCTTGCATAATTGTCATCATTCTTAGCTATTACAATTGCATCCTTTTGTGCCTCTTCTAGTAGATCAGAGTCTCTAATTGGATTTGCTATCTTCAGGTCCATTAAACCAGATTGCCTAACACCATAGATATCTCCAGCTCCCCTTAACTCAAGGTCTTTTTCAGCAATTTCAAAACCATCGTTAGTTTCCTGCATAGTTTTTATTCTTTGTTCAGCTAAGGAACTTAGAGGTTCTTTGTAAAGTAAAAGGCAGTGCGAATCAGAATCAGCTTTCCTTCCCACCCTTCCTCTAAGCTGATGTAATTGTGAAAGTCCTAATCGTTCAGGATTTTCTATGATCATTAAAGTTGCTTCAGGTACATCTACTCCGACTTCTATCACTGTAGTGCATACTAATAGTTGTATTTTCCCTTCTCTGAACTTCTTAATAACCTGATCTTTAGATTTCTTTTTTAATTTACCATGAACTAGCCCTACATTAATTTCGGGTAATTGCTCTGATATCTCTTTAAAAAGCTCTTCAGCTGATTGTGCTTCAAGTTCTTCAGATTCTTCAATTAAAGTGCAAACCCAGTAAACCCTTTGACCAGATAAGCAAACTTCTTCAATTCTTTTAATAACCTTTTGTCGAAGTGAGTTAGGTCTAGCTGATGTCTCTACAGGCCTCCTACCAGGAGGCATTTCATCAATGATGGAAGTTTCTAACGAGCCATATACAGTCATCGCCAAGGTTCTAGGAATGGGTGTTGCAGTCATAATTAATTGATGAGGACTTTGTTTTTTTGTGCCACCTTTTTCAAGCATTGAAAATCTTTGATGCACTCCAAATCTATGCTGCTCATCTATAACTGTTAAGCCCAAGCAATTAAAAATAACATCTTCTTGGAAGAGGGCATGGGTCCCTACCAAAATGTTTATTTCTCCACTTTTTAATTTAGAAATAATTTCTTTTCTGTCTGACGCGTTTGTAGAGCCTGTTAATAATTGAACCCTCAAACCAAGAGAGGAAAACCATTCAGATAATGACAAATGGTGCTGCTCAGCTAATATTTCTGTTGGACACATAAAGGCTGTTTGCCAACCATTTTCATGTGCATGCAATGCACTTAAAGCTCCAACTAATGTTTTTCCAGAACCCACATCCCCTTGAAGCAGTCTTCTCATTGGCAAGTTTCCAGTTAGATCTGATCTTATTTCATCCCATGTTCTTTTTTGTGCTCCAGTTAAGTTAAATTCCAAAGACGAAGTAAACTTTTCTTCTGCATTAGAGATCTTATCCATGACAGGACCTGACCTTCCTTCTAACTCATTTTTTAATATCCCTGCACATAACATATGGGCGACTAACTCTTCTTTAATTAAAGATCTTTGAGCTGGATGTTTCCCTTCAATAAGAGTTTGAATGTCTATATCTGAAGGAGGATTATGAATAAATTTCAAGTTTTCCCATAAATCAGGAAAACCTGATTCAGCATTTAGTGAAGAGCTTTCTTTTAGTAAATCATGTTTATCACAATAGATAATTGAGTCATGTATGACTTTCCTTATTCTGCCTTGTTGTAAACCAGAAGTTGTTGGGTATACAGGAGTGAGATTATTATCTATATCTAAATTTTCTGACTTATCAAATATTTGATATTGAGGGTGAATCATTTGTTTCCCATTTGGCCCTGGCGTAACTGGTCCATAACACCTAATCATTAGACCCTCCTTTAAAGCTTTGTGTTGGGCCATAGCAAAATTAAACATTCGCATAGTTAAACGACCCGTTCCATCGTAGATCTCTGTGAAAAGCATTCTTCTTCCCCTAAAAACAACCGTGGACTTGACTATCTCTCCTTCTACTAAAGCTGATTTATCATAAGAAGCATCTCCAATAGGAGTTAAGACTGTTCTGTCTTCATATCTAAAAGGCAGATGAAACATTGCATCTTGAACTGATTGTATGCCCAAAGACTTTAAAGATTCTGAAATCTTGGGACCCACTCCCTTTAAGTTGGTTACTGAATGAAGATCTTTGCTGTCTTCAGTCATAATAGATTAGTTGTTCTTTACTATTATTGCTTCTACTTCAATTAAAGAATCTAAAGGCAATCTGGCCACCTGCAGAGCTGCTCTAGCAGGGTAGGGCTCAGTAAAAAGCTCAGACATCACTTCATTGACTAAAGAGAATATAGATAGGTCTTGTAGAGAGACATTTAATTTAACTATGTCATTTATGGAACAATTAGCTTCTTCACATATAGCAGAAATATTAGTGAATACTTGTCTGATTTGGTTTTCTTCTCCTTCCACTAACTCCATAGTTCCAGGGTCCAAAGGTATTTGACCCGAAATATAAATCATATTTCCTGCCTCAATGGCTTGGGAATAAGGACCTATAGCACCAGGTGCTTTTTCTGTTTGAATCTTTTTTTTCATAATTAATGTAAAACCTTCGCTTGTCTTTCTTCTTGATCGTGGATCCTAGATACAGAAGCTATTGATTTTAAAGTTTTTATTTTCTTTATTATTTTTGAAAGATGTAATCTATCAGAAACCTCAAGGTCAAGCACGAAATCATGTATACCAGAATTAAGGTCCGTTGTTTGTATTGAACTAATGTTTGTTCCTGTTTCAGTTATAGCTGAGGCTATGTTTGCCAAGAGCCCCGGTTCGTCATTTGCCATAATCTTGATTTGAGAAGTAAAAACTTTTCCAGAAGACTCCCCCCAATTAATAGGGAAACATTGTTGAGGATCTTTTCTAAAAGAGAGTATGTTTTTACATCTTTCTTGGTGAACTACTAATCCTTTATCTGCGGTAAAGTGACCCATAACTGAATCTCCAGGAATAGGCTTACAACAAGGAGCATAATTAACCACAAGCCCTTCAGAACCTGTAATTTCAAGAGGAATTGCGGAATCCGATTCAATCTCACTATCTTTATTTACGAATCCGGCTATTTGTCTGGCTACAACATTTGCTACTCTTATACCTAATCCTATTTCTTTAAGGATCCTGTTCAAACTTCTTCCTCCAATACTATCTAATGCACCTCTTAATTTATCTTTATCAACATTTTTTAATTTAATATTTAAATTTTCAAGAGATTGTTCTAGTAATTTTTTTCCAAATTTTCTTGCCTCAGAGGACTTTAGGTTTCCTAGGTAGTTTCTAATGCTGTGTCTTGCTTTGGGTGTTGTTGCGAAATTTAGCCAAGCTGGAGAAGTTTGAGGAACAGTATCTCTAAGTATTTCTATAGTCTGACCGCTTTCTAGTGGGACGCTCAAAGGAGCAAGCTTTTTGTTTATTCTGCAAGCCCTGCAATGATGACCTATATCAGTATGCACAGCATATGCGAAATCTATTGCAGTAGATCCACCAGGCATTTCAATAACTTCACCTTGTGGTGTAAATACATAAATTTCGTCCGGAAAAATATCAGTCTTAACTGAGTTAATGAATTCTTCTGTGGTTTCATAGTTTTCTCTCATTTCTAATAAACCTGCAACCCATCGTCTAGCTTTAATTTGAGGGCTTGAATCAGAATTATTTCCCGATTTGTAAAGCCAGTGAGAGGCTATACCATTTTCTGCCATATCATTCATTTCTTGAGTTTTTATCTGAATTTCTATAGGAATTCCTTTAAGTGCAATTACTCCAGTGTGAATAGATTGATAACCATTAGATTTAGGGATTGCTATATAGTCTTTAAATCTTCCTCTAACTGGCTTGTACATGTTATGAATATGCCCAAGTGTTCGATAACAATTTTCAGGAGTATCTACGATAATTTTTATAGCATATACGTCCATAATTTCTTCAAAAGACCTTCTCCTTTCTTTCATTTTCCTATAGATGCTATAAATATGTTTTTCTCTTCCTTCAACTAAAGAAGCTATACCTTGTTTTAGTAACCTATCACTCATTTCTTTCTGGATTTTGTTCAAAAGTCTTTTTTGACCGCCTCTATTTTTCTTTACAGCTGCTATTAGTCTTTCGTACCTAGTTGGGTATATTGTTTTAAAGGCTAGATCTTCAAGTTCTCGGTATAAATTATTCATGCCAATTCTGTGAGCAATTGGAGCATAAATTTCTAAAGTTTCTTTGGCTATTCTTAGTTGCTTTTCTCGATCTAAATACAAAAGTGTTCTCATGTTATGTAATCTATCAGCAAGCTTCACGACAATAACTCTAATATCTTTAGACATAGCTAGAACCATCTTTTGAAGGTTCTCAGCTTGAGATTCAGTTTTACTTGAGAACGTTAATGTATTTAACTTGCTTACTCCATCAACTAGATCGGCAACTTCTTTGTTAAATTCTTCTTCGATAACTCTCTTGGGTACTCCTGAATCTTCCATTACATCATGCAGCATCGCAGCTGTAAGACTATCTTCATCCATTCTAAAGCTACCCAATATGCTCGCAACAGCTATAGGGTGTGTCACATATGGATCACCACTAGACCTATACTGCCCAGTATGAGCTTCGCAAGCAAAATCATAAGCTTTATTTACTTGCTTTACTTTCTTGGGGTCCAAGTAATCCGAAAGTTTTTTTGATAGTGCGCCGATAGATTCCATAAAATTGTCAAAACAAAGATTAAGTATCTCTATTTTTGAGCCCTAAGGCTAATGATATTGGAAAATTTAAGTTTGTGGCAAGTCTTCAGCAGAAAGGCCTTCAGAGAATTCTTGCTCCAAATCAGCGATGTCAACTTTAAGATCATTAATGTTTTCAGTAGATACTGTTCCTGCTTCTATTTCTCTGAGCGCCATAACTGTAGGTTTATCGTCTTCCCATTCAAGTGTAGGACGCCTTCCACCTGTTGCCAGTTGGCGCGCTCTTTTTGCGGCCAATATAATTAATTCGTATCTAGTACTAACTTTTTCTAAACAATCTTCTACAGTGATTCTAGCCATAATTAATATACTCTTAAGTAAGGGGTGGGCATTCTAATGCAAAGTGCTCTATTGATCTAGCAAATGAGATAAACATTTTCTTGTAAATGCTTCTCTTTCCTTATTTATATCTGAGTCAGAGTACATCGCATATTTCAGGTCCATAAAAGCAAGATCAAAATCATCATTAGTTAACAAATAGTCAAAATCCTTGCCGGAAAGAACCTCTTCTTTTGCTTCTGAAAGTCTTTTTTCTATAGTTTCTTCACTATCCTGGCCTCTATTATCTAGTCTATTTTTTAAGTCTTCGTACGAAGGAGGGATAATGAAGATAGTTTTAGCATCCGGATAAGCATTCTTAACTTGTATAGCGCCTTGGACATCGAGTTCTAATATAACATCAAATCCTTGAGAGATTGTCGACTCAACCCAATCTCTTGGTGTTCCATAAAGGTTTCCAAAAACTTTTGCGTATTCAAGGAAATTTCCTTCATCAATCTTTTTATTGAACTCTGCTTCATTTACGAAGAAATAGGCGACACCCTCTTCTTCGTTTTTCCTTTTCTCCCTAGTCGTGCAAGAAACACCCAATTTAGCTTTAGAGGCCAGACCTTCATCTAAAACCTTTCGGATTAAAGAAGTTTTACCAGTACCCGAGGGTGCAGAAATAACAAATAATTGAGCCATAAATTAAAAAGAAGTTTATTGTAGGTTAAATGCATTAAAATGATGAAGTTTTTAACAAACTTTTTATGAAAGAAAGAGAAAAGAGTTTCTTTGAGCTTGCCTTAAAGGCAGAGGCTCTATTGTTAGGCGATTTTACATTGAAGTCTGGTAGAAAGAGTCCTTATTTTTTTAACATTAGCTCTTTCTTTGAGTCGGGCTTCATAAATCAATTATCTAATTTATACGCAAATTTAATTGAAGAAGAAAACATTAAATTTGACGTAATTTTTGGACCTGCCTATAAAGGGATACCTCTTGCAGCAGCAGTTGCTACTATTGTTAGTGAAAGAACTTCTAGCTTAATTTCAATAAGCTTTGATAGGAAAGAAGAAAAAAATCATGGAGAGGGCGGAAAATTAGTTGGCAGCGTCGAAGGTAAGAAGGTTTTAATTCTTGATGATGTCTTAACTGCCGGAACTGCATTAAATCAATCTATCGAATTAGTTAGAAAAATGGGCGGTGAGGTGGTTTCATCAATGGTTGCATTGGATAGAGAAGAGCTAATAGAAGGAGTTTTGGCTAGAGATCTAATTGGAAAAAAAACAAACTCAAAATTATTATCAATAGCAAACATTTCTCAGCTAGTAGATTTCTTTCATCAGACAGAAAAAATAGAAGAGGCTCAATTAATAGAAGAATATTTATCTAAGCAATAATGTTTACCGGGATTATTCAGGAAATAGGAGAAATTAAGGAGTGTAATAAGACCTCGTCCGGAAAATCTATTGAGATTTATGCTACTAATTCTTTTACTGAAAACCTTCAAGAGGGCGCAAGCGTTTCAGTAAACGGCGTTTGTTTGACCGTTGTAAGTTCAAACAATAAAAGCATGATCTTCGATGTAATTAAGGAGACGTTAAGAATTACCAATCTTGATGGCATAAAGATTGGTAGTACGGTTAATCTGGAAAGGTCTCTCAAATATGGAGATGAGGTGGGAGGTCATTTACTTTCTGGTCATGTTTCCTGTAAAGGCAAATCACAGCTAATCCAAAATAATGGAGAAGTAGAATTAAGAGTTGAATGTCCTAAAGAATGGATAGATTATGTTCTTCTTAAAGGGTATGTGGCAATTAATGGAGCAAGTCTTACTGTAGCCAAAAAAGGAAGAGATAGCTTTTCTGTTTATTTAATTCCAGAGACTTTAGGGGCTACTAACTTATCACAATGTTCCGAAGAATCTTTTCTGAATATAGAAATAGATCAGTCTACTTATTCTTCTATAAATGCAGAAAGATCAAAGCTTGCTCAAGACTGAAATACTACTTACAGTAGTAAGATAATGCGTCACTTAATTATTTTTTCTCTTTTCGTTTTATTAATTTCCTGTTCTTCTGAAGTTTCTGATAATTCCGAACGAGAAGGTGAGCGCGATGATATTTACCTTTCTACATATAATCCTTCTTCAAGTGGAGATGTTCTTGTAAAAGGAGGAAGGGTTTTAACTGGGACCGGAGAAGAATTATTAAGTGCAGACATACTTATAAAAAACAATGTCATTCATGAAATAGCAGAGTTAATTGAGCCTTCTCCTAATACAAAAATAATTAATGCCGAAGGGAAGTGGGTAACTCCAGGAATAATAGATATACATTCTCATATGGGAGTTTATGCTGCGCCAAGTTTAAGATCTAATTCTGATGGCAATGAAGCTACAAGCCCCGTAACACCGCATGTTTGGGCAGAACATTCTGTTTGGACGCAAGACACTCAAATGCCTTTAGCTTTAAAAGGAGGGATAACCACTTATCATGTTTTACCAGGCTCAGCTAATTTGTTTGGAGGCAGGGGTGTAACTTTAAAAAACGTTTGGTCAAAAACTGTTCAAGGAATGAAGTTTCCTGAAGCCCCCTACACCTTAAAAATGGCTTGTGGAGAAAATCCCAAGAGAGTCTACGGTTCCAATCAAGAACCTTCAACCAGGATGGGAAATGTAGCTGGTTACAGGGCTGCTTGGATTAAGGCCAAAGAATATAAAGACAATAAGAATGCTACAAGAGATCTAAAGTTAGATACGCTTGAAGGTGTGCTAAATGGAGAAATCCTAATACAGAATCATTGTTATCGCGGCGAAGAGATGGCCATAATGATAGACATATCAAAAGAATTTAATTACAAAATAACCACATTCCATCATGCCATAGAAGCTTATAAGGTTGCTGATATGCTAGCTGAGAATGGTATATGTGCAGCCATGTGGGCTGACTGGTGGGGGTTTAAGCATGAAGCTTTTGATATGGTTTGGGAAAACGTAGCTATTG
>Ga0206678_10001867_pt1 | contig 13662 bp, 10 predicted proteins | sample M180m12015metaG_FD_155453 | JGI IMG/M metagenome (GOLD analysis project Ga0206678, IMG submission 155453) | Ammonia-oxidizing marine archaeal communities from Monterey Bay, California, United States - M1 80m 12015 | ecosystem: Environmental > Aquatic > Marine > Intertidal zone | place: USA... | reverse complement strand
CAGCCTTACCCTACCCGGCCCGAACCCTTGGACCCCATTATCATTAACGGCATCACTGAGGAGTTTCTTCTAGACTACACTCCAGAATTGAAAGCACAGGCTCGGACTGTATTAAGCGAATTTGAAATTGGAGGTTTGTATGTTCCTGCGCTGCCCTATCCCCATGCTAATAACTATAGAAACGTAGTGGGATGTGTCGGTGGGCTAAACATTTATCACCCACCGGTGGCGGATCCTACTTCAGGCATTTTATATGCCTCGCATCGACGCAGCTGCAGTGCACCTGCGTTTATGGAGCCAACTAATGGTATTGATGAAGTAAGAGGCCTACCGGGATTATCTGCAGAAGCCTGGCGTGGAAGAGAACGACACACACCAACTACCGGAACTACTGTAGCTTTATGGGCGCCAGGTAGGTCGCGAGAATTTCTACCACTTATAGATAGACTGCCGGTCTACAAACCACTCTTCCAAGGGATGGCTGCCTACGACATGAATACCGGCGAGAAACTTTGGGACATTCCAATTGGGGAAACTCCCGAAAACATAAAAAATCATCCATTACTGCAGGGAATCGATACTTCTGCTACCGGCGGCACTGGGCACTCTATTCAAATGGTTATGGGGGATTTGCTAGTGCAGACCACTGAGGACCTGCGTGGTGATGCAGAGTTGAACGAGAATAATAATCCAGTGCTCAATGCTCGTGATCTTAGAACTGGCGAGATCATCAACCGTGTCGAAATACCCGCTCCCGGTCAATACGGCATGATGGCCTACATGCACAAAGGGAATCAGTACATCGTTTTGCAATCAGGCAGCGTAAAGCGGAGACAGACAGGAGCATTATTTGCCTTACGACTGCCGTAGCTTTTGATATCAGGAGAGTATTGCGCTGCCTTTGTTGTCTACTTCATAGCCAAATTTAACCGGCAATCTTGAAATCCGTTTTAATTCAGGACGTGGCGTTCCAGCATGCGGCGTCGAACCACAGCTCCGTATACATTGCCTTCATGGTCAACGCCCACACCCTCAGCCCCAGAATGATCATCTCGAAGTGGCTCCATGTCTTCGATAAATACATCGACACTGCCATCAATCGCCGAACCGATGCGAATACCCTTCATTATTCCCGTTAATTCTTTCGCACCAGTGTCAGGACCAGACTCAGAGTCAGCAACGTAGATACGGTCATCAGGTGTGATGAATATGCCACTGGGTCTGCCAAATTGACGCCACTCATCTATAAACTCACCCTCCTGCGTGAATAACTGAATACGATTGTTTTCGCGATCACCGACAAATAATCGGCCGCGAGAATCCATGGCGATGGTATGGGGTTCGCTTATGAGGCCTTGCGCTGAACCCTTGCCACCCCATTCTTTTATATAGCCACCGCTGGCGCTGTAATGAACGACGCGGTTATTGAGACCTCCACGATGACTGTCTGTCACAAAGATATCGCCATCATTCGGATCAATTACCACATCATTTGGAGAGTGCAGCAAATTGGGACCAGACCCTCCCCTGCCACTTTGCCCGAGAGTCATAAGTATTTCTCCCTCGGGGCTAAACTTAATAACCTGATGTCCGATGTCTTCATTGCCTCTAGCATCAGCTACCCAGAGATTACCTTCATGATCGACAGTGGCACCATGGGGGAAAATAAACAAACCCGCACCGAAAGCCATTTGCAGGTTGCCCTCGTAGTCGTATTTGAGAATGGGCGGCTCAGGCCGGTTTTCACAAGAGTTTTCAAAGCAGCGGTGAATTACATAAATAAACTGCCCATTTGGCGAAGGTTCAACCGCGGTTACAGCTGCCCAAGCTCCAGTTCCCTCTGGTAATTCTCCCCAGTCTCGTTGCGTGATATATGGTCGTGGCAGGTCATTACGCACACCGTGCACCGCAGGCTCAATAGATTGAGCAGCCGCAGTCAGCGTGAAAACCATTACTAGAAGTACCGTTGGGAGAACCTTTGTTAAATTCATCAAAATTAGTCCTATTATTCTTAGTCTATAAATAATCCTATCATTCCAAAATCTTCACGCCCACTACCAGATCGATGACGCCGAATGCCTCAATTTGCTTGACTCCGGGAATACCACCCAGTTTAATCGGGAATTGGAATATTTAAAGCGTGGGTCGCCCCAGACGACTACCCTCTATAAGAACCCAATCACTCTTTTAAGAGAAAAGCTGACGAGAAAATTATGAATAATATCAGCAGGCTTTTTAACTCAATTGCCCTTATTTCGATACCCGTATTCGTTCAGGCGCAAGCTGGCGAGCAGCAGATCACCTACAATGGCGAAGCAGGCCGCATTATCAATGAGAACTGCGTGGTATGCCATCGAGAAGGTGGCATAGGCCCAATGCAATTTGAGTCCTATGATCAAATTCGGCCCTGGGCACCTTTGATTCAGCTAAAAGTGGCTAATCGGGAAATGCCACCCTATGCCTATGATCACGGCATCGGCATTCAAAACCTGCAAGGTGATTGGCGTCTAGAACAAGAAGAGATTGACACTCTTGTAGCCTGGGTTAATCAAGGAGCTCCTTTAGGTGATCCTGATTCGCCCCTAGCTGCACCGCAGTTAAACGACCCTGATGCGTGGAATTTTGTTAGCGAATTAGGGGAACCAGATTTAGTAATCCCTTCAGTTGCTATAGATATTCCTGCGAATGGCAATGATTTATGGAGCACCCACTATGTGCCGAGCGGTATATCAAGCGATCGCTGCATCAAAGCCGTGCAAGTTAAACCCCGAGGCGATGCCAAGTCAGTTGTTCATCATGCAAACTCAACTATAGATGTATATAACGATAACGGCGAATTAGAGCGCTATAGCATGCTTACTGAATATGCGATGGGCAAATGGGGTGAGTTAGTACCAGAAGATGTTTGTCGCACGATTCCAACTAATTCCATGGTGCGCTGGAGCATTCATATGTTTCCTGGCGGTCTTGGGAGCATAGCACCGGGCACTATCATAGAAGATAACGTGGTGGAAATTGGCCTATGGCTGCATCCTGAAGGCTATGAAGATAATGTTGGTTATACCCAAGACTTAAAACAGTACAACATCCAGTACGAAAGAGCGGAGCGAGACTTACGTTTAGTTATTCCACCTCATGGCTACACTATGACCCAGGGTTTTCACTCTTTTGATCACCCAGTTCGCATAGACAGCTTTCAACCCCATGGTCATTTGCGCATGCGCTCAGCATCGTTTGAAATTTTCTATCCTAAAACTGGTCAAACAGAAGAGATAAGCCAAATTTCTAATTGGAGTGCAACCTGGCACCATAGCCATATTTATGAACCGGACGTCGCTCCTTTGTTACCAACTGGGGCAGTGCTCGTACTGAAGCAATGGTACGACAATACTGCGGACAATCCGAATAACCCAGACCCGGATCAATGGGTGTTCGGGGGCAGCAGAACGGCTGATGAAATGACCCATGCCTGGATAGCAGTAACCCACTTAGACGAAGAAGGCTATGACAAACTAGTTGCCGAGCGTAAAGAAAAAGAAGCTCGCTCATTTGCTGGCAACGATTAGACAGAGACTTCCGAAGAGAATTCTCTGCGCAATAAAATCCAACTGCCTAAAGGTAGTATTTTATAGTAACTGTAGAAAATTTTATTATATGAATTTCAATTAACGCCTGCTGGAGAAAGCACAATGAAACTCAGCATTAAGACAACCCTTTCTTTTATTATCGCACTACTTGCTTTTCCCATGACCGGCTTTGGTCAGAGCGATAGTGTTACGTTCCACAAAGACATTGAACCAATCTTGCAGCGTAGTTGCCAAAACTGTCACCGAGTTGGTGGTGGCGGTCCTATGCCACTGGTGACCTATGATGAAGTCGCTCCCTTCGCCGGTTTGATCGAGTACAAGACAGGACTGCGAGACCGTGCTGGCGCCATGCCACCATGGTACGTAGAAAAAAATATCGGCATTCAGAGCTTTAAGAACGATAACTCACTTAGTGATGAGGATCTCGCCACCATATCTACTTGGGCTAGAAGCGGAACTCCACAGGGAGATCCTTCAGATGCCCCAGAGCCTCTGATTTTTGATGACAGCATCAAGTGGAAAGCCGGCACACCAGACCTAGTCGTAAAACTACCTGAAATTACCAAGTTAGCCGGAACTGCTGACTGGTGGGGGGAGCTGGAAACCGTGCCAACCGGGCTGACCGAAGACCGTTATGTAAAGTCTGTAGAGGTGGTTGAGGTTAACGACGTCGATATGACCCAACTTACCGGGACCGTTGGCGGGCGCTTCATATTCCATCACATGCTCTGGTTTACCGCAAAATTGGATGAGGAAGGAAATCCGCAGCGCGGAATGTTCAGTAATCCATGGCCAGTGCATGAAGTCGGACGTAACGCCGATATCTTCGACGATAATACAGGTCGTCTTTTAGAAGCAGGATCAGCGATAGTTTCTGACTCGATTCATTTGCATTCCAACGGCAGAGATACCACTGGTCACCTGGAGATTGGCTTTACTTTCCATGATCGGGACTTCGAACCCAAGTATAGAGATTCGATAAATTTTACCGGCAATGGAGTTGATATAAGTATTGTGCCAAATCAGACAGATCAAGAACTTCATGCCTACAGCATTCTTGAAGCGCATACTAAGATTGTCTCTTTCGAACCTCACCTGCATGCGCCCGGAACTCGCATGTGTCTGGAAGCAATCTGGGGTCATCAAGTCGAGACACTGTCCTGTGTAGGATACGATCACAACTGGGTGCGTACCTATCAATTTGAGGATTCTGCGGCGCCGCTATTACCTAAAGGCACTATCCTTCACATCACTGGTTATATGAATAATACGGAGACTAATATCAATATCCCAGATCCACGCAATTGGCAGGGATCTGGTAATCGTTCCACACAGAACATGTTTCTCGATCTCGGCATTCGGGTATCCATGAATCAGGAGCAATTCCTGGAAGCCATGGAAGAGAGACAACAAGTTCTCAATTTGGGGCCGAACGATCACGTAGTCGGATGTCCGCTCTGCACGGCGACGTTAGTTTCACTCGTCGAAGCTGAAGATTAGTTGGAGACAAAATGAAATTATTAGCTAATGAATTTAGAAGCAGGTGTAACTCTCTGTTGCTTGCGACTCTATTGCTTCTCTCACCTACCGTACTTACTGCAGAAACTTTGCAATATGGTGCGCCTGTCTACCCTTCCTTTGAGGGCTGGCGCCCCAACCCAGACGGATCATTCTATCTCATGTTCGGATACATGAATGAAAATTGGGAAGAGCAACCATTGGTGGAAGTTGGAGACAATAATTTTTTCTCTCCCGGCGAAGCTGATCGAGGTCAACCGACAAATTTTATGCCACGCCGGAATCGTTTCACTTTCGAGGTTAAAGTACCTTCCGATTGGGGTGATCGTGAGCTGGTTTGGAATTTAAATATCAATGGCGTGGAATCCAAGGCCTATGGAACCCTGAAGCCTGATTACCTGGTTGATAACATGATAATCGCTTCTGAAACTGGGTCTCTGGGAATTGGAGTCAGTAGCCCTGAATCCAGGTCGAATACACCTCCAGTGCTCACATTTCAGGGTGATGATGCGCGCACGGCTAAGGTAGGTGAGGCAATAACCCTTCGGACTCACCTTGAAGATGATGGCTTACCAAGATCAAGGCTTAGATCTTCTAGGTCTGAGAGTGACCTGCATCGTGCCATGTTTCGCGCTCCTCAAAAACCCACTGTAAGTAAATTAAATGCCTTATTCCTGAGTTGGAATGTCTATCGCGGAGAAGGCAGGGTTACGTTCGATCCTCCACAAACCAAGGTATGGGAAGACACCCGCGTATCGGCTAACTCCCCCTGGGGTGGGCTGTGGCTGCCGCCAGTAATCCCTGATGATGGCATGATTGAAGTAACCGCGACTTTTGATGAGCCTGGCATCTATACTCTCTGGGGACGGGCAGATGACGGTGGGCTCTATGCCGACACCTATTTGACTGTCACTGTCACTCCTTGAGAACAGTTCCCAAACCCGCTAAATTAGCTTTCATCTAAAAAAGCAGTTCAATCGAACTGCTTTTTTCTTCCCTGAATTTTAGTGAAAGCATATTGAGTAAACCCATGGCTGCAGAAGAAAACACAACCTATCAAGAGATCTATGACTCTTTTACTTGGGATAGGCCCACTCATTTCAATTTTGCTAATGACGTTGTTGATAAATGGGCACAGCAAAACCCAAGTAAACAAGCCCTGTTTTGGGTAGATGATAACGGTAATGAAAAGACACGGACATTTGATCAAATTTCAAGGAATTCAAAAAAAATCAGCAATGCCTTAACAGATTCAGGAGTAAAACGTGGAGATGTCATCGTTTTATTATTGGGGCGAGAAGTAGAATGGTGGGAAGCTTTTACAGCAGCCCTCCGAATGGGCGCAGTTGTTTCGCCTGGCACCACTCAACTCTCAGCGAAAGATATCGAGTATCGTTTGGGTGCTGCTAGCGCCACCTGTATTGTTACCAATGCTGCTAATGCGGAAAAAGTTGATGAGGTTGCTGCCTCCTGTCCAACACTTGTAACAAAAGTACTTGTAGATGGTCTGTGCGATGGTTGGCTGCATTATCCAACACTCTTGGATAAGTCAGCAGAAGACTTTACAGAAATAAATACAGCATCCAATGATGAATCGATGTGCTATTTCACGTCTGGCACGACCGGCTACCCCAAAATGACCATTCATACCCAAGACTATGCACTTAGTCATCAGGTCACCGGTGCACACTGGTTAAACCTTGGTGAAAACGACTTACATTGGAATATAAGTGACACCGGCTGGGCAAAGGCAGCTTGGAGTAGTTATTTTGGTCCCTGGACTTGTGGGGCAGCCCTGTTTATTCATCATTCTGCCGGTTTCAATGCTGGACAAACATTAACTTTTATTGAGAAATATCCTATTACTACAATGTGTGGTGCTCCCACCATATACAGGATGTTAGTGCTAGAAAAACTATCTAATTATAATTTCGGCGAGTTAAAGCATTGTGTTGGTGCGGGCGAACCTCTCAACCCCGAAATTATTGACACATGGAAAAACGCAACAGGAATTACTATTCGAGATGGATATGGGCAAACAGAAACTGGCATCCTCTGTGGAAATTTTCATTTTATAGAACCGAAGTTTGGTTCAATGGGAAAACCAGCACCCGGAATCCATTTGTCAGTAATAGATGAAGATGGTAATGAAGTGGCCACTGATACCGAAGGGGACATTGCCGTGCTAGTGGAGCCGGATCGACCCCAAGGGTTGTTTAAGGAATATAAAAATGACCCCGAGCGCACTGCTGACACTCGAAGGGGCCCTTGGTATATCACAGGAGATCGCGCCACTATAGATAATGACGGTTACTTCTGGTTTGTATCCCGAGCCGATGATGTAATCCTGTCTGCCGGATACCGTATTGGTCCATTTGAAGTAGAGAGCGCACTAATCGAGCATGCTGCTGTGGCTGAATCTGCCGTCGTATCGAGCCCCGATGCAACCAGGGGTGAAGTGGTCAAGGCCTTTGTGGTGCTTGTACCAGGTGCTGAAGCAAGTGACTCTTTGGCAAAAGAATTACAAGATCATGTAAAAAAGGTCACGGCTCCCTATAAATACCCACGCAAGCTGGAATTCATCGAAGCTCTCCCAAAAACCGTCAGCGGCAAGATTCGTCGTATCGAATTGCGCGAAAAAGAATGGAGCAATTAGTTTTGATTAGGCAATTTCTGGCAGTGTTGGGCTTTTTGACTATCAGCCAGTCATTGAGTGCTGCTGCGATCGATGAAGCCGCTGTTCTTGCAGCAATGAACAAGCAAAATCGCTTACCAGATGACATTACTAGGGATGCAAGAAGTCAGCCGCAAGATGTAATTCCTTTATTAGCCTTAGAGACAGGGGATCGAGTGGTGGATATATTCGCCGGCGGAGGCTACTACACAGAACTCTTAGCCTCTGTTGTAGGCCGCCAAGGCGAAGCTTTATTGCACAATAATAATGGTTTCGAAGCTTGGGGCATCAACGGCCTAACTGATCGTTTCGCTTTGGGGCGAGACGCTGGCAATATCATGCGCCACAACCGCAGCGGCATTAATCTCGATTTAGGTGAAGCCTCCTTGGACGGCGCACTGATAGTAATGGCTTTCCACGATCTTTACGTTGTTCCAAAACGTTATAACGGCGAAGAGTATGTTCCCGTTGGTAATCCAGCAAATACAAAATATTTTCTTGAACAGGTTTTCACTGCCCTAAAACCTGGCGGAAGGTTCGTAGTAGTTGATCATGCTGGAGACGCCTTGATGGATCATGACGTTATTACAGATTTACATCGCATAGAGGAATCTTTTGTCCGCAGTGAAATTGAAGATGCCGGATTTATTTTTGTCAGCTCGTCTGAAGCACTGCGAAACGAAGCAGATGATCGGTCTATGATCGTCTTTGATCTGGATGTTCAGTTTAAAACTGATCGCTTCATTTTTGCATTCGAAAAACCAGCGAACTAGATCATCCTGAATATAAAAAATCAATTAGATCTGCTCTAAACATTTCCGGCGCTCGACAATCTGACCTGAAATTATTGGTTGAATCAGGATCAATGATCCTCAAATTCTTCTTTTCCCAGCGCAAACAAAAGAACAACTGACCATGTAATGTTGATCGCTAATAATGTAGTCAAGCGTAGGTACTCCGGAATGCGATTCTCTTCACAAAATTGCTTTACGCTGATACCTGAGCCACAAATTACAAGCTGACCTGTTCCCCGCGCAAGGATAATTTTTATGAACCCTTATACAGGGCGGCTTGAGGTAGTAGATAGCAAAAACTAGAGAGGCCTGTTGTGTAAGAAAGTGAAACGACCCATAGTTCTGTGGTAGTTTTTAACTTGAAGACTCAGAATTAGAGAGTGCAACTAGGTAAGGATTAACAGCATGCAGAAGTTTGGAATTGGTCAGCCGGCAGCAAGAATTGAAGACAATCGTTTTTTGTCCGGTCAGGGAAGCTATGTCGAAGATATAAACATAAAAGGACAGAGCTACGCAGCATTTGTACGATCACCTCACGCTCATGCCACCATTTCTTCGATAAACATATCAGAAGCCAATTCCCTCCCTGGTGTACTAGGTATATTCACCGTTGAAGATTTGAAAGCAGATGGCATAGGCAATCTGCCCTGCGCTGCGCCTGCTATGAACAAGGATGGAACACCTTGCGTAATGCCTCCTCGTCCGGCATTGGCAGAAGGTCGTGTTCGACATGTAGGTGATGCTGTTGCAGTAGTTGTTGCAGAAACTCGCGACCAGGCACTAGATGCAGCAGAACAAGTTTGGGTGGAATATGAGTTACTAGCCGCAGTTGTGGAAACCGACAAGGCGATGCATGAAGGCTCGAACCTAGTATGGGAAGAAGCTCAGGAAAATCAATGTTTCGATTGGGAAGCGGGCGAAGCAGAAGCGACGGAACAGGCATTTTCGGCTGCGAAGTACATTGCAGAGCTGGATTTAATTAATAATCGCGTTGTGCCCACTTCAATGGAAACACGTGGCGCAATTGCCTCTATTGAGGCAGACACAGGTCGCCTGACTCTGCATGTGTCCTGTCAAGGTGTGCATGTCATGCGACGCTTGCTCGCCACTCAAATTTTTAATGTTGCGGAAGAAGAAATTCATGTGACCTGCAATGACGTGGGCGGCGGTTTCGGCATGAAAATCTTTTTGTTTCCAGAGTATGTTTGCACACTCTATGCCGCCCGCAAATTTGGCCGCGCCGTCAAATGGATTTCTGATCGCAATGAAGCATTCGTCAGTGATAGTCATGGGCGGGATCATGTTACCCGCATGCAGCTCGCTCTGGACCAAAATGCCAAGATACTTGGATTAAAAGTAAATACTGTAGCAAATCTTGGAGCTTACTTATCAAATTTTGCACCCTTTGTTGCTACTGCCGCTGGCGTACCTATGTTGGTGGGCTGCTATGCAATACCTACTGCCTACGTCGAAATACAGGGGGTTTTTACCAACACTACACCGGTGGATGCCTATCGCGGTGCTGGACGACCAGAAGCGATCTATGCCATCGAGAGATTATTGGATGCTGCTGCGTTCGACTTAGGCTTGTCGCCGGCGGAAATACGTAGACGTAACTTTATAACACCAGAGGCAATGCCATACTCCACTGCTCTGGGTGCTACTTATGACTCTGGAGTATTTCAAAAGAATTTAGAAGATGCTCTAGAGATGTCTGATTGGAATAACTTTGATTCACGGCGAACTTCTGCGAAAACTCGAGGAAAACTTTTAGGCATCGGCTTAGCTAGTTACATCGAAAAATGTGCTGGCGGCTCCCCGGAACAAGCCCGACTAAAAGTTTCAGCGGAAGGACATGTCACCTTATACATTGGAACATTATCAAATGGCCAAGGCCATGAAACTGCATTTCGCCAAATCCTGTGTGAACGTCTTGGCGTTGCCTTCGAAAATATGTCAATCGTGCAAGGAGATTCAGACCTAATCGAAACTGGTGGAGGAACCATGGGATCACGCTCAGTCCCTGTAGGTGGATCTGCCATTGTTGCTGCTTCGCAAAAAATAATAGATAAGGCCAAAGAAACTGCCGCCGAACTTATGGAATCTGCAGTTAGTGATATCGAATTCGATGATGGTGAATTTAGAATTGTTGGGACCGATAGAGTTCAAAGTTTTAATGAAGTAGCAAAAGCCGCTGCAGCGGACTCGGGAGTTGCTTTCGATGAAAAGGAAACCTTCACCCCTGATGAAGCCACTTATCCGAACGGTACACATATCTGCGAACTAGAGATCGACGAGGCCACCGGCGAAATCGAATTAGTCGATTATTCAGTGGTAGATGATTTCGGCAAAGTCATAAATCCTCTTCTATTAGAAGGCCAGGTGCACGGCGGTATCGCCCAAGGACTGGGTCAGGCTTTACTGGAAAGCTGCGAGTACGAAAAGGAATCTGGACAGTTGTTGTCAGCAAGTTTTATGGACTACACCATGCCCCGAGCCGATGACTTTCCGCCGATACGATTCAATCGCAATGAAGTACCCTGCACCACCAATCCGTTAGGCATAAAAGGTGCAGGAGAAGCCGGCGCAATCGGCGCACCTCCAGCTATAATTAATGCAATTGTTAATGCGCTAAGTGATTACGGAGTCCGTCATGTAGATATGCCGGTTACACCGAACAAACTTTGGGGCTTGATGCAAAGCAGAAACTAATTGGGCAATCTTAGACTGCGCCCACTAAGAGCGATGACTAACTTTTTGATTGGGCAGTACCCAAAACCAAGATACAACCACAGCTAAACCAAACAGGGTATAGGCGATTGCAAATACCCAGAGTGGAAAATCATAATAAAGCAGGCGTTGTAACCAATACTGCACGAAAGAAACTTCGTAACTAAGCTTTCCCACCTGTTGGCGTAGCCACATCTCAAGCAGTGTCAGCGGACAAGTTCTGCCTAACCAGGCCTGCACTACAACTACGGCTATCGCGACCAGGTGGAGTATCCTGAACCATCGATTCCTTACCCATTCCCATTCTAATATTCCACCCAGAATTATTGTCAGTAATCCTAAAACAATGAATATCACTACAAAGGTATGGAGCATCAATATTGCATCAGCAGTGATTAAGTAGAATTTAGTCATTAAGTTAAAGTGAATCACAGTGATCAATCAAAACTTTCGATTTTGAGGCGACCTAAATAATTTCTAGGCTGCAGCGGTTCTTCTCCAGCTGGATAACCACTTATGAAAAGTACCCACGCAACTATGTCTAGGTATTCATCATTACTTAGTGATTTGGGGTTATCGGCAGGCATGTTACCGAGTATTCGATACCAATAATCCAATACTGTCATACCCTGCCAGGATATAAGTGAATTGCGATAAAATTCTGAATCATGACAATGAGCACAATTTAAAGCGAAGAGCTCAGCACCTACGGCTGCTTGCTCAGTAGTATAGACGCCATCCAAGATACTAGTCGCTTGCCCGAAAGAATTTGTCGAACAAAGAAAAGTGAACAAGCAACAAAAAAGCAAAGCCGACGACGACTTTGCTTTTTTGGCAGACATAAATAGCATTAATCAATGACGGTGGATAAACTTGTGTAGATCAGGTTTTATTGTGTCAGCGACATAGATTACACCGCCAGGCGCAAGAGTCATGTAATGGGCCTCACCAAATTCACCGAGCTTTTTCCCAGGTTCACCAGTTGCCGCAACAACTTTGCCATTTTTATCCAGCTTCAAAATCTCCCCTGCAAACCCACTCACCATCCACAAGGTGCCTTCTTCATCGAAGTGTAATCCGCAGGGCCAGCCTTTGTAATGCCATTCCTTAAGGTAAGATCCTTCATCGTCAAATATTTGAATGCGGCGATTCTGGCGATCTGCAACATAAATCAGCCCCTCACCGTCTACAACGATTGAATGAGGGGTATCGAATTGACCAGGCCCTGTGCCCGAACCACCCCATTTCTTCATAAAACGACCCATTCGATCATATTTTAATAATTGTGGTGTACCTCGGCCATGACCAACCAAGATAAAAACTTCACCTTCATCATTTATGGTTAAATCTGTCGGCTCAAACAGTAATCCATCTTCTGGTTCTCCAGCTTCGCCTATTTTGCCAATAGTAAGCAGCACTTCGCCATCGAGATTCATTTTCCGTACGGTGTGTCCATTAACGTCGGTGGTCCATATGTTGCCTTGAGGATCAAGACGCATACCATGTGGCCGCACGTAATCCCCCTGCCCCCAGGTTCGCAGTAGCCGACCCCGCGGATCGAACTCCATTAGAGGGTTTGGACCACGATTGAAAAGAATCAAATGATTGTCTTTAGTCCATACAACACTGGAGGATGCTCCTAACTCGACGCCTGAAGGAATTTTTAACCCATGCTGCACTGGGACATATCCCAGATCTGGAGCAAGCTCCATTTGCAAAGGATCTGGACCTTCCAGCACCTGAGCTCGCACACCCAAGGAAAAACCCAATGCAATAGTTGTGCTGAGGGAAATTATCTTGAATTGCTTAAACTTCATACTTAGCTCTCCAAACCAATGCGTTCTAATCGTCGTCTTTCGGCGTACCGTTTCCATTCATTCCCATAGATTCATAACGTCGCCATCCCGCAAGAATACCAACCATTCCATGATTACCTTCATGACAGGCGTATTCATAGACGGGATCTTCAATTTGACGTAAAGGGAATTTCGCAGACCAGGGCTGATCCCAAGAAAGCGGATCTTCGATAGTGAAATCATATTCCAGAGTGTTAGCACCAATACGCCGGATGCGTTCCTCCAACACCATTTTTTCGGAAGCACCGCGGCCATTGTCATGATAGTAAAAATGCTGGGTTTTAATGACCAATGTGTCACCTTCAAACCGGGCAATGGCGTCACCATCCCATTTCAACACTTTTGTTTGATGTTCATCATCGAAACGAATGATGCGTGCTCGATGGATCATCTCACTCAAAATCATGATGTGATCTTCGGTTTGCACGATTTGAATATTGTTATTGTAAGCGCCTGGCACTATAGGTGGTCCTGCACCTCCACTCATCAAACACCTGTCTGCC
>Ga0206678_10001858_pt1 | contig 13693 bp, 9 predicted proteins | sample M180m12015metaG_FD_155453 | JGI IMG/M metagenome (GOLD analysis project Ga0206678, IMG submission 155453) | Ammonia-oxidizing marine archaeal communities from Monterey Bay, California, United States - M1 80m 12015 | ecosystem: Environmental > Aquatic > Marine > Intertidal zone | place: USA... | reverse complement strand
ATAATGTTTATTTATTTTGTCATAAATAGAACGAACGGCTTCCCAATAACTTGTCTTTAATATCTCCCATTCTTCATTATTTACAGGACCAATATCCTCCCAATCATCTTGAAGAGATCGAAGTGACTTTTCAACTTCTCTTATTTGGCTTTCACCATTTCGAAGAGATTGTAGTTTATGAATAACTTCTTGCTTGAGTTGAGCATTCCTTTTGTAGTCATGATCTTTAATTTCACGATAAATATTCATATTGTAAAAGAACATTTCGCGAAGCCTAGAATATTCTTTTTGAATGATATCCCTTTTTGCTCTAGGAATGTCTCCAATTTTCTTCCAGGTTTCCTGTATCGTATTAAAAGCTTTAAAAGCTGAGCCAATATTTTCCTCGTTTTCAACAAGTGTCTTAAGCTCTATGATAAGTGCGCTTTTTTGCTTTAAGTTTGCCTCTTCTAATTGATTTTTCAGCTCAATCTGCTTTTTTCGATTTTCCTTGTAACTTCCATAAAGCACATAAAATTGTTCTTTAATAATCGAAAAATCAATTTGCTCTATCGTTTCTCCTTTATCTTTAGCTTTTAGTACCTCAACTTGTTGACTTCCCTCTGATTTCAATAACCAATCATCAAAATCAACTTTGAGCTGATTGACTTCTCTTATATTAGAAATCAAGTCATCTTCACCAATTTTAGCACTAAGCTTTTCTATTAATTCATTTTTCATTACACCAATACATTCATATCAAAGTCCGCCAATTTTACAAAGCGCTCAACTCTTGCTGATATTTCTTTATTATCTAATTCCAATAACCTTTCAGTACCAAATTTTTCGACACAAAAAGAAGCCATTGCCGAACCATATATCACGGCTCTTTTCAAATTTTCAAAAGAAAGATCCCCCGTGGAAGCAATATAGCCCATAAAACCACCTGCAAACGTATCGCCTGCTCCGGTAGGATCAAAGACTTCTTCTAGAGGTAATGCAGGAGCATAAAACACTTCTTCCTTAACAAATAATAAAGCACCGTGCTCACCTTTTTTAATAATTAAAATTTTAGGCCCCATATTCCTAATGAGTTTAGCCGCTTTAATCAAAGAATATTCTCCGCTTAGCTGTCTCGCTTCTTCATCATTGATAATTAACAAATCAACCATCGATATGGTTTTAGTAAGATCTTCCATAGCAATATCCATCCAAAAATTCATGGTATCCATTGCGACTAGCTTTGGTCTATTTCTTAACCGGTCAATAACAGTACTCTGAACCAAAGGACTCAGATTACCAAGCATTAAATACTCAGAATCTTGATATCCTTCAGGGACCACAGGGTCAAATTTTTCAAGAACATTTAATTCTGTAATTAATGTGTCTCTACTATTCATATCATTGTGATACTTTCCCGACCAAAAAAATGTTTTTTCACCTTCTTTAACCTGAAGACCATCTGTGTTTATACCTTTTGAATTGAGATTGCCAAGAGTCTCTTTCGGAAAATCATCACCTACCACTGAAATGATATTTTGTTGATCTACAAAATATGATGATGCCAATGCTATAAAAGTTCCGGCACCTCCAACAATTTTATCCGTCTTTCCATAAGGGGTTTCAATAGCATCAAAAGCGACGCTGCCAACTGTCAATAAACTCATTTTCTATTTTTTAAGGGTCAAAGATACGCAATTTGACACTTAGTTCATGAAATAAGAATTTAGCTTTGTTTAATAAAATAAGTCAACTCGTCTCAATCAATTTTGTAATTTTAAGCAAATGAATAAAATGAAGCTCCTTTTTGTTGTTTTAATGCTGTGTTTTTCAGCATTGGCTCAGGCCCAACAGAACAATACTTCAAGCTCATTAATTAAGAAATTTAAACAAAATTCAAAAATATCCCTTGTTGCAAATGATGACCTTGTCAATGACCTGAATAAAAGTCTGAATGATGTGGGCACACCTGCTGCTGAAAAGTCAATAATCGCAGAATTATTACTCATGCATTACCTTGAGAAGGGTGAACTATTGAAGTTTAAAAAATTGTATAAGAAACATCTTGTTTTTTTCAATAATGACCTATTGAAAAAGTATTTCTGGGCGAGTCTATATTCGACTTATTTAGGAGATTACCCAAAAAGCTTACTCGCATCAAAAAGCCATTTAAAAGAAGCCAAAAAGAGCAGGGATAATGATGAGCTTTCAAAATCATATAGGCTATTAGCTTCATCACACATGTATTTAAACAACAAAGATTCTTCCCTGCATTATTCTAATCTTGCATTAAATTTTGCTAGAAGATCTTCTTCCGAAAATGCCATATTAAATACCTTTAAAATACAATCGGAAATATTCAATCATTTTGGAATGATCGGACAAAGCACCTCCGTATTAATCAAATTCATTGATCAAGCTGAAGAAAACAGAGACTACAAGAATATATGCTGGGGTACTATACAAATTGCAGAAAAGTCATTTCAGATTAGATATTACAATGAAGCGAAAACATATTATAGAAAAGCGTTAAGTATTGCTGATAAGAATAACGCCACCTTTTTCAAGTCGAACATATATAGAGGTTTGGCAGAAGTTTCTCTTGCCTTACAGGAAGAAAAAAATGCCATAAGATATTTGGACAAGTGTATTCCCTTTATAAAGGAATGGGAGGAAAGTACAAACCTACCGTTAACCATGCTTACAAAAGCTAAAATATTAATATTTCAAAACGAATACGAAACTGCAAATAATGAATTGGCCACAGCTCGAAGTCAATTTGACCTCCTAGGAGATCAAAAAGGGAATGCCAAATCACTACATTTAATTGGACAGCTCTTTTTTAAACAAAAGGAATGGAAACTATCGGAAAGTTATTTCAAAAAATCTTTAGCTCTTTTAGAAATATATGAATTTGACCCTTATCGTCTAGAGAGTCATAAGTTTCTTGCGGAAATATATTCCAACCAAAAGGATTATACCAAAGCATATTTGAATCTAGAAGAATACCAAAAATATACGAATATCAACTCCTCTATTTCAAGTACAAAAGCCATAAATGAATTAACACAAATGTATTCACGTGAGCTTAGAGAATATCGCATCAAGGAACAGGAGCAGGTCATTACAAATCAGAAAAAACAAAAAGAATTACTTGCGTTAAAAAGTGAAAAGCAATTTTCTACCATCATCTTAATTGTGATTATACTCATTTCAATAATTATTATTGTAATCTTTTATTTTAGGCAACTCAAAATCAAACAGCAAACCCAAGAAATAGAAATGTCACAGACTTTATTGAGAACTCAAATGAACCCTCATTTTATTTTTAATGCCATGTCTGTTATTCAAAGCTACATTTATGAAAATGACCCTACAAAGTCATCTAAGTTCCTAGTGAGTTTTTCAAAATTGATTCGGCTCATATTAGAAAACTCACCAAAAGAATTTATTACAATTGAAACTGAAATTGACATTCTCGACAAGTATTTAAAAACTCAAAAATTAAGGTTTGAAAATCGATTTGATTTTAAAATAACAGCACCTGAAGAGCTCATTTTCAAGAAAGTATTAATTCCTCCAATGATTACTCAGCCTTTCGTTGAAAACTCAATTGAACATGGACAATTGAATATAGTAGAAAACGGACATATTCATATTGAGTTTAAGCAAGTAGATAATATGTTATTTGTTAAAATTGAAGACAATGGGATCGGAAGAAAGGAATCGGCAAAAAAGAAAATGACTAATGACCACAAAAGTATGGCCCTAAATATCACCAAAGAAAGAGTCAATATTATTAATAAAAAGTACAAATCAAAAGCTACGGTGGAAATCGGAGATCTTAAAGAGGGGCAATATAGTGGAACCTTGGTAGAATTATATCTACCATTACTTAATGAAAATATTAACTTTGATTGACTATGAAAAAAGTACTTATTATTGACGATGAGAATAAAACAAAAGATTTTATTAAAAAACTCCTGAATTCTTTTGGTCATGATTTAGAAATCTATACAGATGGATCCAATGTTGAAACCGGCATACAGGCCATAAATAAAATTAAACCCGATCTTGTTTTCTTAGACATACAAATGCCAGATGGGAATGGATTTGATGTACTAAAAGGGGTAAAAGAAAAGGATTTTGAAATTATTTTTATTACGGCCTATCAAGAATACGCCATTCAAGCCATCAATTTTAGTGCCCTAGCCTATATATTAAAGCCTATTGATGTTGAAGAATTAGAACAGGCAGTTGACAAAGCCTTAGATAAGCTAAATAAAAAGAACAATGATGTTCAATTTAATGCATTAGAAAACAATACAGATAGAAACAAAAAAAAGAAACTCGTTTTAAAAACTCAGGAAAGCGTTTACGTCTTAGAGCTAAAGGATATCGTACGCTGCGAAGCAGATAAGAACTACACCTCTTTTTTCTTAAATTCTGGAAAAAGAATACTAGTCTCAAAAACACTTAAAGAATACGATCTACTCTTATCTGGACACTCTTTTTTTAGAGTACAGCAATCTCACCTAGTAAATCTTGATTTTATTGACCGATACGACAAGGTAGATGGCGGAGCCGTAATAATGAAGGATGGTAGCTCAGTACCATTATCCCCTGCAAAAAAAGAGCAGTTTTTTCACATAATAGAAAACCTATAAAGCTTGATTTAAATCTTCCAACAAATCCTCAGCATCCTCGATTCCTACACTTAACCGTATCAAACTATCAACAACACCACTTTTTTCTCTGTCCTCTTTAGGGATTGCAGCATGTGTCATTGTCGCAGGGTGTCCAATTAACGATTCTACTCCCCCCAAAGATTCAGCCAAGGCAAATAGCTTTACCTTTTTAACAAATCCTAAGGCATCCTCTAATTTGTTGCCGATAAGTGTGAAGGAGATCATACCACCAAAGCCCCTCATCTGTTCTTTTGCAACATTGTGATTTTCATGCCCTTCTAAACCAGGCCAGTAGACCTTATCTACTCTTGGATGAGACTCAAGAAAACGAGCTACTTTAGCTCCATTCTCACAATGCTTTTCCATTCTCAAGTGTAAGGTTTTTATTCCACGAAGCACAAGAAAACAATCCATTGGCCCTGCGATTGCTCCTGAAGAATTTTGAATTCGGTAAATCTCTTCTGATATTTCTTTTTTCGAAGTAATCAAGGCTCCCATAACTACATCAGAATGGCCTCCTAAATACTTGGTTACGGAATGCATTACAAGATCTGCCCCAAGTTCGAGCGGGTTCTGCAAATAGGGAGTAGCGAATGTATTGTCCACACAAAGCATCGCATTTGAATTTCTTGCCAAGGATGCCAAAGCCTTAATATCAATAATATTGATCATAGGATTCGTTGGTGTTTCCGCCCAAATAAGCTTTGTATTCTCATTCATCGCATTTTGAGCGGCTGAAGTATTTTTCATGTCAACAAAATGAAATACAATTCCATACTGCTCAAAAATTGTCTTGAATATACGATATGAGCCACCATAAAGATCATTTGTTGCTACAACTTCATCTCCAGGTTTAAGCATTTTAATGACGCAGTCAATAGCTGCAATTCCTGAAGAAAATACAGCTCCAAACTTTCCATTTTCAAGTGCTGCCAAGTTCTTTTGTAAAACGTCTCGCGTTGGATTTTGAGTTCGAGAATATTGATAACCCTTGTGATTACCTACCCCATCTTGGATAAAGGTTGATGTTTGATATATTGGGGTCATTATTGCGCCTGTAGCCGTGTCAGGTTCAATTCCTGCATGAATGGCTTTGGTTCCAAATTTCATAATTTGTATTTTGCCTCTAAAATAACTAAAAGCCTTACAGGATTTCCAACTCTTTCATTGGATCCCAAAATAACTCATTGTAATTTACAATTCGATCTTCATCTATTTTTACTCCTTCTTCTTCTAACAGTTCTTGCATTCGATTGGAAGTATCAAAATGATGTTTGCCTGTTAAGATTCCTTTTCGGTTAACGACACGATGGGCAGGAATCCCATTTATCTTGTGTGATGCATTCATTGCCCACCCGACCATTCTTGATGACTGTTTGGAGCCTAAATAGCATGCAATCGCACCATATGAGGTCACTCGCCCACTCGGAATAAGCTTTACTACTGCGTAAACATTTTCAAAAAAATCAGACTTATCCAACATAAAAATTTTGATACTAATTTAATTGAAATTATAAGGCCATAAAAAAGCCATCTCTCGATGGCCTTAAATTATTTTTAAAAAGGGATCTTTATTCGTCTCCCTTCCAATTTCCATCCGCATCATAATGAGAAAGACAAAAGGCTTTTTCTTCTTCACTACAACCTTTCTTATCACACATTGCAGCACATTCCGCAGCATTCATTTTTGAGCATTCAGAAATATCACACTTGTTTGCTTTGGCCTTACAACCCGCACATTTTTCTTCTTTTCCTGCACAGCATTCTTTTTCTGTTTCTTTTTTGCAACATGCTTTTGATTCAGAAGAACACTTTTTATCTTTTTTACAAGCATCTCCTTTTGAACAACTTTTGGCATCCTTTGAACAAGACTTTGCATCTTTACATTTATCCTCTTTAGAACATTTACCATCAACTGTACAACATTTCTCAGTGTTTCCATGCTTGTGGTCGGCATCACCATGACCACTTCCCAAAATAGGAGCTATAACTAATCCTACTAGACAAGTAAGTTTAATTAAAATATTCATCGATGGACCAGAAGTGTCTTTGAATGGGTCACCAACTGTATCTCCAGTAACAGCAGCTTTATGAGCTTCTGAACCTTTATACGTCATTTCTCCATCAATCATTACCCCTGCTTCAAAAGATTTTTTAGCATTATCCCATGCACCACCAGCATTGTTCTGGAATATGGCCCATAAAACACCCGAAACAGTAACTCCAGCCATATAAGAACCTAATGCTTCTGCTCCCATTGCAAAACCAATAATAATAGGAGATACTATTGTAATAATTCCAGGAAGCATCATTTCTCTCAGTGCAGCCTTTGTAGATATATCGACACATTTATCATATTCTGGTTCAGCTTTACCTTCCATGATACCAGGGATGTCCTTAAACTGACGTCTCACCTCTTTAACCATGGCCATTGCAGCTTTACCAACAGAACTCATTGCCAAAGCAGAAAAGACTACAGGAATCATTCCTCCAATAAACAAAGCAGCAAGGACTTTTGCCTTAAAGATGTTAATTCCATCAATACCAGTAAATGTAACATAGGCTGCAAATAAAGCCAAAGCTGTCAACGCGGCTGAAGCAATGGCAAAACCTTTACCAACCGCTGCGGTTGTGTTACCAACTGCATCTAAAATATCTGTTCTCTCACGTACTTCAGGGTCTAGTTCAGACATTTCAGCAATTCCTCCTGCGTTATCAGCAATAGGCCCGAAAGCATCTATTGCCAATTGAAGAGCAGTTGTAGCCATCATAGCAGATGCACCAATTGCTACCCCATAGAATCCAGCACATTCATAAGCGCCCCATATGGCTCCCGCAAATAATATAATAGGTGCAGCAGTAGACATCATTCCCAAGGATAAACCTGCAATAATATTGGTAGCTGCTCCAGTTGATGAATTTTGGATAATTCCCATTACTGGTTTTTTACCCATTGCCGTATAATATTCTGTTAGCATAGAAATCAATCCTCCTACAGCTAGGCCTATCAATACCGCATAAAACACTCTATTGTATCCTATAGTCATGACACCTTCTCCAAAAAATTCCATTTTCATTTGGGCAGGTAGCATCCATTTAATAATAAAAAATGAAGCAATTGCTGTTAGAAGCAATGAACCCCAATTTCCAAGATTAAATGCACCTTGAACTTCTTTTTCTTTTGCGTCGTTGTTTTTAATTCTTATTACCCATGTCCCAACTATTGAGAATATCAATCCAACACCAGCAATTAACACAGGCATTAATATTGGGCCCATTCCATCAAACTTTACGAAGCTTGCTGGGTCTTCGAGAATTAGATAATTTCCAAGTACCATTGCGGCAAGCATTGTCGCCACATAAGAACCAAATAAATCGGCCCCCATTCCTGCAACATCCCCAACATTGTCTCCAACGTTATCCGCAATTGTTGCTGGATTACGTGGGTCATCTTCTGGGATCCCTGCTTCAACTTTACCAACCAAGTCAGCACCAACATCTGCAGCTTTAGTATAGATACCACCACCAACTCTTGCAAATAAAGCAATACACTCTGCACCCAAAGAAAATCCTGCTAAGGTCTCAAGAATTACTTCCATATTGGCTCCTTGACCACCTCGTAAAACAAGAAATATAAAAATTGATGACAAACCGAATACTGCAAGACCAGCAACTCCAAGCCCCATAACTGTTCCTCCTCTAAAAGCTACCTTCATGGCTTGAGGCAAACTTGTTTTTGCTGCTTCTGCTGTTCTAACATTAGCCTTGGTTGCTATGCGCATTCCAATGTTCCCTGCTAATGCAGAGAATACTGCTCCTATCACAAAAGCTACAACAATAAACAATCCTGCAGGTATTAAACCGAATGCTGAAAGAGCTCCAAGAGCACAGCCAGCTATTAACACAAATCCAGCAAGCATTCGATACTCAGCCTTAAGGAAGGCCATTGCACCATTTGCTATGTAGCCAGACAATTTTTTCATTTTATCACTACCGGCTGATTGTTTATTTACCCATGATGTCAAAAACAACATGTACAATAGACCAATAATACCAAAGGCCGGTAAAATATAAATTAAATTATTTTCCATTTTATTTCATTTATTTTAATAGTGGGCAAAAGTAGATGTTTAAATCATTCTATGCAAGAACAAAGCACAAAAAAAGGAGAGCACAGCCCTCCTTTAAAATATGTTATTTATGAATCTATTTGGAATATGTCGCCTGACAGGTACCAGAACCTCCGGTTATTGGGGTTGTATTTTGCCAGGTAAAGGTTATTGTAAAGGATAAGCCATTACTATTCATAGTGCCAAAACCTTCATAATTAATATCCCCTAGACCTCCCGGTGCACCATCCGACGCTGGTGCTATTGTGATTTGGTCACCATTAATTTGACAAATGGCTGTTCCATATGTGCCGGTCACTCCATTAAAAAAATCAGTAATCAATATTTGTTCTTCATTCCCTCCGGCTATAACATTAGGTGACCCATTCAGTGCAAGACCAGTTCCTCCCCCACAATTGTCACTTACACTCCAATCTCCTAACCAAGAATCTTGATTAATAACAACATTTACTGTACGTATTACCGTTGTCGTTCCATTGTCGTTCGTAGCTGTATAAGTTATCGTGTAAACACCTACTTCGGAAGCATCAACTGCTGAATTGTCCATAACCTGTACTATTGCACCATCAATATTTGCAGCTGTAGCACCTGGATCAGTCCATTCTGTTGCAACACTAATTGTAGTATCTGCTGCACCGATTAATGTTATTACCGGAGTATAAACACATGTTCCATCATCTTTTTTTGCTTCAGCATTATAATTTGCTGCAGTCGAATCCATACATCCTTTCTTTTTACAAGAATTGATTCCAAAAATCAATAGAGAAAGGATAAATATGTAGCTAATTTTTTTCATAGTTTATTTTTGAATTGTTTCCCCAAAAATAATTTAATTTTTGGAATACAAAAAACGGCACCTTTCGATGCCGTTATAACCAAACGATTTGCTCTTAATCTTGTAAAACCGTCTTTTCAGATTCAGGCTTCACAAGGGCCTCTTTAATTTTGTTCTCTAGCTCTTCAGCCAGTTCGGGATTATCTAATAGTAAATTTTTTATTGAATCACGGCCTTGCCCTAGTCTGGTTTCACCATAAGAGAACCACGAACCGCTCTTCTTTAGTATGTTTAAGTCAACACCTATATCTATGATTTCTCCAATCTTAGAAATCCCCTTTCCATACATCACATCAAACTCAGCTCTCCTAAAAGGTGGAGCTACCTTATTTTTGACGACTTTAACTTTGACTCTATTTCCTTTGATTTCATCACCATCTTTGAGCTGTGTTGACCTTCTAATGTCTATTCGAATTGAGGAGTAAAATTTTAAGGCATTCCCACCTGTAGTCGTTTCAGGATTACCAAACATAACTCCTATTTTCTCACGAAGCTGATTGATGAAAATACAACAGCAACCAGCTTTATTGATTGAAGCTGTAAGCTTTCTTAACGCCTTAGACATTAATCGTGCCTGTAAGCCCATCTGAGAATCTCCCATCTCTCCCTCGATTTCTGCTCGTGGAGTAAGTGCTGCAACAGAATCAACGACAATTAAATCAATCGCTCCTGAACGAATTAAATTATCCGCTATTTCTAATGCCTGCTCTCCATTATCTGGTTGAGAAATTAAAAGATTAGCCACATCAACTCCCAAATTTTGAGCATAAAACTGATCAAAAGCATGCTCTGCATCTATAAATGCAGCTATCCCACCTTGCTTCTGAACTTCTGCAATAGCATGAATTGCCAAAGTTGTTTTACCCGAAGATTCGGGGCCATATATTTCAACAACTCGACCTTTTGGATAACCCTGAACACCAAGTGCCATATCTAGTGTTAAAGAACCTGTTGGGATAACATCGATCTTCTCTACTGGTGCATCACCTAATTTCATCACAGAACCCTTTCCATAGGTTTTGTCTAATTTTTCCATTGTAAGCTTTAAAGCTTTAAGTTTTTCTGAATTAACATCTTTATTTGACATATCGTTTGTTTTTGTGAGCATTGCCCTATGTTAGTAATGAATCAAATGTACATTCACTACATCGTAATCAATTTACGAACTAATTTAAATTTAGTAAACCGAGTATTTCATTAGCGTGATCTTTGGTTTTTGGCTTTTGAACTACGTGTGTAATAATCCCATTTTCATCCACAAGAAATGAAACTCTATGAATCCCCTCATACTCTCTTCCCATAAATTTTTTAGGACCCCAAACGCCAAATTTATTAATCACAGATTTATTCTCATCTGCCAGCAAAGCAAAAGGCAAATCATATTTTGTAGCGAACTTATCATGGCTCTTCACTCCATCCGCACTTACACCAAGAACCTTTATTCCTTTATTCCTTAATGCATCGTATCCATCACGCAAACTACAAGCTTGAGCCGTACAGCCTGGCGTATTGTCCTTCGGATAAAAATAAATGACCCATTTTGAACCCGAATAATCATCAGACGATATTTTTTCGTTGTTTTGATTTACTCCCTCAAACATTGGCGCTTTTTCTCCTACCTCTAAAATTTTCATTGTGTTTATATTTTAATCATTAATTAATGACGTATTTTTAATCAAATATAATTATAATTATGAAACGTCAATTAAAAAACAAGAAAAAAACAAGAAAGTTTTTAGTTGAGAAAATTATTCCGCGTTAAGCTGTTCAAGTTCAGAAACAACCTCTAGAAACTTTTCACTCTCTTCGATATTTTCTTCTATCACCAAAGAATTAATCACTTCTTGACATTGTTCAATACAATACGCCACAATACGATCAAAATACATCGCCACATATCCCCCTCCATTTTCTTTGTAGTGGGCCAAAATTCTCGGCATCTCCTTTACTTGATCTATATCCTGCATTAAGGCATAGGTCAAATACGAAAACAAAACTCGCATCTCATCCTGTCCACCAACACCACCATTAAAAATCAGGTCTTCGAAAAAAGCTTGCTCTTGAGCTTCCCCCATTTTACTGTAGGCTTCAGCCAAGGTTATCTTCAATGACAAAGAAGCTCCGTCTTCCATCATTCTCGCTTCATCTAATGCTTTAGAAGGATTGAGATTGACTAATGCTTGAAAAGCACTGGAACGAACCATAGAGGAAGGGTCATCATTTATAATTCCTTTAAATAAAACCAAGAGTCTATCCTCCTCTATGTCACTTTTATCGAGAAGTTGTATAACCGAAGCACGAGATTTAGACACAGAATCATTTTGTGCAAGATTTAGCATTTTATTGGCAATATCATTATTGTCTGAACATCCCATGCGATATGCCAAAGCCGCCGCCTCACTACGAACGTTCCAAAATGGATCATCCAAAGCATCAAGCAAAAGCTGCTGAACCGCTGGTGTATTCGTTTTACATGCTCTTTTTAAAGCAGTAATCCTAGATAAATAGGCCTGAGAATGATGATACTGATGCATAAAGAAGCTTCCGGGCTTGTCTTCATAAACTTTAGCTAAAAGATCTTGCTTTGGATCAACCTGGATATTTTCTAAACGACCTTTAAATTCAAAAGTGAATTCTTGTTCAAGCTCGTCAATAACGATTTCGTGAATTTCCAACTCGTTACCTGAGAATATAGCTACTTGTGTTGGAATTTTATAAATAGGAAAATCATCAATGTTCTGTCTTTGTTTCACTTTCAAAATTACAGTCTGATCAGATACTTCGTACTCTGTAAATAAAATCAAATGGCCTTTACCCAAAAACCATTGGTTAAAAAACCAATTTAAATCTTCCCCACTAACCTCTTCAAATGCTAACCTTAAATGATGAACCTCAGCCGCCTTAAACTTATTTGTAGTCAAATAATTATTTAGGCCCTTAAAAAATGCTTCGTCACCAAGATAGCTTCTGAGCATGTGCAAGATTCTCCCTCCTTTATTGTAGGAATGTCCATCAAACATTTCTTCCTTGTCAAAATGATCAAACCAAATTAAATCATGATAACCTTGATATGATGCCGATTGATAATATCCATCTGCTTCAACCTGAGCTTGATAGTCAGCCTCATCCATACCGTATCTGTATTCATCCCAGAGATATTGCGAATAATTTGCAAAAGATTCATTAAGTGGAAGGTTTGCCCATGACTCACAGGTCACTAAATCTCCAAACCAATGATGAAACAGCTCATGAGCAATTGTAGATTGATCATTGCCATCTAGTAAAGCTTCAGCGTCTTTATATACATATTCACCAAAAATTACAGCTCCAGTATTTTCCATAGCTCCAGAGACATAGTCGCGAACAACAACCTGATTGTACTTATCCCATGGATACTCAAGATCAAGTAACTCTGAAAAGTATGCAATCATATTTGGAGTTTCTCCAAAAATACCTTTTGCATCCTTTTCATATTCTGGCTCTACATAATAATTTACTTCAATTTTAGAACCATCCTTTTTTGTATAGGAATCTTTTACGATACTATACTCACCTATAGCCATCATAAACAAATATGGTGCGTGTGGTAAATCCTGTTTCCAATAATCCGTTCTTGTTCCGTCTTTATTCTTTTTAGAGGAAATTAGGTCGCCATTTGATAAGGTCACATACTTATCCTTCACCGTGATATATATCTCCTGAGTTGTTTTTGCATTTGGAGAATCAATTGTAGGAAACCATACCGAATTGGCCTGGGTTTCTCCCTGAGTCCATATTTGTGGCATTTTATTTTTCTCTTCGCCTTTTGGATTGATAAAATATAAACCTTTGTCGCCAGCTATTGCAGCACTTCCTCCCATTTCGAGTTCGTCTGGCTTAGAAACATAATCAATTGATAGCGTATACTGCTCTGTATTTTTGTAAACGCGGCCTAAATCAATAATAAGATGTAAAGCATCTTCATAGCTATACTCCATATCCGAACCATTCATTTGAACATTTTGAATTTCCATCCCTCTTGCATCAAGAATTAATTCGTCAGAAGCATAAAAATGGGGCTT
>Ga0206678_10001857_pt1 | contig 13695 bp, 11 predicted proteins | sample M180m12015metaG_FD_155453 | JGI IMG/M metagenome (GOLD analysis project Ga0206678, IMG submission 155453) | Ammonia-oxidizing marine archaeal communities from Monterey Bay, California, United States - M1 80m 12015 | ecosystem: Environmental > Aquatic > Marine > Intertidal zone | place: USA... | reverse complement strand
AAGGCGGCCCGACGGCGCTGATTGAAAAACCCTGCCCCATGAAACGGGCGGGCCAAAAAGGCGGCGGCGTAAGCCGTCGCCTTTTTTATCGTTCCGTCACAGTGCGGTAACGACGGCCCAATACGGTGATCACCCGATAAGTCCAGTCAATCTCGCCGCGGGACTGGGTCCTGGGAAATGACAGATTCACGATAAAATCGCGAGCCTCGCCAGGGGGCACGGCCAATACTAAACGCGGTGAATCTGTACCTAGCATCTGACAATCTCGAGCCTCGCCTTGGGCGGATGGGTGGCAGTCGCGTAACTGGACCTCAAGGACAACTTCTACAATCTGTGCACCGCTGGCCTGATTCGCAAGGCGACCGGAAAGATCAAAGCTACCAGCATAACCAGGTTTAAAATGCGTCTTCGAGAGCAGCACATCGCCAGGTGATATCAATGCAGATCCGCGCTCTTTTTCCCCGGAGTTCAACTGCAACATAAGAATCGCGCCGGCCAAAAGAGCCGCAAACAACCCAAAGGCTGTTCGCGGATGACGTCCTGCGACTACTATGAGCGCCAACGCAATGATACCAAGTAACAACCAGTGCATTTAAAGTGAACTTATTTGCCAACGAATGGTATATATACCATCTTTGTTTCAGCCTCGACGTATAACGCTGTTCCGCGTAAACCTTTAAGAAAACTACTGATGGAAAACACTCATGGCCTGGCATCTGTTAGGGCCAATATTCCCAGACTCGCTGCACAAGCTCGGGCAGCAGTACAGCCGCCACTAAGCGCGAACGAGCAGTCCTTGCTGGAACAGGAAATCACCACCTTGCTCAGGGATCAAAACGCGGTACTGGTCGCGCACTACTACGTCAACAGCGAGTTGCAGGATCTTGCCGAGGCAACCGGTGGTTATGTGGCCGACTCCCTGGAGATGGCACGTCTTGGACTGGAACATCCAGCAAGCACCGTGGTTGTCGCCGGAGTGAGGTTTATGGGGGAGACTGCAAAAATCCTGAGTCCCGAAAAACGGATCCTTCTGGTGGAGTCGTCAGCCGAATGTTCGTTGGATCTGAACTGTCCCTCTGAGGATTTTTCGACCTTTTGCGACCAGTATCCGAAACGGACTGTAGTGGTCTATGCCAATACCAGCGCGGCGGTAAAAGCGCGCGCTGACTGGGTAGTTACCTCCTCGATTGCGCTGGACTTGATCCGGGATCTGACAACACAAGGTGAAAAACTGATCTGGGCGCCGGACAAATACCTGGGTGACTACATCCAGAAACAGACCGGTGCCGACATGCTGCTATGGCACGCCAGTTGTATCGTGCATGAAGAATTCAAAGGTGAGGTACTTGTCAATCTTAAGACCCAATATCCCGACGCCAAAGTGCTAGTACACCCGGAATCACCACCATCGGTGATCGGACTGGCTGATGTCGTAGGCTCAACCGGTCAGTTAATCCAGGCCGCCCAAGACCTCGAGGCAACAATTTTTATTGTGGCGACAGAAGAGGGCATTTTGCACAAGATGCGTCAAAGTGCGCCCGGCAAACGCTTTCTTGAAGCACCTACGGCGGGGGCAGGCGCCACCTGCGAAAGTTGTGCCCATTGCCCATGGATGAAAATGAATGATCTATCGCGCCTGGCACAAGCGTTACGTCACGGAACTGGTGAGGTATTGCTGGACGAATCGGTGCGAGCACAGGCCGCGATTCCTATCCAGCGCATGATTGCGTACGGTCGTAAGCACTCTGGGGCGCACTGACTCACAGATGCGTTACCAGCGCGGCTTGCTTCCTGGTGCTACCGAGCGTATCGGTGTACTGCTGGTTAATCTGGGTACGCCCAATGCACCGACCACAACAGCGGTTCGCCGTTACCTCGCCGAATTCTTGCACGATCACCGAGTGATCGAACTCAGCCGTTGGCTGTGGTGTCCACTCCTGCACGGGGTGATTTTACGATTGCGACCTCAACGTAGTGCGGCTGCCTACCAAAAAATATGGCGCGACGACGGCTCGCCTCTAATGGCGTTATCGCGGTACATTGCCGAGGAGCTCGACGAGCTGCTCAGGCATCGCCATGGCGATACGGTAAAGGTTGCACTGGCCATGCGCTACGGCCAGCCCTCGATTCATGCCACACTGAATGAACTGGTGGCAGCGGGTGTTGAACGGATCGTGGTATTACCACTGTACCCACAGTTCTCCTGCAGCACGACCGCTTCAGTTTATGACGCGGTTACCCGAACTCTTGGCAAGTGGCGCAACCTTCCGGCACTACACCTGGTACGGGACTATCACCTCGATGAAGGCTATTTAGATGCCCTAACAGCATCGGTTCGCGAGCACTGGTCGAGCCACCCTCGGGCAGAAAAACTGGTGATTTCCTTTCATGGCACCCCCCAACGATATGCTGACCAAGGGGATCCCTACCGGTCCCAGTGCGAGGCTACGGCCACAGCGCTGTCACACCGCCTTAAACTGAATCCTGATCAATGGGTGCTGTCATTCCAGTCACGCTTTGGCCGAACACCGTGGTTGACCCCCTATACCGACCAGACTTTGACTCAGTTAGCAAAGGCAGGTATGCCCAGCGTTGATATTATCTGCCCAGGCTTTGCGGCAGACTGCCTGGAAACACTTGAGGAGATCGCACTAACCAACGCTGAAATATTTCGCCAGGCCGGCGGCCAAAATTTTTCCTACATCGCCTGTCTGAATGATCGAGTTGACCACATAAAGGCACTCGCTGCCATTACCGAACGTGCGGCGGGCAACTGGTTGACACATCACCTGAACTGAACACCGCCGGCAGACGGTCTTTAACGGCTGCCTGAGCGCAGGGCGCTGATGACCGGCGCAGTCTCTGGCCGATGCTGGTGCCAGATCCAAAAGGATTCAGCAGCCTGCTCCACCAGCATACCCAAACCGTCGACCGCACGAACTGCACCAGCATCCATGGCCCAGCGCATAAAAGGCGTCGGCTGATCAGCATAAGCCAAATCATAGGCAAGCGCGCCGTTCGCAAAAATCCCATTCGGTAGATCAGGTACCTCACCCATCAGGCTCGCCGCAGTAGCATTGATGACCAAATCAAAGGCGTGCGATGATAAATCTTCTAAGTTGCAAGCGGTGCTACCGATCGGCGAGGCGAACGCTGCTAACAACTCCCGAGCCCGCGACAAAGTGCGGTTGGCAATCACGAGTTCGCCGGGGCCACTATCAAGCAAAGGTTGAAAAATACCTCGGGCAGCGCCACCGGCACCCACCACCAACACGCGAGCGCCTGCACACGAAAACCCCAGGTTTTTCTGAATATCACACATCAATCCCACGCCATCCGTGTTGTCTCCGTGGATCACATCATCAGCAGAGAAAGACAAGGTATTAACAGCCTGTGCTAGCTGGGCACGATCAGTCAGTTTATCTGCCAGACGCCACGCCGCCTGTTTGAACGGCACCGTGACGTTGGCGCCAGCAATGCCACCGGCGCGGATGTTGCGAATCCCCTGCTCGAAAGCGCCAGGATCCAGAGCAATGGCCTCATAGGAAAGCGATACACCACACTGTCGAGCAAAATCCTCGTGAATTTGCGGCGACCTGCTGTGTGCGACCGGATGGCCAACTACAGCAAAACAGCGCTTTTGCTTGTGAAAATCAAAAAGATCGGTCATCGTTTTAGCCAAAGCGGCCGGCCGCACCGGCAGTACAAAGCACGCTATAGTCGTGCGTTCAGCCTTGAGCATACCGCACTGTGACTCAAAACCAATGGAGCTAAGTGAAATGATAGCCTCACCGGCTGGCGTAATCGAATTATTTGACCGGGTCCGGGTCATTGACTCCCATACCGGTGGGGAACCCACTCGCCTCGTAATCGACGGCGGTCCGGACCTGGGCACTGGGAGTCTTGCCCAGCGCCGCGAAGCCTTTCGAGACCAATACGATGCCTTCCGCGCAGCAGTAGTTAACGAACCGCGGGGAAGCGATGTCTGGGTTGGCGGTCTTCTTTGCCAACCGGATCACCCTGAAGCCGTCACGGGCGTAATTTTTTTCAATAATGTCGGGGTGTTAAATATGTGCGGCCATGGCACCATCGGTCTCGCTGTGACCCTGGCTTATCTGGGAAAACTGACCCCTGGGGCCCATTTGATCGACACACCGGTTGGCGTTGTAACCGCGACCCTACACGAGGGCAATCGAGTTACTGTGACCAATGTGCCCAGTTACCGTTTCCGGGCTGACGTGGTATTGAACCTGGCCGGCGACGTCACAATTCGCGGCGATATTGCCTGGGGTGGCAACTGGTTTTTTCTAGTCAAGGAACATAACGAGAGGGTGCACTTTGACAACATTAAACGCCTAACCGAAATCGCCGAGTCAATCCGTAGCGCGTTAATACATGAAAACATTAGTGGTGAGAACGGCGGTGAAATTGATCACATTGAACTGTTTGGGCCCACCGATGATCAGGCAGACAGCCGTAGCTTTGTACTGTGCCCCGGGGGCGCCTATGATCGCTCGCCATGTGGCACCGGTACCAGTGCCAAACTGGCCTGCCTGATGGCTGACGGCACCCTTGCGCCAGGTGAGACATGGCGTCAGCAAAGCATTGTGGGTAGCGTTTTTGAGGCATGTGGCGAATGGGACAATGGCCGGGTCATACCCCATATCACGGGTTCTGCACATATTAATGCTGAAGCTACTCTTATCTTTGACCCCACCGATCCATTCCGGATGGGTATAACCTCCTGACCATACCAGACCTCCTGTCGGTGAGAGACGTGCAGCTAACGCAGCTATGGGTCCCGCGCCCACACTGATCCAAATAGCGGTTGACGAGCTGCCAGCGGCCTTGCGCTCACTGGTCAGCGCTCATCTTTCTCGTCTGGGCAAACCTTACGACGAAAACGAATGGATCGCAGCATCTGAACCAGGCTGGACTTCACTGCCCAAAGTGCTGGCTGGCAGTGACTTCATTGCCCGCACCCTGGCGAGCCAGCCCCAGTTGTTAACGCAACTGACTTCGCCGGACACCATTGCCAAGTCGCGGCAGCCCGGCGAACTGCGCCGCCAGATACAAGCCATCTCGGGTGACCGCGAATACGTGGCATCTACATTGCGCCAGTTGCGGCAACAGGAGATCGTGCGCATTGGCTGGCGTGATCTGGCGGGGTTTGCGCCGCTGAGCGAGGTACTGCGCACCTTGTCGGAGTTAGCGGATGCGGCCATTGATTGCGCATTGACCTGCGCTCATAACGAGGTTCGAGAACGATACGGGGAACCGATCGGTGCGCAAAGCGGCGAACCGGTTCAGCTCACCATTCTTGCCCTGGGCAAACTCGGAGGGCAGGAATTAAACCTGTCCTCGGATGTGGATCTGGTGTTTGCCTACCGGGAAAGTGGCCAGACTGATGGCACCAAAAGCATCAGTAACCACGAATTCTTTATTAAGGTTGGACAAATCCTGATCGCCATTTTGGAAAGTCCCTCGGCCGCGGGTATCGTCTTTAGAACCGACATGAGATTACGCCCCAATGGCGACAGCGGTCCACTGGCCCTGTCCTTCGACGCTATGGATCACTACTTTGTAACCCATGGCCGTGATTGGGAACGTTATGCCTTGATCAAGGCGCGCTCAGTCGCTGGAGATGTCGATGCAGGAGTCACATTGCTCGACAACCTGCGACCCTTTGTATACCGAAAGTATCTGGATTTTGGCGCGTTTGAAGCCATAAGGAAAATGAAAGCACTGATTGAGCGCCAATTGATACGTCAGGATCTGAAAGATAACGTCAAACTTGGGCGCGGCGGTATCCGCGAAATTGAGTTTGCGGTACAGAGCCACCAACTGATCTATGGCGGGCGCAACCCCGACCTGCAGACGCCAAGCTTCTATACAGCCCTCGCAGCACTGGAATACGCTGGCATCTTCGAACCAGACGAATGCCAAATGCTGCGAGACCACTACGGCTTTTTACGCACTCTGGAACATCGCCTGCAGATCATGGACGATGCCCAGACCCACACAGTTCCGATCAACTCGCTCGACCGGGAGCGTATTGCCCTGTCCATAGGCTGCAACAGCACAGAGGGTTTCAACTCCAAGCTAGCTACCGTCAACGATAGTGTCCACGAGTTGTTCCAGGCAGTATTCCGTCAGAGCGGCCCGGGAGAAGATGAAGACAGCGATTCAATGGCCGGCGATCTGTGGCACGCCACTGTGGATACTAAGACAGGGATTGCCCAACTGGCTACGCTGGGATTCACCGAAACCGAACGAGTGCACCGGTTATTGGCCAACACGCGACGCAGCCGCTTTTACCAGTCCTTCTCACGAGAGGGGCGCGAACGTCTGGACAAACTGATGCCTGCCGTCCTGCGCGTCTGTGGCCAGGCTGACGATCCTGATACCGCCATTACCCGATTGCTGTTCGTTATCGAGTCAATCGGTCGCCGATCCGCTTACCTGGCTCTGCTTGGAGAAAACCCCCTCGCCCTGAAACAGCTGGTGCGCCTGGTGGGCGCTTCCAGTGAAATCAGTCACTGGATCGGGAAACACCCGGTCATACTGGATGAGTTACTGGATCCGATCGTGGGATTCCAGTTACAGGATCATCATGCAATTGAGGTCGAACTGCGGCGCAAGCTCGATCGCGGTGACCAATCCGACCTTGAGGTCATCATGGATCGGTTGCGAGAATACCGTCAAGGCTACAGCCTGCGCGTCGCCGCAGCAGAAATTGCGCAACTGATTGATATCGACGTCGTTTCCAAGTCGCTCAGCGCACTGGCCCAGGCGCTGTTATGCCAGGCACTGACACACGCCGTGAGCACACTCGATCGGGTCAGCGCCCCTGACCAGGTTCCAGACCTTGGCATTATTGCCTACGGCAAACTCGGCAGCATGGAACTGGGCTACAACTCTGATCTGGATATCGTATTTGTCTACGATCAACCGAGTGATGAAAACGCAGCCCGAGCTGGAGAGAGGCGTCATTATTTTGGCCGGCTGGCGCGGCGATTGACGCATATTCTCACCACTCGCACCGCCGCGGGCGAAGTCTACGCCATTGATACGCGATTAAGACCGAGCGGCCGTTCCGGGACACTGGTCACCCCTTTGCCCGCCTATCATGAATACCTACGCGACACGGCGTGGACCTGGGAACACCAGGCTCTAGTGCGGGCGCGGTTGGTGGCCGGCAGCGAAACTCTAAAAAGACGTTTTGAAACGGTTCGACGTGACATCTTATGCCAGCCCAGAGATGCCGCAACGCTCCAAGAGGCGGTCCGAAACATGCGTCAGCGAATGCGGGACAATCGCCCCGTAACGAAAGAGCCAGGGGTCGATTTCAAACACGGTACGGGCGGGCTGGTAGACATCGAGTTTCTTTGTCAGTACCTGGTACTACGCCATGCAGCAGCCGACCAGGAACTCACAACTTTCCGAACTAACGCTGCCCTCATCAAGCGTCTAGCCGATACACAAAAAATTGAGATCGCAGAGGCTGATACGCTAGCCCAGGTACTACGGCTGTACCTGGCTCGGGAACATACACTCAAACTGAGCCGGCAGCCCGCGCTCGTAGGCGTTGGCGAGTATGTCGCTGAACGCAAAGCGATCAATGACTTGTGGCGTAAGTATCTTGATCCCGATCAGCGCGATGGATGACCGAAGTGCTAATGGTGCGCCGGGTCGTGGCCAGCCACAGCCCTAGCCCAAGACGATGGGCTAGAATCTCCCCTGATTTCAACCTACCCTACATCAGCGATGTCCAACCGCCCCACTATTGCCCTGGTGATTGGCTCTTTTCACAAAAATGCCTGCGAAACCATGGTCAGCGCAGCACTGGCCGCCGCGACGGAGGCAGGACTAGATGTATGCGAACAGGTATGGGTTCCAGGCTCAATGGAAAAACCACTTGCGGTGAAACGGCTGCTGACCCGCAATAACATCGACGGCGCAGTCGTGCTCGGCATTATCGAGCGCGGTGAAACGGCACACGGGCGGGTCATGGGTCAGGCAGTCATCCAGGCACTGATTGGGCTACAACTGGAAACCGGGAAACCAGTTGGCATAGGCATTTTGGGTCCAGAGATATTGCCGGACCAGATTCCGCTGCGGCTTGCGCCCTATGCCAGGGACGCAGTGCGCGCCGTGCGCGCTATGCTGGCTGAGTGATGCGCAGCCAAGACGTACTGTGACGCACCCCTCACTGTTCTGTAATAATTCAGCATCTGAGCGTAGCGTACGCTCAAATAGATTGACTTGGGTACCATAGGAAAACGTGATGTCATTTTCAGACCGTGATGGAAGTATCTGGTTCGATGGGGCAATGGTCCCCTGGCGTGAGGCTAAGGTTCATGTACTGACACACAGCCTGCACTACGGACTCGGCGTGTTTGAAGGTGTGCGCGCCTACGAGACTGATCGCGGCACAGCCATCTTCCGTCTTGCCGACCACACCGAACGCTTCTTCCGCTCGGCTCATATCCTTGGCATGAAAATGCCCTACGATAACGATACCCTTAACGCAGCCCAGGTTGCTGTAGTTCAGGAAAACGGTCTGGCCAGTGCTTATCTGAGACCACTGGCCTTTTACGGATCGGAAGGCATGGGCATTCGCGCAGACATGCTAAAAACCCATATTGCCATCGCAACATGGGAATGGGGCACCTACCTTGGCGAAGATGGCCTAAAAAACGGTATTCGTGTGCGCACTTCTTCTTTTACCCGCCACCACGTCAACATCACTATGTGCCGCGCCAAAGCGTGTGGTAACTACATCAATTCAATACTAGCCCTGCAGGAAGCACTTTCCGGTGGGGCGGATGAAGCGCTGATGCTGGACACCGAGGGCTACGTAACGGAAGGTACCGGGGAAAATATCTTTGTCGTACGCAACGGTGTGGTCTATACGCCTGACCTGAGTTCTGCGCTCGAGGGCATTACCCGCGATACGGTAATCCATCTGATCGATGAGGCAGGCCTGGATCTGGTAGAGAAACGGATTACCCGTGACGAGGTGTACGTGGCGGATGAAGCCTTCTTCACTGGTACCGCAGCGGAGGTCACCCCTATTCGGGAATTGGATGGGCGCAGTATCGGTAACGGTGGCCGCGGCCCTGTGACCGAACAATTACAGGCAAGTTATTTCGACTGCGTGCACGGCCGCGATCCAAAACACGATGACTGGCTCACTTTTGTCTGATCAACCAGTAATGAGCAACTCCAACCCATCCCAAGCCAATACCGCAAAGACGCAAAAAACGCGCCAGATCAGCCCTGATAGCTTGCCGTTGCATTGCCCCACAGCGGATATGGAGTTGTGGAACCAGCATCCCCGAGTCTATCTGCCGATTACACCGGGCAACACCGCACTTTGTCCGTACTGCGGCACCCGCTTTCACCTGTCTGATAACACAGCCTGACGGTAACGGGCTCAACCAACTCTGCCACCGGGCAATGCGTGAGATAGGTTCTGCTCCCCGGATCCTGGTGATCAGCCCTGCCTGGGTAGGCGACATGGTCATGGCGCAAAGCCTTTTCAAGGTGCTCAAAACCCGTCAGCCCAAGGCCTGGCTCTGCGTGACTGCCCCAGCTTTTACGGCTCAGCTCGCTACGCGCATGCCCGAGGTGGATGAAGTAATTGAAATCCCTTTTCATCACGGCAAGCTGCAGCTGAACGAACGTTACCGACTCGGGCATTCGCTGCGAGCACGGCACTTTGATCGCGCCATCATCCTGCCGGGCTCAACCAAGGCAGCGTTGTTGCCTTTTTTTGCCCGAATCCCGGTACGCAGTGGCTACCGCGGTGAGCCTCGCCGGGGCCTGGTCAATGACCTGCGTACTAAGCCAATCGGTAAGAAGAGCCATATGGCTGCACAATTTGTGCAACTTGGATTGATGCCCGGTGAACCGCTCGTCTCACGCTACCCGGCCCCCCAGCTGACTACCCAGCCACAGGCCACACCCAATATCATGGCCAGCCTTAACCTCAAAGCCCTGGATAATCCGATCCTGGCACTTTGCCCGGGGGCTGAGTACGGCCCCGCCAAGTGCTGGCCATCTCATCATTTCGCTGCTTTGGCAAATCACTATCTGGAGCAGGGCTGGCAAATCTGGCTAGTCGGCAGCAACAAAGACCAGTCAATGGCGCAAGCAATCATTCACAGCTGTAAAGCCCAAGATCGCTGTCTGAATCTTGCGGGCCGCACCAGCCTCCTGCAAGCAGTAGACCTGCTGGCACAGGCTCGGGCTGTAGTCAGCAATGACTCTGGCCTGATGCACGTCGCTGCCGCCACCGGCAGACCCGTAGCCGGTATTTTTGGATCTTCCAGCCCCCAGCATACCCCGCCACTCAGCAACCGTGCCCAGGCTGTCTCTCTGGAGCTTCCCTGCCAGCCCTGTTTTGCACGTCAATGCCCATTGGGTCACTTAGACTGTATGGAAAAACTGGCGCCGTGGCAGGTCATCGATACTCTAGAGAGTCTGTTGGCCGAACCACACACAGCACTGGCCGATATAATCTCGCCCAACTCCTTCTAGTGAGGTGCCCGTGAGCGCCCATCCCCTTACTGTCCTGGTAACCGGCGGTGCCGGCTATATCGGCTCCCATACAACCCACCAGTTACTGGCTGCGGGTCACCGAGTCAGCGTAATCGACACACTGTACAGTGGTCATCGCTGGGCTATTCCAGATGAAGTGGATTTTCACCAACTGGATGCCGGTGACAGTGATGCCGTGACAGCTCTGATGCACGCGCGGCGCTTCGATGCTGTGATCCATTTTGCGGGTCACATCGTAGTCCCCGAATCAGTTTCTAACCCAGCCAAGTATTATCAAAACAACGTGGTCGGATCACTGAAGCTCATCGAAAGCTGTCAGCAAGCTGGGGTTGGGTGTTTTATTTTCTCCTCCAGTGCGGCCGTTTATGGTAACCCACAGACGATTCCTGTTAACGAAAATGCCCCAGTCAACCCAATCAATCCTTATGGGCGCACCAAACTCATAACCGAATGGACGCTCGCGGATCTTGCCCGGCGCCAAGATTCTGGCCCGGCACTGCGTTATATCGCTTTACGTTACTTCAATGTTGCCGGCGCCCGCCTGGACGGCAGATTAGGGCAGGCCACACCAGAGGCAACCCACCTGATCAAAGTAGCCTGCGAGGCCGCCTGTGGGCAGCGCGAAACGGTATCGATTTTCGGTACCGACTATGACACTGCCGACGGAACCTGCATCCGTGACTACATCCACGTTGAGGATCTTGCGAACGCGCATCTGCAGGCGCTGGATTACCTCGCCAACGGCGGAAGCTCCAAAATACTTAACTGTGGGTATGGGCATGGCTACAGCGTCCGCGAGGTCCTCGATACGCTGCGGCGGGTCAGCCGGGTCAACTTCCCCATCCGGGAAACGGCCCGACGCGCTGGTGACCCGGCGCGCCTGGTAGCAGACAACCACGCCATCCGTAAAGTGCTGGGCTGGGTGCCACATTACAACGATCTGGAGCTCATCTGCTCCAGCGCGCTTGACTGGGAGCGCGGTGGCAACCTGCCAACCGCGCAGAAGCGTTAAACTACGCTCCCCTGGTTTGGGCTCTTGCTACCTGCAAGGTGATGTCAATGAAACTTGCGCTTTGCCTCTATAAGTACTTCCCCTACGGCGGCCTGCAGCGGGATTTCTTACGCATACTTAAAGAGTGCTGTAGTCGCGGGCACAAAGTACATGTCTACACCGCTGAGTGGCAGGGAGAACAACCTCAAGGGGTCCAACTTACTGTTTTTCCGTCTAGCCGCTTGGGCGGCAACCACGTTCGTGACCGGCGCTTTCATGCGCAGATGCAAAAAGCACTATCGATTGAGCGCTTTGATGCCGTTATCGGCTTTAATAAAATGCCCGGGCTGGATCTGTACTACGGTGCGGATTTTTGTTACCTCGGCCGAGCCGTGCCCCAGTACGGGCCGTTGTACCGGTTTACGCCACGCTATCACCACATGTACACCTTTGAGAAGGCGGTGTTTGGCAGAGACAGTCAGACCCAGATTCTCTCACTCTCAGAGCGCGAGAAAAAGGTCTACCAGCAGTACTATGGCACCCCTGAAGGCCGATTCCATTTGCTGCCCCCAACACTCGACTCGGATCGCCGGCCGGTTACCGACCGCGCCTTGATCCGAACCCAGGTGCGCCAGGGGCTGAGTGTGAGTCCATCCGATATGCTGCTGCTTTTCATCGGCTCGGGCTTTAAAACCAAGGGGTTGGACCGCGCGTTGGTTGCGCTGTCCAACCTACCCCCAACATTGTTAAAAAACACCCACTTGGCTGTTATCGGCCAAGACCAGGCCGGGCCTTACCGGCGTCTGGCGCAAAAACTCAAGATCGCCGACAAAGTGCGCTTTCTAGGCGGGCGTACCGATATTCCGGAACTGCTGGCTGCGGGCGATCTGTTGATTCACCCCGCCTATATGGAAAATACCGGAACCATACTGCTTGAGGCCATTGCTTCAGGGTTGCCTGTGATCGCTACCGATGTTTGCGGTTACGCCGACCACATCATCCGAGCCAACGCCGGCGAGGTCTTGCCGTCACCTTTCGACCAAACCCAACTTGACGAACAGATCGCCGGGGCTTTGGTCTCGGGTCAACGAAATGGCTGGTCAGTTAATGGAATCCGCTATGGGGCAAACCCTGCGCTCTATCATATGCCTGCCAGCGCCGTGGATGCGATCGAGGCTCTGGTTAACAATCGACGCGAACTTAATTCAAGCAATGACGCCTCACTTGGAAATGAGCTAATCGATCCCTGGGTATACCTGCGCCCGGACCTTGCAAAACTGGGGAATTTTGCCCGGATCATGCAACTGGACGGAGAGGGCTTCCGCGAAGCACCAGGGCGCAAAACCGTGCGTTTCTCGCGCCACAACCAGCGCTATTTTCTGAAGACCCACACCGGCGTCGGCTGGCAGGAGATCATCAAGAACCTGGTTTATTTTCGGCTACCGGTACTGGGTGCGATGAATGAATGGCACGGTGCACACCATCTGCAACGCTTAGGGATTGATACCCTCAGCATCGCCGGATACGGCAGTGCAAGCGGCAATCCCGCCAGGCGCCAGTCTTTCATCATTACCGACGAGATCACCCACGCCCAGAGTCTGGAGGAGTTTTGCGGCACCTGGCAGCAGCAGCCCCCCTGTCGTGCTACGGACATACGATTCAAGCGTTGGTTGATCCAGCGCCTGGCCGAAACCGCCCGACAGCTGCACAACAGTGGAGCTAATCATCGCGATTTTTACCTGTGTCATTTTCTATTACAGCCCGGTTATGAGAACGGGCAACTCGCAGGCTCGGCAAGCCAACTGTTTGTCATTGACCTGCACCGGATGCAACTGCGCCGACACACACCCAAGCGCTGGAAAATTAAGGACGTGGCCGGTTTGCACTATTCGAGCATGGATCTGGGCCTAACCCAACGTGACCGTTTACGTTTTATGAAAATTTACACCCAGCACAACCTGCGCGACATCCTGACCCACGAGACGCAATTCTGGCGACGCGTAGACCGTCGAGCTAAGCGCCTCTACCGCGCCGAACGCCTGCGCCAGCCAATGGCCAACACACCTGTAGCGCAGTCACTGCGCAGTGCCAGTACCCAGCCATAGGAAGGCGAACGGGTCAGTGACGGCCAGTCGCGG
>Ga0206678_10001856_pt1 | contig 13700 bp, 9 predicted proteins | sample M180m12015metaG_FD_155453 | JGI IMG/M metagenome (GOLD analysis project Ga0206678, IMG submission 155453) | Ammonia-oxidizing marine archaeal communities from Monterey Bay, California, United States - M1 80m 12015 | ecosystem: Environmental > Aquatic > Marine > Intertidal zone | place: USA... | reverse complement strand
GTCGTCTAAATAGAGCTTATAGCCGTCATAAGTTCTTAATACGAATGCCACATAGATGGTTTGGTCATCATATCCTAGTTCACTTAGGTTTACAGAGCGCTCGATCCATTCGAAATCTTCCTGTTGAATATAGCCAATGGTGTCAGTAAAGCTTGACAAGTTTGAGTCCGTAGTAGAAACAAGAATAAAATAATCATCAGGAAAAGAGGCATCCTGTGATTTAGCATTCCAATTGATAGAATTCCCATAAGAGCCAAGCGCTAGGGCAGGGGTTATCATCCAACGATCCGCTGTGTCAGCAGGGTCAAACCAAGAGGTTGAGGCAGCTACACTATCTGTAGGGTTTGTCGGATCTTCTATACAAATCCAAGGTGCATTGTATTCAGATACAGCTATATTCGGTGTGTTCTGATCATTGTCTATGAGCAACATACTTGAAGGTATGCCATTATCAAAGTCCGTTTCAAATACAGTAATTTGCCCAAAAAGTGATGAGCATATTAGTGTTGAGAAAAATAAATTTATTATCAATTTCATTTTACAAATTTATCATTTAATCAAATTAATTAAAACATCCTTATATTCTTGATAAAAAAGATCGAATTCAAGAAGCCGTTTTTTAAAGAAAAGCTGAGCCTTTTTCCAATCCTTTTTATTAGTGAGAAAGAGATCCGATGACTCCCATTTTAAACGACTAATTATTAAGCCTTCGTTTGTTTCAAGGTGCTCAATCCACTTTGTCTCGGCGCCCATAGAATTGTCTATTAGCGCTCTTAATTCCAATAATTGTTCCCAAAATAATGACCTAATCTCTTCATCACGAAATTGAATGTCAAAACAAATAGACGCTTCTTTACTATCGAAGATGAGTCTCAAATATGTATGTTTAAGATGCGTAGGATAATTAAGCCAATTGATTTTGGTGTTAATAGAGGATGCGTTGCCTCTCATCATATTCTTGAATTCACCCCAAAACTCATGATTTAAAGTACTCTTTTCTTCTTTAGAAAGCATTACTGATTGCCTTTAGCGTAATCTTCGAGGAATTTCTTAAGTCCAATATCGGTTAATGGATGATTGGCAAGCGCTTTGATGGCTTTTAGAGGTCCAGTCATTATGTCAGCTCCAATTTCTGCACAATTAATAATATGCATTGGGTGCCTTACTGATGCGGCAAGAATTTCAGTATCAAAAGCATAATTGTCATAGATCAATCTAATCTGAGCAATTAAATCCAATCCATCTGTAGACACATCGTCTAAGCGCCCTAAAAAAGGCGAAATGTAAGTAGCTCCTGCCTTTGCAGCGAGCAGAGCCTGACCTGCTGAAAATACAAGTGTGCAGTTTGTTTTAATTCCCTTTTGCGAGAAATATCTAATCGCTTTAATACCTTCTGGTATCATAGGTACCTTAACAACAATATTTGCATGAAGCTTTGCAAGTGCTTCTCCCTCTGTCACCATTCCATCAAAATCAGTACTAATAACCTCTGCGCTCACATCACCATCTACAATTTCACATATTGCCTTATAATGATTCGTAATATTTTGAGCACCGGTAATGCCTTCTTTTGCCATTAAGGATGGGTTCGTGGTAACTCCATCTAATATACCTAGACTATTAGCTTCTTTTATTTCTTCTATATTGGCGGTGTCAATAAAAAATTTCATCTCTTTATTTTTTTCTATTTTTCATGGTTTCTTGCTGCTTTCTTTGCATCTCTTCAAGTTTCTCCTGAAAACGAGACTTTTTCTTTTGTTTGCCATTTTTACCTGAACCAACTTTGGCCTCCATTTTCAGTTTAAGCTTTTCTTCATCTACAAAGAATTTTTTAATCAAGAACATGATTAAAATAGAGCAAAGGGTTGAAACAAAATAGTAATAGCTTAATCCTGAAGAATAATTATTGAAGAAGAATATCATCATGATAGGGAAGATGTACATTAAGATTTTCATATTGGGCATGCCTGGCTGTGATGGTTGCTGCATATTTCCGCTGTTCATAAAGGTATATCCAAGAGTTGTTGCAGCCATCAAAAGTGTGAAGAGACTCATATGATCTCCATAGATAGGAATATCAACACCAAAATCCCATATAGAATCAAATGAAGATAAATCATCAGCCCATAAAAATGACTGCTGTCTCAGTTCAAAGGAAGATGGGAAAAACCTAAATACAGCTAATAGAATAGGCATCTGAATTAGCATTGGAAGACAACCTGATAACGGACTGGCTCCTGATTCTTTGTATAGATTCATCATTTCCATTTGCTTTTTCATGGCATCTTCCTTGTTCGGATACTTTTCATTTAGCGCTTCTGTTTTAGGTTTAAGAATTTTCATCTTAACAGAAGAAACAAACATTTTCCATTGAACAGGCATAAGCAATGTTTTGATAATAAGAGTTAGAATAAGAATGGCTATTCCTAAGCTCATACCAGTACTCAATAAGAAGTTGAATATGGGTTGTACTGCATAAATGTTAATCCACCTGAACAATCCCCATCCAAAATTTAGTATCTGGGTATATTCTGAATTCGCTTCAGTTAATATTTCATAATCATTTGGACCGAAAAACCATTTAAAGCTAATCGTATTGTTAGAGTTTTTATCAAGGTTAAGACTTAAAATTGATTCGAAATTTTTTACGTGGGTATTTTCCCTTGAGTGCCCCTCTCCATATGTTCTTACAATCATTTTGGATTGCTTTTTTTGGAATGGCTGCTGCGGTTCCAAAATAGATGAGAAATAGGATTGCTTGTAAGCTACCCAGGTAAGATCATTTTCAATATCTGAATCGTCATCTGAAGTTTCACTTAGATAATCAAACCCATCCTCTTTCTCATTGTAACAAATAGTAGACACTCTACGCTGCTCTGATAATAGCTTTTCAGTTTGTAAAAACGAGGTCTTCCACTTCATCTGAATATTGTCCTTTGATATTTCATCAAGTTTTACAAATTGTACTTTGTAGTCAATATTATATGATTCCTCTGTAAAAGAATAAGTTTGTATAACCTTCCCTTGCTTGTAATTACAGCTGAATGTAATTTTTTCAGCTTTAGAATTGTCAAAATCAAAGTCCCATTTAGCTGTATTTACCCTAAGGTCTCCATCATAAAAGGTAAATGAGGTGTTGTGGTCTCCTTTATTAAATAAACAAAGTGAATTGTTCTTGTTTGCCTTGTAATCATTATAGCTTTTGTAACCCTTTAAATAAAGCGCCTGGATTTGACCACCAATATTTGTAAAATGAATAATAAACTTATTTGTTTCCTTAACAATAACGGTGTCTTTAACAATAGGTGCTATTGGAGGTGTAGTAGTATCTGAAATTGTTTCAAGAGTGGTGATTTCAGTATTATTAGAAACAATTGTAGTTGTGTCTATTTCGGCTGTGTCTTTTACGGTACTCTTTTGTGCCTCACTTTTTAACCGTTCTTTTTTTGCTAGCTCATCCTTTCCTTTTTTGATGTCCTCTTCTGTGGGTCTGTTGATGATTGAAAATACCGTTAGTATTAATCCGATCAAGACAAGACCAGTAATCGTATTGCGATCCATTAGCTCTTTTTATTTTTGAGTACTGCCTTAACAAAGGCTACAAATAGTGGATGGGGTTCATCCACAGTGCTTTTATATTCGGGGTGAAATTGTACACCCACAAACCATGGGTGTTTAGTGATTTCAAACACCTCTATCAAACCCGTTTTTGGGTTGACCCCTGTGGCTTTCATGCCGTTTTCTTCAAATTGATTGAGGTATTCATTATTGAATTCATATCGATGTCTATGGCGTTCAGATATTTTATCTGTATTGTATGCCTCAGATATTTTGGAATTAGGTTTCAATTGACACTTATATGCTCCAAGACGCATGGTTCCACCATAATTAGAAATTTTCTTCTGCTCCTCCATCATTGAAATAACCGGGCTAGGAGTCTTTTCTGAGATTTCAGTTGAATGCGCATCTTCCATTCCCAATACATTTCGGGCAAATTCTATAACCGCACATTGCATACCGAGACAAATTCCTAGAAAAGGAATGTTATTTACCCTTGCGTGTTCTACAGCTTTAATTTTTCCTGAAATACCTCTTGACCCAAAGCCAGGCGCAACTAGTATTCCATCAATATTTTTAAGCTCATTCTGAACGGATGACTTCGCCATTTCATCTGAATGAATCCATTTTAAATTCACTTTGGTTTCATTAGAAACACCTGCATGAATGAAGGCTTCACTAATAGATTTGTAGGAATCCTTTAACTCAACATATTTTCCAATCAAAGCAATATTAACTTCTGATTTGGGGTTCTTAAGTCGTTCTAAAAAAGATTTCCATTTATTTAAATTTGGACTCGATTTTTTGGGTAGTCCTAATTTTTCCAACACAACCTTATCGAGTTCTTCGGATTGCATTAAAATCGGAACGTCATAAATAGACGCTGCATCTTTAGCTTCAATAACAGCATTCATTGAGACATTGCAAAATTTTGCAATTTTCTTTCTGAGATTTAATTCTAATTCATGTTCAGTCCTACAACATAAAATGTCTGGTTGTACACCAAGTTCTAGCAATGCTTTCACTGAATGTTGTGTTGGTTTTGTTTTTAGCTCACCAGCAGCAGATAAATAGGGGATAAGGGTAAGGTGAATTACAATGCAATCATTTTCAAACTCCCACATCATTTGACGCACGGCCTCAACATATGGAAGAGACTCAATATCACCAACAGTTCCTCCGATTTCAGTAATAACAATATCATATTTATTGTTTGATGACAAAAGTTGAATTCTTTGCTTGATTTCATCGGTAATATGTGGTACTACCTGAACAGTTTTTCCTAAAAACTCTCCCTTTCTTTCTTTTTCAATTACGGATTGATAAATTCTTCCTGTAGTAATGTTATTTGCTTGGCTTGTAGGAACATTTAAGAATCGTTCGTAATGACCAAGATCTAAATCAGTTTCCGCACCATCATCAGTCACGTAACATTCCCCGTGTTCATATGGATTCAATGTCCCGGGATCTACATTGATGTATGGGTCTAATTTTTGAATGGTAGTAGAATACCCTCTTGCTTGAAGAAGTTTAGCTAAGGAGGCGGATATAATACCTTTACCTAGAGATGAAGTAACCCCACCTGTTACAAAAATATACTTAACGGAATTTGACATAAATTTAACTTGCAACTACGGTGTGCAAAGTTAATAGAACATCACGACGTACCAATAAAAAAAGATCTTTTTTATTAATGCTGTATGGATATTGCTTTTGTCGCATTTATTTTATCTCCAATTAGAACAAGTCGGTAAATACCATTTGATAAATTTTTCATACTTGTTATAACTTCTTTTGATCCTTTAGCGATTTCCATAGTTTGTACATTTCGGCCTCTTGTATCATAAAAAGAAAGTGTGATGTCTTCAGTTAAATCTGGAAAAGAAACAGTAAGGTTATCTTTTGTCGGATTAGGGTAAGCCATAAAGTCAAATGAAGATGCTACATCAACTCCTAAAACACTTAAACAATTATTTTGAGTTGCAACTGTTACAGGTTGATTGTTTTCATTTAGAACATGAATCACTTCAAGGCAAATTGATGTCATAGCACCTATGTCAGCTAAGTCAATTCGAACAAATGGTATGAAATTAGTGAATTTTGGTATTGTTGAATCCACAAGAGAAATAGCGGCAATTTCACCGGTGCTAGAGCTAAAATCGATACTCATGGGATAGTCCGTAATTAAGCTGTTCGAACCCGTCACCGTAGCTCCAGTTACTTTAAGTTCATATGCACTAATTTCATTTTGAATGTTTTTAAGATATACATCCATATATCCAGAAGTGGGGTCGCTAACTTGATTGTAAACCTCAATATTACCAACAATCGCAATCTGATTTAGATTTTCAACATTATTAGGGAATATACACTCTGTATTATTTGTAGCTCCATTTAATGAACAATTATTAGCTAAGGAAGCATCCCATACAGAGACTACACCATCTCCAGATAAATCATTACAGTTGTTGGCATTCAAATCATTTTCAACAGCATGATTTAAGTAGAGTAGAGCATCGGCTTGAGCAACCACTTCATCTGAGTTAAGGTCACCTCTAACAGCGGTACCTCCGCAATCTCCTTCACAATCAAAAGTTGCATTTCCATATGCCACACCATTACAATCAAGATATGGATCACAAGTAGAAATTATCTGAAAACCTTGTTCGCCAAAAGCATTTTCAGTAATCTCGACGCATACCTGTGCCCAATTATTGTCATAACTACTCTCATAATGACCTAATGCATCGGGTGATTGGTCCCAATTCACTTTGACTGCAAGAATGTATTCTCCTGGATCCACATCTGTGATGTCAATCCATTGACAATCTAAATAATTACTATAGATGTCTCCACATTGTTTTGTAATTCCCATATTACTACAACCGTACTGTGCAGTACCACCATCGCTACATTCCAAATCCATAACACAAAATCCATTTTTATGCCCAATTGGAATAGGTTGTCCGTCTGTGGTATAAAGCACATATTCTGCATATCCTTCATAATGTGCATGCCCATGGCAATTGCCAAATGAAAACTGGTCAGGATTATCTGTAGGATTCCCGATGTAATAATCCAAATCACCAATATTTTTAATCCACGTATCAAATGCAAGAACTGTGCGTTCTCCATAACCATTCATACATCCTTCTTCAACCATGCACTGCGTGGCAACCTCCGTTCTCAAATTCAATGAATTTAAGACCTCGTTTTCTAATATCACTAAGTCCGGTCCTGCTGGACAGTTAGGATCTGGAGCATAATAACAATCTCCAGACACTGTGGCATTCGGGTCGTAGTTACACGCGTTAGGATCCATGCAGCCTACAATTGGTCCTTCAAATGTGATTTCAAATCCAATAAAAAATGATGAGCAAGTTGAATTTTCGTTTATGCCAACTTTAATAATATACGTCGAATCGGCGTATAAAAAGGCATCAATATGTGCCAAAAGATTGCAATCAGTATTGTCATCATTATAAAACAAGGTCCCTGTATTGTCATTATTGTATACATAACTATTACAATCATCATATACCCAAAGCTTAGTGTCACAAGTATTTGTGCCGCAAGTGGTAATTGAATACATGCCGGTAGAATCAGGGGTGAATTCATAGAAAGAGTAGGGGAGTAAAGCATTTAAACTACCGGTTGTAGCAACAAATGGATCTTCACATGTTGTTCCAGGTGGACAATTAAATTGATGAGATGCTATGGTGGTAAATTCTCCGCCAGATGCCATTTCTTGCCCATCTAAATAGATGGTGTATGAACCTTCACCATACGCACAACAGATACCATCACCATAGGTATCATTGATCACAAATTCGAGGCAAGCATCTGAAACAACACATATTGAGTCAGAATTCGAAGTACCTGTAGCTACTTCGGTATTATTCGCATAAAGGCTCCAAGATGTTTCGTTTGGATAATTATCTGGAATTATACTAATAATCACTTGTGATTCACCAGGATTACACGAGATGATCTGAGAAAATGAGAAATTATTTATGAGTAAAAAACAGACAATTATCAGATTGGTTTTATAGTACATGTTATAGATTTAACTTATTAGTAAATCTACAAAATTTAAGTAGACTTCCATTTTTGATAATCTGATATCTGCATAGGCCTATTTTTTTCTATTGCGTTGAGAGGTGCACATTCTTTAAGACTTTCTATACAATCCTTAGGGAGTCTCTGATAGTATTCAGTACCCTTGGTTTTCCAGTTGATTTGTTCCTCAGTTAATTGCTTTACTATCTTAGCTGGATTGCCCACTGCAAGACTATTTGCAGGAATTACTTGATTAGCTTGAACAAAAGATAGGGCTCCAATAATGGTGTTTTCACCAATTTTTGTGTCGTCCATAATTACAGAATTCATACCAATTAAACAGTTTCTACCCAGAGAAGATCCATGTATAATGGCTCCATGTCCAACATGAGCATTTTGCTCTAAATGAACAGTGGTGCCTGGAAACATATGAATCACACAGTTCTCTTGAACATTGCAACCATCATCGATCTTTATTAATCCCCAATCACCCCTTAAAACAGCATTTGGACCTATATAAACCTTCTTGCCAATAATTACGTTGCCGATCACAACAGCACTTGGATGAACATAGCTGCTAGGATCAACAACTGGAATAAATTCTTTAAATGAGTATATCGGCATGTTTTTTTTTAACAAACATAATGAAAGAAAAATAGTATTCAAATAAGAGGAAACCATGCATTATTGTATATTCGTTAAAAGACTCACATGAAATTATTCTTTGTTTTATTACTCATATTAGCTAGCGGAATTTCTTTTAGCCAAAAAGGAGTCGTTCAAGTGGATTCAAAATCATTTAATAATCTGATTAAATTGGGTAATACACAAATACTAGACGTTCGTACAGAACAGGAAAATATAGCAGGAAGTATTAAAGGATCAATTAATATTGATTTTTGGCATCCTGATTTTATAACTTTAGTGAAGAATCAGTTTGACAAATCTGAGCCATTATTGATTTATTGTGCTGGGGGTGGTAGAAGTGGAATGGCAGCAGATAAACTTCGAAAGAAAGGTTTTAAAGTAATATATAATCTTGAAGGTGGGTTTGATGGATATACATATAATGATTAAAGTGCTTTGACACATTAACATCCTATTTAACATAATATTAATTATAATACAACTATGCGTGTTTTAACTTATTGTTATACAATGTATTATGCTAATGTGTTGTAAGGATGAATCTTAATAAACACTTTCTTGGTTATTCTAACACGCCAATCTTATGGAATTCAAATCGTATTGAAGACTTAGATCAATTGATGCTTTCCTTTATTGATTGTGATCCACGGAGATTTTCTATTGATTATGGCCAAATGCGTTTGGGAAAAATAATTGAGCAATTCGTTTTTATTCAGTTGGAGTCTCATCAATCAATCCAGCTTATTGCTAAAAATCTTCAAGTCATTCAGGATAAAATAACTTTAGGAGAATTAGATTGTGTATTTAAATATCTCGAAGAATATATTCATTTAGAAATTGTCTTCAAATTCTACCTATATGATGATGAGCTAGGTTCAACTGAGATTGGTAATTGGGTTGGTCCAAACCAAAAAGACAGTTTCAAATTCAAGCTAGAAAAGCTAAAAAACAAACAACTTCCTATTCTGAACCATCCAAAAACAGAAGAAATTTTAAGCGGTTTATCAATCCATTCTAAAGATATTTCTTCAAAAGTATTGTTTAAAGCACAGCTCTTTATCCCTAAACATCTTGATGGTAAAGTCTTTGAAAGCATTAACAATGATTGCATTATTGGTTACTATATTGGCATGGCTGAGTTTAATAAACAAAATGATTGTGAGTTTTTTATGCCAAATAAGCTAGATTGGCTTATTGAACCACACATAGAGGTTCAATGGCATACTCATAAAGCGTTTGCACCTTATTTAGAGCTCGAAATCAATCAATCACGCTCTCCCCTATGCTGGATTAAAAAACCTGATGGAATTCTAGAAAAAATATTTATAGTCTTCTGGAGATAAATAAATTTATAATGAATTTTCCTAAATTCAATATTCATTATTCGATATGATCCAATTCATTTTTATTTGATGTCATAAGCTAATTTTGTATTTTTAAGAAAAACACCATGAAGAAAACCACATCTTGTTTTCTAATTTTATTTCTTTTTGTTCAATTCGATTTGTATTCCTGTGATTCAACTACCATCATAGCGCATAGAGGCGTTTCTTCGATAGCACCAGAAAACACCATGCCTGCCTTTCAACTGGGAATTGATCTTAATGTAGATTATATTGAGCTTGACGTTCAAAAGTCTTCTGATGATAGCTTAATGGTGATACATGACCCAACAGTTGACGGTACAACGAGCTATTCTGGCTTCGTAAGTTCTTACTCGTATAATGAGTTAAAGTTAATGGATGCAGGGTCTTGGTTTTCAAGTGATTATGTAGGAGTAGAAATCCCCACTCTTTTTGAGGTGTTACAGCTTGCTCAGGGTAAAATAAAGGTTTGTGTAGAGCTAAAGGCTAGTAATATTGAAAGTCAAGCCATGCAAATGATAGAATCGATGGGAATGCTGAACGACGTGGTTATATTTTCATTTAGTCTTTCCCAATTGCAAATTGTGAAAAATATCAATCCAAATGTTCAAGTTTGCTACCTGTCAAGTTTAATGACTTCTGGTGATATTTCAGATGCTTTATCTATAGATGCAGAAATTCTTGGAGTTGGTCAAGATCCTAGTGCAGCAAACATTCAGGCAGCTAAGAATGCTGGACTTCAAATATGGAATTATACGGTCAATGATGCCCGTTCCATGTTAAATAAAATGTCCAAAGGAATGAGTGGCATTATAACTGATAATGCTCAGGACATGATAGGATTAAAGAGCTACATGCGCAATGGAGGATTAATTGCACATTGGTCATTTGATGAAAACGCAGGGTCAAATTCAACAGATCATAGCCAAAATGGAAATGATTTAACCATTTCCAATGCTGGATGGACGTCCGGAATTAGCCAATCTGGTCTATATTTTAATGGTGTTGATGACTTTGTTCAGGTGCCCTCTACTCCATCGTTAAGTATCGATTTGGATGCTGTGAGTATTAGTGTTTGGCTTAAGCTAGAGGAATTGCCTTCTCAAATGCCTAATGGCTTTGGTCCTATATATGATTCAGATGAAGATTATTACATCCTATATTTGGATAAAAACAATCAAGAGCTACGATTTAAAGTAAAAGATGATAATGGTCTTACTTCTAGACCTGGAATATCTCAGTCTGACTTAATCCTAAATGAATGGATTCATGTCGCTGGTGTATACAATGGTAAGGAAGCCATGATATACCTAAATGGAGAGTTAATGGATAGTCACACCACAACAGGAATCAGTGAGCTAGGCTTGAATCAAAATGCTGAGATAGGTCGTAATGATGGTAATTATTTCAAAGGAAGTATTGATGAGCTTCGAATTTATGAACGTCCTCTCTCCTATCAAGAGGTTGGAATGCATGCTCAAATGACTTACTCTGAATGCGATTTCACTGAACAATTGAACTTTGCATTGTCTGAGTATTATGTAAATATTCATGAGGATGTAAGCGAATGTCCTCCATTTTTTGTTACTGCGGATTATGAGCTCCCTCGAAACGTATATACATTAGATGGAATGAATTATGTAAACGTAGAGGATGTTATTGACGATATTGAATATGATTCTCATTCTTTTTTTACATGGATTAAAACTTCAAATCCAACTTCTAATGAACGTATTTACGCCATTAATGACCGTTATGGTGGCAATCGCTTTCTTTTTGGTGTACGTAATGGAAAAGTGGATTTGTATGTACCTGGTGATTATTATTCAGGAAGTACAATGGTTAACGATGACGAGTGGCACTATGTAGGCTATACTTGGGATGTGATTTCAAACAATCTACGCTTGTATGTTGATGGAACTGAAGAACTGAGTGTTACTCTTGATCTTACCATTCAAAGTACGGACAGAGCATCTATTGGGCAAGAATTTGATGGATTTCAGACCTCGAACTTCTTCAACGGGAAATTGGCTGAAATTAGTATTTGGAAAAAGGCAGTGCCTCCAGGAGATATTGCCTTTCAGATGATGGCCCCCATTGCTGAAAGCTCTACAGATCTGGTTGGACTTTTCAAACGGCCTGTGCAATGTGATTACTCATTGGAAGATGCAAGTCCTAAACAAAATCATGGTGTGATGTGTCGTCCTCTTTTCTCTGACCTTGAATATCTACCCGGTTATAGCTCAATGGACTATGACGTCACTTGGACGGATGCTTCCGGAAATATTTTATCATCAGGACCACAATTGAATTCATCTTTTGAAAATTCAACATCGATTTATTATCAAGCATTAAATGGAAATATTAATATACTTGACACTATTGAAATAGAGGCTTATCCCCTACCCGATGTGTTTCTTGGTGCCGACACAATCGTTTGCTCTGGTAGCTCTGTGATTCTTGATGCAGGAATTCAAGATTCTTATTTGTGGAGTGACAATTCTACAGCACAAACCTTCACTCCTGATCTATCCGTAGCAGGTACTTTTAATTATTCTGTTTCTGTGTCAAATCAATATGCTTGTACATCTCAAGATGATATTAACATTGAGGTTCAAGATTGTGCAGAATTATCAATACTCAATTCAGACGATATCATTTTCTACCCTAATCCTTTTCGTGATGTGGTGTATTCCAATGTGAATCTGGAAGAATATGAGATTGAAATATATGATGCAAGTGGTCGATTAATCGATTATTATTTAACAAGTTCTAATTCAATTTGCTTGAAAGCTAAGCCTGGAATCTTGTTTATACATTTAAATAATAAGAACAATATGATTAATCAACGAATAATTAGTTATTAATTATTTGTTTTCTATTTCTAATCCTTCATAATTACATTCACTTTTCGATTCAGTGCATCTAATTGTGACTGCTGAATTCTAATCTGCTCTTTTAGACCTTCAATAATTAATTGCTGTTCTTGTATTGATTTAATTACAATAGGTGTTAATTCTCCGTAGTTGACTGCCTTATACAACTCAACATTATTATTATTATTATTATTGTTCTCCTCAGTAATTCTTCTGAATTTTCTTGTAATATCCGGTAAAACTGATTCTATTTCGTTGGATAACACGCCATAATGAGAACCCTTTAATAAGTTCATGTCAGCATATTCATTAGTCTTAAATTCATATTGATAAATTTTTATTTTTTGTACAATATCAAGAGCATTTTCCATATTCCTTATGTTCTTTTTTAATGCTTCATCGGATGTAGTAAATGAACCACTTGAATAAACCGATCCAGAAAAATAGCCAGCATAACCAGGACTTACAGGAGGTCCTTGATATGGTCCATCACCTGTATCTGGGTTGGTGCCTGATGTATATGAACCGTAAACTCCAATTGGTCCATTCCATGAATATCGACCGATGAAATAACCACCATAAGCATTTGAGTATGAATAATCTACTCCACGTGCCTCACCACGAACTCCATATGTGCTAATTGTTCCAGAATTGTTTGCAATATTTTGATACGATCTTCCACTTATACCATAAATGTAATGTGAAGATGCGGGACTTTCAGAGGTGATAAGCGATTCTGTTCCATAATTATAGGTTGTTGTTGAAGCATTTTCACTAGCAGTAACGGACAATGTTTTATTCTGTGATGTTGTCCAATTCATACCAAAGGCAGGTCCAATTTGTAGTTTATCTTGTAAATAATTACTTACATCTGCTCCAACGACGCTGTTTTGAAATATACCATATCCTGAAGTCTGTGTATACCTTTCTAGCCATAAATTCGCCTCTCCAGGCTCTTCATGTATTGAATGTATTCTACCCGAAACTTCCAATTTACTATCGGGGTCTGTAAGACCAATTCCTACATTGCCTGTAGCATTTTTAATAGTCACCCTATTCGTTTGACTTGTCTGTAATGATAAATCCTCGTTGTATGAACTCAAAATTCCTTCGTCTAAAATAATTCTCTTATCGAAAAAATACTTGGGTCGATCTGTGTAAAAATGTGCATAGCTGCTATTTGATGGTCCAATTC
>Ga0206678_10001854_pt1 | contig 13715 bp, 9 predicted proteins | sample M180m12015metaG_FD_155453 | JGI IMG/M metagenome (GOLD analysis project Ga0206678, IMG submission 155453) | Ammonia-oxidizing marine archaeal communities from Monterey Bay, California, United States - M1 80m 12015 | ecosystem: Environmental > Aquatic > Marine > Intertidal zone | place: USA... | reverse complement strand
CACCCAGATGTGCGTTGACACCCATCACCCATGCTTTGTTTGGCCGATCAACGGCGCAGTCAAAATGTACAACCTGCTTAGTGGCATGGACGCCGGTATCGGTTCTACCCGCGCAGTGAACGACAATATCGCGATCAGCAACCAACGATAGCGCACGAGTAAGATCACGTTGAACCGTGGGTATTTTTTCGCTTTGGTATTGCCAGCCATGGAATGACTGGCCGTTATAGGCGACGATTAATGCTGTCCGAGGCACAGGTTACTCAGGCTTTACCGGATATGTTATCCAGAAGTTCATTGGCCTCACTGACCTGCGAGTCATCGCCTTCGACGAGAACCGCTTGCAGCAAAGGCTTGGCGCCGTCATTGTCACCCATTTCGATGTAGGCTCTGGCAAGATCAAGTTTGGAAGATGCATCTTCGTCAAGGTTCAGCTCATCGTCATCATCGAAATCGCCCAGATCAAGCGATTCGTCGTCACCGAGATCCAATTCGATAGCGTCATCATCAACAAGCTCAAGGCTGTCATCATCGCCAGGCTCAAGGCTGTCATCATCAACAAGCTCAAGGCTGTCATCATCAACAAGCTCAAGGCTGTCATCATCAACAAGCTCAAGGCTGTCATCATCAACAAGCTCAAGGCTGTCATCATCGCCGAAGTCTAGATCAAGGCCGTCGCCATCCAGGTCCATGTCTAACACATCATCATCGGAAGCATCGTCAAGATCCAGCTCCAGAACATCGTCAAGGTCAAGGCCTAACCCGTCGTCTTCACCATCGCCGACATCTTCACCGGTATCAGCAGCGAGATCCAGGTCGTCGTCATCCGTCTCGACGTTCAGGTCACCGAGGTCGAAGGATAAATCGTCATCATCTAGATCTTCTATCGCCGCGACCGGTTCGGATGAAACGATTGTGGCGTCCATGGCTGCGGCTGAAGTTTCAGCTGCGTCCGGTATCTCTGCCTGAAGTTCCGCACCTTCGCGGGTTGCCTCATCGTCACGCAGAAGTTTCAATTGTTCGTACTGAATGTTGAAGGCAGTTGCATCCTCCGTCTGAACGTAAACTTCAAGCAGCCTAAGCTGGATATCGGTCCGTTGCGGTTCGTTCTCGATAGCATTCTGAAGGAAGCTTATCGCCTGTGGGAATCTACCGTAAGCAATGTAAATTTCTGCCTCACCGATAACGTCGCTTGTTTGCGGCGTAACGTCCTCATCGTTATATCCACTATCTTCTTCAGAACCCTCATCTGCATCGGCACTCAACGATAAGTGGGGCTCGTCCTCTTCGATCATTATCTCTGTGAATTCATTGTCGTCCAGCAGGAAATTCTGTCTGCGCTGCCGGAACATCATGAGCGCTCCGGCAACCAGACCGATGAGGAGCACTCCCATCCCACCCAGCACCAGAGGGTTACCAAGCAGCGAGCCGGTGGCCTGTTGTTGGACGACAACAGGTACATCTGGCTGACTGATTGTATCGGCTACCTGACGTTGCAATTCTGCTCTCAAGACAGCAAGTTGATCATCCTTCAGTTTAACCAGCTCATTGAGCGTTTCTACCTGATCAGCAATGTCAGAAAGACGGACATTTAATTCGTTGTAAGCTCGTCGAGACCGGTCCAGATCTTCTCTTGTGACGGCGAGTGAATTTTCCAGTTCACCTGCCCTCGCATCGTCCCTGCCAGACCGAGCACCAGGCTGATCAGCTGCAAGAAGCTTCAGTTCACCATTATCGCTATCACCCGAGCCAGCAGAGCTTCTGCTGGCAGTGCGTCTTGCGTCAAGCTGGGTAACATCACCGGTTCTATAGTCTTCAAATTCCTGATTCTGAACGCGAACTTCTGCAACTGCTTCTGCCGAAGTTTCTGCAAGAATCTCGCTTTCGTTCGGAATTCGGAGCACATGGCCTGCTTTCAACAGGTTGATATTATTGTTGATAAACGCTTCAGGGTTAGCGCGCTGCAAAGCCAACATGGTTTGCTGGACAGAAATCCTGTCGTTTGGTCTTACCTTTGACGCTATCGTCCATAGCGTGTCACCTGGTCCGGTCAGACCATACTCTTCATCCTGGGTAACAACCCCTTCTGTTCGCCCATTGCTAACCGACGGTGCGGGGGGAATTTCGCGTCTATTGTTTGAACGACTTCTGGTCGGGGCAGATGAAGCGCTCCCGCTTGACATCCCTGGCTCAATCTTTTCAATTCCCCCGCTGCTAAAGACAGGAGGGTCCAGAAGTACAATGTACTCCCTCAGAATACGGCCGGTAGGCCATATCGCTTCCACGATAAAATTCAGAAAAGGCTCGATAATGGGTTTGCTACTGGTGACGTGAACAACGTGAGCGCCGTCTTCACGTACCCGGATGTTGAAACGGAGATCGGTCAGGTGGTAATCGCGGTTGACCCCTATCCGATCGAAATCCTGCTGGGTGGCAAGGTTAGAAATAATTTCGCCTTGCTCAAGATCGCCAACGCTTGAGAGGATAATTTCGGCTTCGAAACGCTGATTTAATGCAGATTTAAGTTCGATCTCACCAAGGCCTAACGCAAAGGCAGAACCACAGTAAAGAACAAAGAGCGTCACTAACAGCAACCGGAGTCTTTGTATCATTATCATTCCTCTCTTTACTCCGACATCTTTATAGAAATATTTCGTCGATTCCGACCGGTAATCTGGCCCGACAGAAAAACCGTCGGTTATCATTAACCTAACGGTAAAACCTCGAAACGATCTCTGATAGTTGCTTTAAGTATCGCTTATTGAAGATGTTTTACCAAAACTTCAGCAATTTGTATACTGTTTAGCGCCGCCCCTTTGCGCACATTATCGGATACGACCCACAGGTTTAAACCCCTTTCTGTCGAGATGTTCTTTCTGATCCTCCCGACAAAAACGGGGTCAGTTCCGGCGGCATCCCGGACAGGGGTCGGGAAATCAGGATCTACCCGCTCATCAATGACCTCAACCCCTGATGCTGATGCCAATAATTCCGTCGCCTGCGCCGCAGATATCGCTTCTTTCGTCTCTATATGCACAGCTTCGCTATGGCCAAAGAATACCGGAATACGGACGCAGGTTGGATTAACCTCAATTGACTCATCTTCAAAAATTTTCCTGGTTTCCCACACCATTTTCATCTCTTCCAACGAGTAACCGTTCTCCTGGATGTCGCCGATCAACGGAATAGCGTTGAAAGCGATCTGTTGTAGAAACACACCCTGTTCAATGGGCTGTGCATTCAGCAGCCTGGCTGTCTCGGTTGCCAGGACTTCTACTGCACGCTTCCCTGCCCCGGAAACCGCCTGGTAAGTCGCAACATTGATTCTGCTAATCCCCACCGCATCGTAGATGGGTTTAAGCGCAACCAGCATCTGGATGGTCGAACAATTGGGGTTCGCGATGATCCTGCGATCCCCATATTCAGTGATCATATGAGGGTTAACTTCAGGAACAACCAAAGGGATGTCTTCATCGCGGCGAAACTGAGAAGTATTGTCGATGACGATACACCCCGCCGCCGCCGCCTTAGGCGCAAACTCTGCTGAAATAGCCCCGCCAGCCGAGAACAATCCAATCTGTACTTGGCTGAAATCAAATGTCTCCAGATTCTGCACGGTCACGGACTTACCGCGGAACTGGAGTTTCTTGCCCTCTGACCTCTCACTGGCCAATAAGTGCAGCTCTCGAACAGGGAAATCCCGTGCCTCAAGGATCTCCAGCATCACTTCGCCAACAGCTCCGGTGGCGCCCACTATCGCTACGTCAAATTTGCTCATCTTTTTATCCTGTATTGCTAATGGCGCGCAGTCTAGAACTTCATTTGATATAAAACAAATTCATATCTATCATAAAATCTATAAAAATATGTAATGTGAAGCCCAACAAATGCCAGGAAAACCAAACAACCCGAAAAATGGGAACAACCCTGAGCGTTTCCTGGATAAATCTAAATGGGACCTGCAAATAGTCAGCGGGATACAAACAATCAGTAGACGGCGATAAAAAACATGGAAATAGATACCCTAAAAGCCTTCCTTGCCGTCGCCGAGACCGGTTCTTTCAGCCATGCGGCCGACCGCATGCACCTGACCCAGCCAGCGATCAGTAAAAGAGTGGCCCAACTCGAGCAACAGCTTGATGCCCGGCTGTTCGATCGTATCGGGAGGACAGTGCGCCTGACCGAAGCCGGTAATTCACTGGTATACCGCGCGAATCTCATCCTGCAGCAGGTGGAAGATACAGCACGAGCCATTCGCAACCTCAACGGAGAAGTTGGCGGCCAACTCTCACTGGCGACCAGCCACCACGTAGGTCTCTGGCGCTTGCCCCGCGTCCTGAGCAAGTACATTGCAAAATGCCCGGAGGTCAACCTCGACCTGCATTTTATGGATTCAGAAGTTGCCCATGAACGTATCATTCACGGCGAACTGGAAATGGCCATTATCACCCTCGCCCCTACACCCCATGAGCGGTTGATCGCTGAGCCCATCTGGCGGGATGAACTGGTGTTCGTCTGTTCACGGGCACATGAACTCGCCACAAGAAAAAATGTCACGATTAATGAACTCGCAGAATATGCAGCCATCCTGCCGGACATGACCACGTTTACGGGCAGAATCGTCAAAGGGATGTTTAAGGACCATGATCTGCGCCTGGAAGTCAGCATGTCCACCAATTATCTGGAAACCATCAAGATGTTAATCGGCGTCGGGCTCGGTTGGAGTGTATTACCAAAGACGATGGTGGATGATGATGTTGTGGTGCTTGATATTAATATCGAGATTGATCTTGCCCGCTCACTTGGCGTAATCCATCACGTAAACCGGACCTTGTCGAACGCAGGCGAAGCCTTTATTGATTTTCTACGAGGAGACTCGAATTACCAGCACTAACCGCTACTAGTCCAGTGCCTGTCACTCAAATAGCGGTCACTTAAATGGCTTTTACTTAAATGGAGAAGAAACCTGCACATCCGCATTCTGGCCGCGATGCCGAAGCAGATGATCCATCAGTACTATCGCGAGCATAGCCTCTGCTATCGGCGTTGCTCGAACACCCACACACGGATCGTGCCTGCCTTTAGTGACAATCTCGGTTTCATGGCCTTCTTTATCAACCGTTCTAGATGCCGTGGTAATACTGGAGGTGGGTTTTAGCGCAATGCTCGCGACAATATCCTGCCCAGTTGAGATTCCACCCAGAATCCCGCCCGCACGATTAGATAGAAAACCATTACTGGTCATCTCATCGCGGTGCTCGGTACCACGTTCGGTGACCACGGAAAAACCCCGACCAATCTCCACGCCTTTAACGGCATTGATACTCATCAACGAACCGGCTATCTCGGCATCCAGCTTATCAAACACCGGCTCGCCCAAACCGGGGATCATTCCAGAAGCGACGACTGTTATTTTCGCACCAATACTGTCACCGTCTCGCCGCAACTGTTCTATCAACGTCTCCATCTCAGTCACTTTACTGACATCGGGGCAGAAAAACGGGTTGTTACCCACTTCATCCCAGTCAATTGTCTCGGTGGTGATGTCACCCATTTGAGCCAGGTAACCACGGACAACAATGCCGTGGCTCTCCTGCAGGTATTTTTTAGCGATCGCACCGGCCGCGACTCGCATCGCAGTCTCTCTGGCAGACGCCCTGCCTCCACCACGATAGTCCCTAAAACCGTACTTTTGCTGGTACGAAAAATCCGCGTGAGCCGGTCGAAATTTGTCTTTGATCTCGGAGTAGTCCCTGGAGCGCTGGTCCTCATTCTCAATAACGAGCCCAATTGAGGTACCTGTTGTGACTCCTTCAAACACCCCTGAGAGGATTCGAACTTTATCGCCTTCCTTGCGCTGGGTAGTAAATTTGCTGGTACCGGGTTTTCTGCGGTCGAGGTCAACCTGTATATCAGATTCGCTAATAACCAGTCCAGGTGGGCACCCATCTATCACGCAGCCAAGTGCGGGACCATGACTTTCGCCAAAGGTCGTCACCTTGAACATTTCACCAATACTACTGCCTGGCATGACTAACTCCTGAGTTGGAGCGGCATTATATACAAGTTCGAGCGTGGGTTTTAAGGATGTTTACAGCGGAAGATTTCTGGCAGGGGCCTTTTCCCGCGATGCCTGCGTCGATCCCAGACGCCAGAAACCAGTAATTAATGCCGTATCCGTGGTTTTCGTCCGTGCTTGTTCGCCTTGTCGTCACGAAAAAGTCCTCTTAATCAGGGTTTCCCCTAGCTGGAAATAAGGGAAAGGAATTCCGTTCGTGTGATCTGGTTATCCCTGAAACTTCCCAGCATGACCGAAGTTTTCATCTTGGAGTTCTGTTTTTCAACACCGCGCATCATCATGCACATATGCTGGGCTTCGATGATAACCCCAACCCCTGAGGCTTCTGTGACCTCCTGGATGGCTTCGGCAATCTGTTTGGTGAGGTTTTCCTGAATCTGCAGTCTGCGAGCGTACATGTCTACAATTCTGGCCACCTTGGATAGCCCCAAAACTTTTCCGGTTGGCACATAAGCCACATGGCACTTCCCGATAAAGGGAAGCATATGATGTTCACACATTGAGTAGAGCTCAATATCCTGAACCAGGATCATTTCGCTCGTTTCTGAGTCGAACAACGCGTTGTTCACGACCTGCTCAAGGGTTTCACCGTAGCCCCTGGTCAGAAAACCCATTGCCTTTGCGGCTCGCGCAGGCGTGTCCACCAAGCCACCGCGGTTCGGGTCCTCGCCAATCATTTTCAAAATGGAACGGTACTGTTCTTCCATGTAATTTAAGCGCTTCCTAAGTCAAAACCAAGAGGATGGTGACGATACGGGATTGCCAGACGTTCTTCAAACTTAGAGAACTCAAATCGTCAGCACCTCCTGGATCACGTCCGGCGGTGTATCCTCCGGCAGGCCAACGATATCAGTCATACCACCAAACCTGTCTGTGAGAGCACCAACCAGTTCATCATGACGACCGACTGCGGCGAAAAGATGTACAACATCATCAGAGATTTCTTTTGTCATCTCGTCCCACTGCCCTTTCTTGGACATTTCATTCAGTTTTAAACCAAGATCCTCAAGACCATGCACCTCAAACACCGGCCAGTAACTTGGTGTTGAGCCATAGAATCCGATGCGCATTCGTACCCACTCAAACAGTTTCTGTACGGCTTCATCATCCGGTCCCGTCGCCACGAATCCGCCGCCTGATATTTCAAACTGGCCCCGGCTTCTTCCAGCACTCTCAAGCCCCTTTTCGAGTCTGGGCATGATCCTTTCCTGCAGGTATTTACGGGTACAAAAACCGTGAAGCATGACCCCATCACATTCTTCAGCTGCGACCTTCATCATCGCCGGGCCAACGGCCGCGATCTGAAGTTTTGGTACCGGCGTCCCCAGCGGTTCCGGTGTGAAGTTCGGCGTCATGAGTGAAAACTGGTAATGTTCACCCTGGTAATCGAGCCTGGTGCCGTTTTCCCAGCAGTCCCAGATCGCCCTGACAGACTGAACATACTCCCTCATTCTTGGGGCCGGCGGACTCCACGGCACACTGAACCGCCTGACATTGTGACCTTTAACCTGGCTTCCAAGACCAAGTGTAAACCGACCCTTCGATGCTGCCTGAATATCCCATGACAGCATCGCACTGGACATGGGTGATCGCGCGAAAGCGATGGAAACGCTGGTTCTTAAATGCATAGCCTTAGAATTTGTTGCAGCAATTGCCAGCGGGAGAAAAGCATCCTGTTTGTTCTCCTGCGCTGAAAGATCCGTAAACCCAAGAGTTTCAAGGTTATGACACACGCCACCGATATCATTCAGGTTGTGGCCCGATATTGACGTTAGAATTCTCATGACGGTTCCCCCAATTTTCTAACCTGCTTGATCCAGCAACATCGGTTCCAACAAATGCCGATGATAAGCCTCATCACCAGATTGATACTGGCACCATAAAGCTCGACGCAGGTACAACTGGGCATCACATTCGTAGGTAAACCCGAACCCACCATGGAACTGGACCGCCCTGTCACCAGCGAAAGCAAATGCTGCCGATCCATGCGCCTTCGCCATTCGAAGCGCTACTTCGGCCTCGCCAACCTTGCCTTCTGCCAACCTGGTCGCTGCATGATAGAGATGCGACCGCGAGGCTTCCAGGTCAAGCAATATCTTTACAGTTGGATGCTTAAGTGCCTGGTAACTACCAATTACTTTGTCGAACGCCCTCCGGGTATTCAGGTATTCGACGATGCTATGGATCGAACCCACCAGGCCACCTGTGATCTCCGCCGAAAGAAGCAGAAGTGACGCAAACTCTACGGCCTGAAAATCACTTCCTTCCAACAACTGATCAACGGGCACGGTTATTCCATCCAGATCGAGCTGATAACTTCGACGAGTCTCGTCGATCACGATTTCCCTGTGCAGATTGCCATCTGGTATCTGTTCACGCTTGACCAGAACCAACCTCGCTTTTGCTTCAACGTTAACTGACACAATACAAAAATTCGCAGCGTCTGCATCTGTAACAAAGCACTTGGTCCCGGATAGCTCAAGCATATCCTTCCGCACAACAGCCTGTGCTTCTATCTCGTCCAGAATCCAACTGCCGTTAGTTTCTATAAGCGCCATAGACCCTATGGCACCGGAAACAATTTTCGGCAACCATTCTTCTTTTTGCTCGCGACTCCCCGAAGTAGCCAGGCATTCACTGGCGGTAATTGCACCATTGTAGGGACTACCCATCAGGTATCTTCCCATACTCTCGGCAACGGGAACCACGCACGATAACCCCAGTCCCAAACCACCGAATTCTTCCGGAACATTGATACCCAACCAACCCAGTTCTGTTATCTCCTGCCAGGTTGCGGCATCAATCTGGTCCGCGTCTAGCCGGGCCCGCACAGTTTCAATAGGGGAATGTTTGCGACAAAACTCTGCCGCAGTATTAAGCAGCATTGTCTGCTCATCGCTAAACGTTATCTGACTACTCATCCATCAACTCCTAACTTTTCGGCAGGCCAAGCACGCGCTCGCCAACAATATTGTGTTGAATTTCAGATGTTCCACCGCCAATCGTGCCGCTAAAAGAATTGAAGTAGGAACGTTGCCACTTTCCACCGTCGATGGCTTTCTCGGAAACAAAACGTGCCCCATTAGCTCCCTGCAGTGATACCGCTAATTGACACATTCTCCTTTTCAGTTCAGAACCTCTCAGCTTTCCAGACATTGGGGCCGCCGCCGGCCAGTCGGTGGCGAGTGCAGGAATTTTTGCGCGAGCAGCCATCAATTGATTGCCTCTTGATTCAGTTATGAGTTGTACCAGTTGGTTGCGAATGTGTGGATCTTCTATCGCCGGTTTTCCATTTCTCATTGCTCGCCTCGACAGCTCAACAACATCGTTGATATTGAGTTCCATAGAAGCTATCCCGCCAGCCTGACCACCCGTTGCTCCCCGCTCAAAGGTCAGTGTGACCATCGCTATATTCCAGCCTTCACCCTCGCTACCCATCAGGCAATCGGCGGGAATCCGCGCATCGTCAAAATAGGTTTGGCAGAAACCGTATTCACCCGTCAATTTTTGAATAGGCTTTGGGTCTATTCCTTCAACATGCATTGGCGCCAGGAAATAACTCAAACCCGCGTACTTGTTAGCACCACCGGTTGAGGTTCTTGCCAGCAATATCATGTACTTCGCGTAGGTCGCTAAACTGGTCCATATCTTCGATCCATTGATCACATAATCATCGCCATCGCGCACTGCACGACACTGCGAGTTGCCCAGGTCAGAACCTGCCTCTGGTTCGGAAAACCCCTGACACCACATGTCTTCAGCACTGAGAATATTTTTAATGTATTTCTGCTTATCTTCCTCTCTGCCCATTTTGAGGATCAGCGGACCTGCCCAGTTCAATCCAATGGTGTTCGGCATAAAGGGCAGACGCTGGCTTGCCATTTCCTGTGTCGCAATGTCCTGGAACACCTGGGGCATTCCCCTGCCTCCATATTCTTCCGGCCACGCCATACCCAGAAAACCTGCCTCATAAACTTTTCGCTGCCAGTCCCTCAGGAACTCGAACTGCGAATCAGTACCGACTTCCATAAATGTCTCGGGAAGAAGAAACCCGGGATCAAGTGGTTTATTTTCACTGAACCAGGAAGACACATCCTCACGAAATTCATTCAGTTCAATTTCTGTGGTATTCGTCATCAGACCACACCTTGTTGTATCCTAATTTGAAGCCGTCAATCTACCACAATTGATTAACCAACTATGTTACTTTTGACTGTCACAACCATGAACACATGGGCGGGAAAACCACCAAAGGAAAAACGTTAATGCCTATTTTGGATTCAAAGATAGATACACGTTCTGAACAGTTTCAGCAGAATAGATCAGACATGATGAAAATGTTGAGTCTATTGGATGGTCTCCTCGAAGAAGCCTCGGAAGGTGGCGGCACTGAGGCCATTGCACGGCTTCGCTCCCGGGACAAAATGCCGATCAGGGAAAGAATCTCGCATGCCCTGGACCGGGACTCCCCTTTCCTGGAAATCAGCCCACTCGCCGCCTGGCGCTCTCCTTTCGCCATAGGCTCCGGCTTTGTAGTCGGTATTGGGGTCATCGAAAATGTCGAATGCGTTATTCTCGGTCATGATCCATCCGTCAGGGCTGGTGCATTTAACCAATTCAATTCGAAAAAACTAATGCGCGGTCTGGAGATAGCAAGGGTAAACAGGTTGCCCTATGTCCAGTTCGTTGAATCCGCCGGGGCAGACCTCAGAGGTGAGGCCGGGGACGACCCCGAGGCGGCAATTCAAAGAGCCGAGGGGCATTTTGCCGAAAGCGGCCGGCTATTTTACGAAATCACTGAACTGTCAAAGATGCGAATTCCAACCATTTCTGTCGTTTTTGGCGCATCAACCGCGGGTGGTGCCTACCAACCAGGAATGAGCGACTACAACATCTTCATTAAAAACCAGTCCAAGGTATTTCTAGGCGGTGTTGCGTTAACGAAAATGGCAACCGGTGAAGATGCCAATGAAGAAGATCTCGGCGGCGCGGACATGCACACCACGATCTCTGGCCTTGGTGACTATCTCGCCAGGGATGAAATGGATGCGGTCCGTATGTGCCGAGAGGTGATGGCCCACTTGAATTGGAGAAAACTGGGACCGGAACCAAACCCCAATTTCGAGGAACCTGTCCACGGTTCAGAAGATATGCTCGGATTCGTGTCAGAGGACCTCCGATCACCGTTCGATATCAGGGAAGTCATTAGCAGGATTACTGACGGCTCCTACTTTGAAGAGTTCAAACCCCTGTATGGACCCACACTGGTTTGTGGCTGGGCAACGATTCACGGCTACCCTGTCGGTATTCTTGGCAACAATGGTGCACTTTTTTCAGAGTCTTCAGAAAAAGGCGCCCAGTTTATCCAACTCTGTAACCAGATAGATGTACCACTAGTCTTCCTGCACAACATAACCGGGTTTATTGTCGGTACAGATTTCGAACGAGGAGGGATCACCAAAAACGGTTCAAAACTGATCAACGCTGTATCCAATTCAACCGTCCCCCATGTAACCGTTATTCTCGCCTCCTCTTATGGCGCTGGTAATTACGGTATGAGCGGTCGGGGCTTCGGCACTCGATTCACCTACATATGGCCGCTGGCAAAAATTGCGGTGATGGGTCCAAAACAAATGGCCGGCGTCATGAGTATCGTCCAGAGGGCTTCCGCTGAGCGCAGGGGCATTGAATTTGATGAAGAAGCTGATGCAGCCCGAGCGGCTGTCGCTGAACACTGGGCGGAAGAAGCGTCAAAAGGACTCTATGCCACGTCCAGGGTATCTGATGATGGGATGATCGATCCAAGGGATACGCGGGATATCATCGCAATGTCATTGTCGGCAGCGTTTAACAACAAAGTAGAAGGCACTAAGGAGTTCGGCACATGGCGAATGTAAACACGGCGAATGTAAACACGGCGAATGTAAACGATCTCAAACCGATCACGACACTGCTGGTTGCTAACCGCGGAGAAATCGCGCGCAGAATTATGCGCACAGCAAAAGAAATGGGGATCTCAACAGTCGCTATCTATGCTGACGGGGACGCAGAGGCGCCCTTTGTTACTGAGGCTGATTCCGCCATTGCACTGGGCGGCCGGACTTCCGCGGAGACATACCTTGATGTCTCCAAGGTGCTCGAAGCCTGTAAGCGAGCTGGCGCCGATGCGGTTCACCCGGGGTATGGGTTCCTGTCCGAAAATGCAGACTTCGCCCGTGCAATTAATGATGCAGGTGTTTCCTGGATTGGTCCAACACCTGAAGTTATTGCTGCAATGGGTGACAAACTTTCAGCCAAAAAACTAATGGAAGCGGCAGACGTTCCAACACTCCCAGCTATCGAAATCACCCCGGACACTGACCTCGTCCGCGCTGCCAATGAAATCGGCTACCCGGTCCTGGTGAAAGCATCTGCCGGTGGCGGCGGCCGCGGAATGCGCGTCGTCGAGAAAGAAACGGATCTACAGGGTTCAGTCGACAGCGCAAAGCGCGAGGCTGGATCATCGTTTGGCGACGACACGGTCTTTCTTGAAAAATGGCTGGACTCATCGCGCCATGTTGAGATTCAGATCATCGGCGACAAACACGGTAACCTGGTTCATTGTTTTGAACGTGAATGCTCCATTCAACGCCGCCACCAGAAAATCATCGAAGAAGCACCCTCACCCGCCGTTTCCCCAGAGATCCGGGAAGCCATGTGTGATGCTGCTCTAAAAGCAGCCGCGAGCCTGGGATATTCTTCAGCGGGGACGGTGGAGTTTTTACTTTCCGGTTCCGAGTTCTATTTTCTGGAGGTCAACGCAAGACTTCAGGTTGAACATCCTATTACAGAAGCAATTATCGGCAAGGATCTAGTTCGTGAGCAAATTCGGGTTGCCGAGGGAGAAACACTTTCATTCAGCCAGGACGATCTCCGGATTAATGGGCACGCCATCGAAGCAAGGCTGTGTGCTGAAGACCCTAACAATGATTTTTTACCTTCTCCCGGTCCTGTGATTATCTGGCAACCATCAACCCAGGGTAAGGCTCGATTCGATTCAGGGGTGGAGTCGGGTAGCGTTATCGCTGTGGAATTCGACCCAATGATTGCCAAGGTTATTGTCCACGCACCAACAAGGCGCGAGGCAGCCGCAAGGCTGGCCCGTATTCTGGAAACCACCCAGATCCAGGGACTGATCACCAACCGGGATTTTCTGGTGACAACTCTCCGACACCAGTCATTCCTGGCGGGTGATACAACCACCGATTTCATTGAACGAATCTCTCCGGCACGCACCCGCGAGGTCACCAGCGACGACCTCGCTGAGGCATCCATTGCGATAGCCATAGAATCACAGGCACGCAATCACGCAACCACCAGGGTTTTAAAAACCATACCCAGTGGTTGGAGAAATACCATCCTGCCCTTCGAAATGATAGATTTTCAGCATCTGGACAAGGACTGTCATGTCGAATACCGATCTCGGCGAGATGGGAAATTTCGCTTCAGAACAGGTGATTCCCCGGATGAACTAATCGTAACGCCCTACACCTGCGGTAATGGACTCGTCGATATTGATATCGATGGCAGGCGAGTTAGGTACGAAGTCGATAGGTTGGGCATGCAATGGTACGTGCATGGGCGCTCTGGTGACCTG
>Ga0206678_10001850_pt1 | contig 13724 bp, 13 predicted proteins | sample M180m12015metaG_FD_155453 | JGI IMG/M metagenome (GOLD analysis project Ga0206678, IMG submission 155453) | Ammonia-oxidizing marine archaeal communities from Monterey Bay, California, United States - M1 80m 12015 | ecosystem: Environmental > Aquatic > Marine > Intertidal zone | place: USA... | reverse complement strand
GAGCGAACTATGGACTAGTTCAGAAAACGGTTCGGCCGAATTCAAGGTGATGGTTGATCTGTGGGAACCGTATCTGGAGCGAGCGTGACACCCGATAAAACTTCTCATATCGATAAACTTTCGGGTTTAGCCTCTGATAGCGAAGGCCCCGTATTCGCGCAGCCTTGGGAGGCGCAACTATTCGCCATGGTACTTGAACTGGCTCGCCAAGGTGTTTTTTCCTGGGCTGAGTGGACTAAGATGCTTGGGGTCGAGATAGCTGCTGTTCGCGAACGTGGCGAGACAGATTCAGGGACTACCTACTACCGGCACTGGCTGGCAACTCTGGGACAGTTGTTGTCGGAGAAAGGCGTCGTGCAGGACTCTGATGTACAAAGCCGTATGACACAGTGGCGAGAGGCCTATCTGAACACCCCACATGGTCAGCCTATTCAGTTGGCACGAGGCGATTCCAGTCGGACCTGAGTTCTCAGCCGGTTCGGTTGTACACTCAGTGGCAAATCTGAGTCGGGCAGGCTTCAGAGTTCTTCAGATATTATCGGTTAAGTAAGGAAGGGAGAGATATGGAGCGAAAACTCAGTACGATATTAGCGTCCGATGTGGTTGGCTTCAGTAAAATGATGGCGGCAAATGAAGAGACCACATTAAAGGTTTTGGAGAAAAGGCGTCAGGTTATTGATGGGGTTATTGCCGAACACGGCGGCGCTATTTTCGGAAGCGCTGGCGATAGTGTTATTGCAGAATTTGCCAGCCCCTTAAAGGCTACCGAATGCGCAGTGAAAGTTCAGGGAAAGATGCAGGCAATGAATGAGGATGTCCCTGATGAACAGCGGATGATCTTTCGGGTTGGTATCAATATCGGTGACGTCATGGTGGCGAAAGATAATCTTTTTGGCGACGCCGTCAATATTGCGGCCCGCCTTGAGTCAGCAGCAAAGCCCGCTGGAATCTGTATCTCAAAACCTGTATTTGACATGATCAGCCAGAAAATTAAAGTTTCTTTCGAGGATGCAGGTCAACTGGAACTGAAAAATATTGAGCAACCTGTTCAGGCGTATTTTGTAATCGAGAGCAAGGGTGCGACCCGATATGTTCAGGACGATGAGGCGCCCAAGATCAAGGTCAGTAAGGCGGGTCCGGGCTCGCTTGCTGTTATGCTTTTTAAGAATCTGAGTAAAGACGAGGAACAGGCTTATTTCTGTGAAGGATTCTCAGAAGATCTGATTTCCGCACTAAGCAGATTTCGTAAATTGTTTGTGGTTGCAGGGAACGCGAGTTTTGCATATCGGGACAAATCAAAGAGCCCCAGGGAAATAGGAGAAGAACTTGGCGTTCGTTACATCCTTGAAGGCAGCGTACGAAAATTGGGACCAAAAATGCGGATCAGTGCAAATCTAATTTCTGCCGAACGGGAAAATACAGTCTGGTCCAATAAATTTGATACCACGATTGATGAGATATTTGATATCCAAGATGAATTGGTCGAAACGATCGTCTCTACATTAGTTGGGCGAGTGGAGGCTGATGTGGTTCAGCAGTTGGCAAGTGCAAGGCCAGACAATCTTGGCGCCTATGATCTTGTACTCCAAGGCCTAGAACATCACAGGAGAAGTGGCGTGACAGGGCAGGATGCGGACAAGGCGTTCGAATTCTTCGGCAAAGCCATCGAGATGGATCCTGGTTATGCGCGCGCTTACGCTTGGCGGGCCTGCTCAATGGCTAATGTTGCGGAATGGTATCCGGACCGATTTGAAGACGATTGGATCGTGGATTGCACTTCTTCTGTTGCGCGAGCACTGGAGATTGACCCAAATGACCCAGAGGCACATCGTATTATGGGTGCGATAAAACTGCATAAAGGTGATTTTGATTTAGCAGAATATCATCATCAAAAAGCTTTGGAGCTTTGCCCGAGCGATGCCTATATACGGGCACGATATGCCACATTACTGATTTACCTCGGCCAGGCAGAAGAAGCATTGGAGCAGATTCATATTGCGATGCGAGTTGATCCTTTTTGTCCAGATCTGTTGTTTGAAGATGAGGGCATTAGTTACTATTGCCTTGAAAAATTTGAGCAGGCGGTAAGCAGTTTCAAGAAGTTGAAAATTCCAACAAAAAACAGTTTGTTCTATCTTGCAGCAGCTTTTTTCAGTTTAGGAGAACTGGAGAAGGCGAGTGAGACTCTGAGTCAAGCGACTATGACTACGGGTTTTGATATAAGCCGGTTTATCGAATCTCAGGTGTATCGGGAAGAAAGTCAGAAAAAACACCTCGAAGAAACCCTTCGGTCGATTTCTACATCAGTAAGCTAAGTTGAACTTACTCCGAAGGCCTCTAATAAACCAAGTGATCTAGAATGTTTATCCCACAGGAGGTCAATAATGGACGAAGAAGTATTTAATATTCAGTTACGAAAATTTTTGAAGAAGGTTGGAATACAGTCTCAAAGAGAGATCGAAAAAGCCATTCGAGACGGCATTGCCCAAGGATCCCTTGAGGGCGTAGAAACCTTAAAGGCGTCAGCCAGACTTCAGGTCTCGGGTACCGACCTGGATGTGACCATCGAAGACGATATCAAACTTGCTTGAGCCGAGTCTCTCGCCAGGCGTCGCGGCAGGTGTGAGCGACATGTCCGCCCCCCTTATCGAGATCACAGATGCTGTGGTTTATCGGGGAAATACCCGGGTTTTCGATGGCTTCAACCTGACGCTAGCCCAAAACGAAAGCACCGCTATTCTTGGGCCAAATGGGGCCGGAAAGACAACCCTTCTTAAGCTTCTGACCCGAGAGTTATATCCTTTGTGGCGTGAGTTTCCGGTGGTGCGTATCCTGGGGCAAGAGCGTGGAGATATCTGGTCACTGCGCAGCCAACTTGGGATTATCTCCAATGACCTGCACGAACAGTATTCGCCGACGGTTTGTGGTGAAGAAGTCGTGTTATCAGGGTTTTTTGCCAGTGTCGGGGTTTGGGGTCATCAGCGAGTCGATCGTGAACAGCGTTTGCAGGCCAGAGAAATTCTCGGCAGGCTTGGTATCGAAGACCTTGCTCAGCGCGCGTTTGGCTCCCTATCTACCGGCCAACAGCGGCGTTTATTGATGGCGCGGGCTTTGGCGAATGATCCGCCTAATCTGGTCCTCGACGAGCCAACCAGTGGCCTTGATCTTTCGGCGACTTTTCAGTACCTACAGGTGATGCGCGAGTTGATTTCGTCAGGCCATACCTTGATTTTAGTAACGCACCATATTCATGAGATACCACCGGAAATCTCCAGGGTAGTTCTGCTTAATAAGGGTAGGGTGTGGGCTGACGGCCCCAAGAATGAAGTGCTGACCCCAGAGAACCTATCGGAACTGTATGGGGTCGATGTTTCTCTGGTCGACTCTGGCGGGTGGTACCAGGCGGTACCGGCCTGAACGGTTCAGGTGTGACTGGGGTTTTCGACGGGGATCTTCTGCTTGGGCTTCTGGTCGAATAAGACAGTATCCTCGCCGTTATAGACTAAAAAGTGTTTTCCTTTTGCCCGGGCAATCATCGTAACCCCCAGGTCCTGCGCGAGTTCTAAACCCATGTAAGTGATGCCTGACCGGGATATCAGCACTGGGATGCCCATGTGAGCAGCCTTCATTACGATCTCGGATGTCAATCTGCCAGTAGTATAAAAAAGCTTGTCGTTTGCAGATATGCCTTCAAGCCACATTTCTCCTGCGATCGTGTCGGTAGCATTGTGCCGCCCCACATCCTCGACGAAGTAAAGGATCTGGTCGCCAGCACACAGCGCGCAGCCATGCACCGCTCCAGCGGCACGGTAGATCTGGTTATAACTGTTTATCGCCTTTAGTAGAGCGTAAATCGTTGATTGGCGAATTTGTACCCTTGGCAAGCGTGTGTCATAAAGTTTGTCCAGGGTGCAGCTGAAAATGGTACCTTGCCCGCAGCCGCTGGTGACGATCCGCTTGGAGATTTTTTCGTGCAGATCGACAATACCTTCACCGTGGGTGGTCGAAACCTGCACCGTTTCGCGCTCCCAGTCCACTTTTACTTGTGCGACCTCGTTGATATCTTCAAGCAATCTCTGGTTGCGTAGATAACCGAGGGTGAGTTTCTCTGGGTAAGTTCCCAAGGTCATCAGCGTGACGACTTCAGCGTCATCTACTTTTATCGTCAGTGGGAATTCCCCGGCAATGTTGAGTTCCCGCGAGTTGCCATATTCATCACGGGCGCTTACAGGATGTGTGGGATCAAGTCCCTCGTCAGACATGACAGGGCGATAACTGGTGTCTGTATTTTTCCTTGTAGCGGTCATGGTTTTACGACGGTTATATTGAGTTAGCACGGTGTGGGCGGTTATAGTGAACGGTTGTGGCGCTACAGGCAACCCCCATTTTTTAATGGACACACGATATCCAGTTTCGATAATCATTGAGCGCAAGTTTTATCCGGACAAGGCCTGGATGACCGATAGTTGGTCAGCTATCGGTGTGATTCCTGCTGCAAAAAGTGAAGCTGGGATCGTGCGTTCCAGTATCTATCAAAGTGACCAGGCTGAGCAATTTCTTTACACAGGCTACAGTATTGAACTCTTTAGCGACGATGCCGAGAGCTACTACGCTAACCTGTCCGGGAATCATCCAGGTGTTTTTGTGGTATGTGAGCAAGAGGAAGACGATGAACTTTACCCGCTGCTGGTAACCCTAAGCTACGACGAGATGGCCTCGTATATTGAGGTAGATACGCCGGTGTTTGATCTGCCAATTCCATCTCCGGTCTATGAATGGGTCGAAACCTGGGTACTCGAAAACTATCAGCCCGAGCAAAAGAAAAAGCGAACCAGACAGAAATGGGCAGATGAGAGTTGGAAACCGTTACGCAACCCGGTGGGGCGCTGAACATGGTGACACAAGGGTATAGAAGAGTATGAGCGAGCCCCGCAGTGATTTTTTTAGCCGCTGGTCACGGCGCAAGGCCTTGCAACAGGAGGAAACGGACCAACTGACTATCAGTGATGGTGCTGCGCAAGAAGATCAGCCGACCGAATCTGTTGAGGAAGAGGAAACGCCTGCGTTGACGGACGCTGACATGCCGCCGTTAGAGACTTTGGGCGAAGATGATAGTTACAGTGATTTTCTTTCACCCGAGGTAAGCGAAAAACTACGTAAGGTTGCGCTACGCCAACTGTTTCACGGCGCCGGTTTTAATATCCGCGATGGCTTAGATGACTACGATGAGGATTTCACCATCTTTAAGCCTTTAGGTGACATCGTTACAGCAGATATGCGGCATCGTGAGGAAATGCTCGAGCGCAAAGCTAAAGAGGCTCTGGCCCGGAAAAATGAAGATGCCGATGATGCAATAACAGCGGTCGCTGAAGAAGATAAAGGCGGTGAGGACGCGCCAAGTGATGAGAAAGCTCATGACGCGGATGCCCCAGACAGTGATTTGGCCGAATATCCGAGTGATGCTGATTCAGGGCGTATCCAACCTGGCGGTGGTGAGGCCGATGAAAAAGTGGCACTAGTAGACCGGCCCATCGATGATGACGCAAGCCGAAACCCCAAGAACTCCAAGGACAACGAGAACGTTTCATGAGTGTTATTTCTGTAGAGCAGGTTGGCAGTTTTCTGGGGTTCGATTTACCTGACGAGTCCTCGCAACAAAGAGCCCGTTTGCACGCCCTGACCATCGCACTGCAGAGCGACAATACACCGACGTCACTGGTTTCTTATAACTCCAGCGGCATTGTCGCTCTGATAGGTCCGCTACCCTCCGCACTGGCTGTAGCCGAGGAGTTAACAGACGTTCCGCACTGTTTGATTCTTGCAACCCAGGGCGGTGAATCGGGTGGTACCGAAACTCGGCAGGTTGCTGGAAGGTCGATACCCATCATTTATGGTCAGCCAAAAAACATCACCGGGTTTCTGGGAAAGTTCAGTATTGTTGTGGGGCGCGACGACGGCGAGGTGGATCTTGCTAAGGCACTGGATTTGTCTGGCGGGTATCTTGATATTGTTCTGGATCTTTCCCGCGAGCCAATGCTGGCAAAGGAAGTTCTGCCGCCCGGGTATTTCGCCCCGCAGGGCGACAACGAGGCCCTTGATCAGGCCTGCCAGCAAATCGCGGAACTTACAGGCCAGTTTGAAAAGCCCCGGTACGTGTTATACGACCCAGATATCTGTGCCCACGGCTCACGCGGCATTACCGGTTGCCGGCGCTGTCTTGAAGTTTGTCCTGCAGATGCCATTGTCACCAATGGCGAGAAAATCGAACTCGAGCCACATCTGTGTCATGGCATGGGTTCGTGTGCTGCAGCTTGCCCTACCGGGGCGCTGGCTTATGCCTACCCGGGCCGTACAGATACCCTCGACAGTATCCGTCGCGCCATTACCACTTACCGTCAAGAAACTGGAACAAACCCGGGGTTACTTTTTTTTGATGGCGCCAAAGGCGGACCAGAACTCGCAGCCACCGTAAGTCAGTTGCCCGACCATGTAATTCCCTGGAAGATCGAAGAAGCGGGTAGCACCGGTCCAGAGATCTGGTTGTCTGCCATGGCGTATGGCGCAAGTTCGGTTACGGTGATGACTACCGCTGAGACCCCAGCGAGCATTGTCTCTTCGATCACCGATCAAATAGGTCAGGTGGAAGCATTTCTTTTGGGCCTTGGCTGGAAAGCATCGTTGGTTGATTCGGTGATCAATCAGAAACTGATAGAAAGACTGTTGGGTATCGCTACTGAACCATCGCCTAGCGCAAAATATGCAACCTTCGGTGGCATGGATGAAAAACGTGCCGTGCTGCGCGCTGCTATTGATCATCTGATTGGACAGGCTGCTGATCTGCCAACCGAGATAGCCATGCCGAGTGGCTCGCCGTTTGGCGAGATTAAAGTAGATGATGAAAAATGCACCTTATGCATGGGCTGTATCTCCGTCTGCCCAACTGGTGCCATCCTCGACAACAAGGACCGACCTTGTCTTTCGTTTATCGAGTGGAATTGTGTTCAGTGTAGCCTTTGCGCACAGGCGTGCCCGGAACAGGCTATAGAGTTGATACCTCGGTTATTAACTGATTCCAACGTACGAATGGAACGTCGGGTGCTTAACGAAGAAGCACCTTTTGAATGCCTGGATTGCAAGAAGCCTTTTACAACCCTGAGCATGATTCGCAAGATGGAAGAAAAACTGGCCGGGCATCGAATGTTTGCAGGAGAAGGACTGCGTCGGCTTAAGTTGTGCGAGGATTGCCGGATCAAGGGCATGTTCTAGAGGTCAACAGCCATCTAGAGCTTTGCGAAAAAAAATAAGGAAAATAACAAGTTAGAGTGCATAGCTCTTATTTGGATTTAGTCAAGAAAGCACAATTAGTTGCCAGGGTTGTTAATAGCCTCAGAAAGGGGCATTATTGACCTAAGTTGCCCCTAGAGAAAGTCTAATTTATGAATTGGGGTCTAGCGCATGCATAAGCCATGCAAAGGAGAGGAGTTGGCAACAAGCGACGCAACAGCACCGCGTTTTCCAGAGGTTACTGAGGAAGAGCAGGCGCGCGCAGGCGTGTATACCCTGCTTGGCGCTTTGGTCGGCGCTCCATGCACGCAAGATCTCCGCAACTTCCTCACCACGATTGATGCAGGTGACACTACGCTGCCCTGGCAGCAACTCCAGACCGAGATAACAAACGCTGATATGCAGGAACTGGCGCATGAATATCACGCACTATTCATTGGCTTGGGTCGCGGCGAACTCCTTCCTTATGGCTCGGTTTACCTGACCGGATTTTTACAGGAAAAACCGTTGGCAGATTTACGTCAGGATCTGAGTCGCCTGGGCCTTGAGGCGACCGAAGAAACCCATGAGCCCGAAGACCACGCTGGTGCAATATGTGAAGTCATGAGCCTGATGGCGGGCGCCCCGACAGATTATTCCCACGAAACGCAAAAGACCTTCTTTACGCAGCACGTCGGTTCGTGGATGACAGAATTCTTCGAAGATCTGGTTAAAGCACGCGACAGCGGCTTCTACCGGGTAGTCGGTGAATTTGGCAAGACCTTTATCGCTCTTGAAAAGCAGTATTTTGCGATGGAAGTCTAGCTTGACGTTGCTGGAACCTTATAACTCTTCCACAGCGAGGAAACCACAAGTATGAATAAGATTAAGAAACAACTTCCAAAGGAGCAAGGCGTGACCAGTAGGCGCGCATTCCTCAAGGGCGCGGCGAGCGCAGGCGGTGTTGCGGCGTTGGCTGCAAGCACCGGTTCCGCTGCATACGAAACTCAGGGTCCAACCGAAGCGTCGGCAGGCACGGGTTATCGTGAATCTGGCCATATCAAGGACTATTACAAGACGACCCGGCTGTAAGGCTGTCAGATTGTCCTAACCACCCTTTCTCGGGCAGACCCCGGGATGATGGAGGAATTCAAATGAAACTGATTAGAACTGCGACTGAGCCAGCACCAACGCAGAAAAAGGATAGCGCCGGCAGTGCGATAGACCGGCGGACCTTCCTTAAGCGTTCGGGAATTACCTTAGGTGGCGCAGCTGCCGCCGCGGCGCTGTCGCCAACAATGATGCGAAAAGCGCAGGCCGCTATTCCCTCTGGGGGCGAGGGCACCCAGACGATTCGTACGGTTTGTACTCACTGTTCCGTAGGCTGCGGTATCAACGCCGAAGTGAACAACGGGGTTTGGGTCGGCCAGGAGCCGGCTTTTGATCACCCGTTTAACCTCGGCGCGCATTGCGCTAAGGGTGCTTCGGTCCGTGAACATGGTCATGGTGAGCGCCGCCTGAAATACCCGACTAAGCTGGTTGGTGGAAAGTGGGTACGAGTGAGTTGGGACGAGGCGATTAACGAGATCGGCGATCAGATGCTCCAGATCCGACAGCAGTCCGGACCTGACTCTGTGTACTGGCTGGGATCCGCCAAGTTTAACAACGAGCAGTCGTACATGTTCCGTAAGTTCTATGGCCTTTGGGGCTCGAACAACGGTGACCATCAGGCGCGAATCTGTCATTCAACCACGGTCGCAGGTGTAGCAAATACCTGGGGTTACGGCGCGATGACTAACTCATACAACGATATTCACAATAGCCAGGCGATGCTGGTGATCGGCGGCAACCCGGCTGAGGCACACCCGGTTTCTCTGATCCATCTGATGCGTGCTAAGGAACGCAATAATGCGCCCTTGATTGTGATTGATCCGCGCTTCACACGCACTGCCGCCCATGCTGATCTTTTTCTGAAGATTCGCCCAGGTTCAGACGTTGCCATTATCTGGGGCATGATGTGGCACATATTCCAGAACGGCTGGGAGGATAAAGAGTTCATTCACCAGCGGGTCTGGGGCATGGACGAAATCAGGAAGGAGGTTGCCAACTGGACGCCAGATGTCACTTATGATGTGACTGGTGTACGTGAAGAGTTGGTCTACCAGGCCGCCAAGATGATGGCAGATAACCGCCCCAGTACCTTTATCTGGTGCATGGGTGGAACCCAGCATACGATCGGCAATAACAATACCCGTGCCTACTGTAACTTCCAGTTGGCGCTGGGCAACATGGGCAAATCTGGCGGCGGCACTAACATCTTCCGCGGCCACGACAACGTCCAGGGTGCTACTGACTTCTGCATACTGTCGCACTCGCTGCCTGGGTACTACGGCCTGTCCGCGGGTTCGTGGAAGCATTGGTCACGTGTCTGGGATCTGGATTATGAGTGGGTCAAGGCCCGGTTCGATCCTACCGAGGTAGAAGGCGATAAAGGCAAGCCGGTCTCGCCGATGAATTACAAAGGGATACCGGTCTCACGTTGGATTGATGGTGTGCTGGAAGATAAAGCTAATATCGGCCAGCGCGACAACCTCCGGGCGATGGTGTTTTGGGGGCATGCGCCCAACAGCCAGACCCGTGGCCTTGAGATGAAAAAGGCCATGGAAAAGCTGGATCTGATGGTCATAATCGATCCCTATCCGACGGCCAGCGCAGTTATGCACGATCGGACGGATGGCGTTTATCTACTGCCGGCAGCAACTCAGTTTGAAACTTATGGTTCAGTGACGGCGTCTAACCGCTCCTTGCAGTGGCGCGACAAAGTGATAGAGCCAATGTTTGAGTCATTGCCTGATCACACCATCATGTACAAACTGGCGAGCAAACTCGAGTTTGGTCCTGAGTTCACCAAGCACATCAAAGTCGAGAATGACGAGCCGCTGATTGAAGATATTACCCGCGAGTTTAACCGCGGTATGTGGACAATCGGCTACACCGGACAGAGCCCAGAGCGGATGAAGAAGCAGCAGGCTCACTGGGGCACATTTAACATCACCTCGCTGAAGGCTGAAGGTGGCCCGTGTGACGGTGAGTTTTATGGTCTTCCGTGGCCGTGTTGGGGTACCCCCGAAATGGGGCATCCGGGAACGCCGAATCTGTACGATCCGAGCAAGCCAGTTGCGGACGGTGGTCTGTGCTTCCGCGCCCGGTTTGGGGTGGAGCGCAACGGCGAAAGTCTACTGGCCAACGGCTCCTATCCAGCAGGATCGGAGATCAAGGACGGCTACCCGCAGTTTGACCATAAGCTGCTTAAGCAGCTCGGTTGGTGGGATGATCTCACTGACGACGAGAAAGGGGCAGCTGAGGGCAAGAACTGGAAGACCGATCTGTCGGGCGGAATCCAACGGGTCGCGATCAAGCATGGTTGCGCGCCTTTTGGCAACGCCAAGGCCCGCTCGGTCGTATGGACTTTCCCAGACCCAGTGCCAGTCCATAGAGAACCGCTGTATACCAACCGGCGTGATCTGGTCGAGAAGTATCCGACTTACGAGGACAAAAAGCGGCGTTACCGCTTGCCGACCCGGTATGCATCTATCCAGAAGACGGATCATTCCAAAGAGTACCCGTTGATTTTGACTAGCGGACGCTTGGTGGAATATGAAGGTGGTGGCGATGAAACCCGATCGAACCCGTGGCTTGCTGAACTCCAACAGGATATGTTTGCGGAGATTCATCCGGTCAATGCCAACGATCACGGCATTCGTGATGGGCAGATGGTTTGGGTCGAAGGGGCTGAAGGCGCTAAGATCAAAGTCAAGGCGCAAGTTACCCGCAGAGTTGCTCCAGGTGTTGTCTTCCTGCCATTCCACTTCGCTGGACATATGGAGGGCAAGGACCTTCGCAGTAAGTATCCGGAGGGAGCCGATCCGTATGTGCTCGGTGAGGCAGCCAACACGGCAATGACCTACGGCTACGATTCAGTCACCCAGATGCAGGAAACCAAAGCTTCCCTGTGCCGCATAAGCGTTGCTTAAAAGGAGGATATAACTCATGGCTAGAATGAAGTTCCTTTGTGACGCCGAGCGCTGCATTGAATGCAACGGTTGCGTCACCGCGTGTAAGAACGAGAACGACATACCCTGGGGTGTGAACCGCCGCCGTGTGGTTACCATCAATGATGGTGATCATGGCGAACGTTCGATCTCAGTGGCATGTATGCATTGTTCTGACGCTCCTTGTGCTACCGTTTGTCCAGTCGACTGTTTCTATACCACTAACGACGGTGTAGTACTGCACGACAAGGACATCTGCATTGGTTGCGGCTATTGTTTCTACGCGTGTCCGTTCGGCGCGCCGCAGTTTCCGGAAACTGGCGCATTCGGTTCAAGAGGCACGATGGACAAGTGCACCTTCTGTGCGGGTGGTCCGGAGCAGAATAACTCTGCCGCGGAACATCGCAAGTACGGGGCAAACCGGCTTGCCGAAGGCAAGTTGCCGTTGTGCGCGGAAATGTGCGCTACCAAGGCCTTACTGGCCGGCGATGGTGACAGGGTCTCGGATATCTTCCGGGAACGTGTCATGTATCGAGGTGCTGGAGCACTTCAGTGGGGTTGGGGTGTTGCCTACGACAAGCAGGGGATCAAGGGTTAGAAAACCCTTAATCGAACTGCTTGTCTGATGGATGTGGAACGAGGCGGTGACCCGTAAAAGGGCCACCGCCTCCGGCTCCGCGCAACCACAGTTTGCTTGAAGCGGCACCTAAAACTGCCACTACCCCCCACGGCGCCTGACTTGGTGTTCGGAACGGCTGGTAACGGATGCATCTACGTGCCCAGTCGGGTTTCTGGTTTAGTCATCTGAATTAAACTGCTTCAACCCCAGCCACTAACAGTACGAGCCGATAAAGGAGCGAAACGTGAAAACTTGCCGATTCTGGATTCTTACCGTTGGGCTGGCCTGCCTTCCTTTGGCTGGCCTTTTTTTCAGTGCGCAAGGGCTCGCGGAAACCACAGCTCCAGACACGATTAACAACCCGAATCCCGGCATAGAGTTGTGGCAGGCTGTGCGGGGGACGCTTGATTCCCCAGCATCCACTCAGGTGCAAGGACATGATGCCTCAGTGCTGGTTAACCCATGGGGCGAGTTGTGGACTTCGTTTCGCATCAATGACTTGGTGCCCAAGTCCCGGGAGTGGTTACTGTTCGTGCCGCTTTTACTCGGGCTTTTCTACATTATTCCGGGCCCGGCAAGACTCAAAAACGGAGAGTCAGGCCAGCAGATCGCAAGACATAATGTAGCTGCACGATTTGTGCACTGGTTTTTAGCGGTAATCTTTATTGTATTGGCTATCAGTGGGCTGATTCTTTTATTCGGGCGAGTCGGGCTGATTCCAGTGATCGGCAAGTCGGCTTTTGGTGTCGTAGCTTCGATCTGTAAAGATGTCCATAATTTTGTAGGTGTGTTGTTTCCGTTCGCAATTATCCTGATTTTTTTCAATCTTGTCCGCCGCAATTTGTACGAAAAGGGAGATATAAAGTGGATTGCAAAGGGTGGCGGATTTTTTGGAGGAGGGCATGTTAGCGCGGGCAAGTTCAACGCTGGCGAAAAAGCATTGTTCTGGCTGACCATTTTCCTTGGAATCGGGATTTCGGTGACCGGATATGTCCTTGATTTCCCAGCCATCGCCTCGTGGGTGCTGGCAACCTCAGCCGAGTTTACCCAGTACCGACATGTCATGGAATTCGCGCACGTTACCCATGTTGTTATTGCGGTGCTATTCATTGTTCTGATATTTGGCCATATATTTCTTGCGACATTGTTTGTGCCCGGTACGCTTTCTGGTATGACTAGCGGCAAAGTCGATGCTAATTGGGCCAAAGAGCATCACGATCGGTGGTACAAGGAGACTCAAAATACTGCTGATCAAAAGTCAGATTTATAATTCGCGATCGCGTGCGAATCGTGTGTGAAATAGAGGAAGACCAGTAACCGAGGCTTGGTTCCGATTTTGGGTCCTGGTTAAGAACCTGACGATCGATCTGATTTTCGGGAGTGATCGTCTTCTCGATCGGGCGGACCCCAAGCCCTATATGATTGACCCTCTCGGCATCACCTGCAGAGGCGTGTATTAGGGAACAAAGCAACGGGACCTGGATGCCCAATCCTTGTTGGTGCTTGTCTTGACTGTCGCGATGTTATAGAACAACTCGACGGATACTATGAGCTGGCTGAGTTCGCAATCGTGGCAGATATATCGGCATCATCCACCCAGAAGTTTTGCTCCAGAGTAATGATGACTCTAGCTATTGAGGCGGGGGTAGTGCAGGAAGCGGGGAGTCGTGTCCGAATACAAGGGCAAGACCGGATATAAATCTTTGACCACTAAGGGATGGCCGGTAATGGCAACAAAGATGCCAGGCACTAGCGCTTTGCTTGCCGCCTTGTGGTTAGCTCAATTGCTT
>Ga0206678_10001840_pt1 | contig 13754 bp, 10 predicted proteins | sample M180m12015metaG_FD_155453 | JGI IMG/M metagenome (GOLD analysis project Ga0206678, IMG submission 155453) | Ammonia-oxidizing marine archaeal communities from Monterey Bay, California, United States - M1 80m 12015 | ecosystem: Environmental > Aquatic > Marine > Intertidal zone | place: USA... | reverse complement strand
CGACTGGTATCTGAAGGCCTTTAACAACTCTGATATACAAAAAGCGGTCTGGAACTCGTTGATTGTCGCAACAGTAGCAACGGTCTTTGCCACAGCTATTGCCACCATAGGAGCCCTAGTGCTCGCCAGAGGTGGAAACTTCCGCGGCAAAACAGTCTCGCTGGGGCTGATTACGCTACCGCTGATGGTGCCAGAAATCGTAACCGCGGTGGCGGTTCTGATTTTCTTTTCCGCGATTGGCATGAATTTAGGCCTGGGTAATGTCATCATCGCCCATATCACGTTCTGTATTCCCTTTGCCTTCATGCCGATTCGTGCGAGGCTGGAAGGCATGGACACTACTTTGGAGCAGGCCGCGCGTGATCTTTACGCATCACAATGGGAAACCTTCCGTTTTGTCACCATGCCATTGCTGATGCCGGGTATCGTCGCCGGCGCCATGCTGGCTTTCGTTATATCCATGGATGATTTTATTATCACGCTGATGGTGGGTGGGGCCGGCTCAACGACCTTGCCTGTTTATATTTATTCGATGATCCGCCGTGGCCTGACGCCAGAGATCAATGCAGTCTCGACCATGCTACTGCTTGCCTCGATCGCCATTGTTACGGCATACTGGATTCTCTCGAAAAAGACACAGACCAGCACTGGACACTGATTTTGTAAGTCTACTAGTCGACAATAATCGTACCAATAGGAGGTAACAATATGAAACGTCTTTTCACCACAGTCGCCGCAATCACAGCGGTGCTGATCTCAGGATTGGCACAGGCCTCAGGCGAGTTATTCATCTATAACTGGACGGAATACACCCCGCCAGAACTCATTGCCAAGTTCGAGAAAGAGTCCGGCATTAAGGTTTCCGTGGATACTTACGATTCGAACGAAACCCTGCTGGCAAAACTGCAGGCCGGCGCCACTGGATACGACATCGTTGTGCCTAGCCAGAACTTCGTGCCGATCTTGATCAACGAAGGCTTGATTCAGAAAGTCGGCGTACATGCGCTGTCCAATTTTAAAAACATGGAGGATCGCTGGACCTTTCCGGAATGGGATTCGAAGCAGGAATATAGCGGGCCCTGGCAGTGGGGTACGACATCATTCTCGTACAACAGTGAACTGTATTCCGGCAAAGGTGCATCACTGAAAGAGTTCTTCGAGCCGTCCGATGAACTCAATGGACGCCTAAGCGTTTTCCAGACCCCCGATGAAGTTATCAGTCTTGCTAACATCTATCTCGGGATACCGTTTTGTTCCGAAGATGCGAAGCAAATGAAGCAGATCCAGGACATGCTCGTCACGCAGAAGGAATCTGTAGTCGCCTACAACTCTGAAACCATGAGCGACCTGCTGGCAAGTGGTGAAGCCATAATGACCAATCACTGGAGTGGTTACTCCCGACTGGGTCGCCTAACTGGTGCGCCTATCGTCTATGCCTATCCGAAAGAAGGTGTGGTCGGCTGGTACGACAGCATGGTGGTGCCCACGAGCGCTAAGAACGTCGAAAACGCGAAGAAATTCATGAACTTCATGATGGATCCGGTCAACATGGCGATGCTGACAGAAAACCAGGGTTACGGCGATGCCGTCAAGGGCACCGCAGCCTATTATTCGGAGGAGCTGAAATCAGCGCCGGAGATCAACCCACCGTCCGATTTGAATGTGTTTTTTGCACCAACCTGCTCACCCAAGGCCCAGTCCCTGATCGACAAGGTCTGGACCAAGGTCATGCAGTAAACAGGTCTAAAACCTTATTTCTATCCACCCAGAGCGGCGCTTTAAATAGCGCCGCTTTTTTTTGTGTTGAACCAGGCTACAGCCCTGCTTTGACGTTATACCCATTATCAAAGCAAACTGCGACTAAGCGGCCATAGCGATCTTTTGTATCTTCATTACACCTGACTTCTTTGGTGGCATTCCAACCCCTTAAAGTTTCAGTGACTCCATAACCGCAACGTTATGTGACACCGGCTTTTCTACAGGATTGTTTTTCTCTGACGGGTCTATCCCACTAAATTGCACCTTTATGCTACCGATAGCGATGGTGTCGCCGTCTACGGCTAAGGCAGTATCTCAAATGTCGACACTAACAACACCACTCAGCAGGGACAAGAAGATAATCGTGAAGGGTTTGATTCCTCTCCAGATGAGTTGTTGAAGTCAACCTGGCTGGGGGTACAGTTCCCCACTTGGTATTTTGCAAAGCGCAGGATTTGGCTGACTTTCGGGCTCAATCACACGCTGTACGAATATACCTGGGACTATCACAACCGTGCCAAGGGGCAGAAATAGAAATTCTTTTTTAAAAATCCAGGCACGATCATGCTGTAAAAATCAAACGAAAAGTACGATGTAAGCAACGGCGAGCAGAATCTGAACTACAGCGAAAGGTAAAGCCCGTTTTACAAAGCCGGCGAAAGATAGATTTAGCTCATATTTGTGGATAATTGTGACCGCAACCAGGGTCGAAGCTGAGCCGATGGGTGTTAGGTTCCCACCCAGGTTCGCGCCAAACACCACAGCCCACCAGAAGGGTGAATCCGGATCGGAGCCAATGATAGGGTGCGCGCTGAGGATCTTTGCCAACATCGCTGCTAGCGGAATATTGTCTGTGACCGAACTCACAGTGGCCCCTAATACCACGATCAGACCGGCGCCCAAGGTGTCGCCCAATCCAATGACGTGGGCGAGACCCTTGCCTATTAATTCCAGCACTAGCGCGTGTTCCATAACGTTGATGACCACAAATAGTGCCGCGAAAAACCCTAGGAGATCCCAGTCGATTGCCTGGTAGAACTTATCCGCTATGGCCTTGAAACGTAAAAGCATAATCACGCCGAAGGTTAGGGCCACGTAACCCATTCCCAAGTCCTGGATCAACGGTAGAACCGAGGTCGTGGCAATTACAGCGATGAACGCGATGAGCATCGCAGCCCCAAACCAGAAAAACCCTTGGCTCTCGATACCGTCACGCTCGTCAAAGCCGGCAACCAGACGCGCAGCCTGCTCACGTTCCTCAGGAGTCACTAGACGCCTTACGTTGAAGACACGAGCGCCCAACCAGAGCGTCACAAGGGTTGCCACTAGCACGAATGGCCCAGCAACCACGAAGAAACGGATGAACGAAATACCGGCGGCCGTGCCGACAATGATGTTCGGCACCGAACTGATCAGGGTGAGCAAGCCACCCACGTTCGTCAAAAGCCCCTCGACAATCAGGAAGCCAAGCAGCAGATTGCTTCGCGCCAACCGATTCAACGAAACTCCAGTCAATGACCCGATAATGATCATGGCAGTGACGTTGTTAAGGACAGCGGAAAAAACCACTGTCATCACTCCGTAATAAACAAGCAACTTCAGCGGGTCTCCTCCGGAGGTTTTGGTCAGTTTGATCGCGATCCAGGTGAATAGACCCGAGCGCGACGTCACGTCGACAAACAGGCTGGAGCCGAGAATGATCGCAATCACATTCCAGTCAATTGCCGGCACGTATACAGGTAAATCGATCTCGTGGCCCCCGACCAAAATAGCCCCGAACGGCAGTAGATCAAAAGCGGCGCCAAGCAGCAGGGCGACAACAGCGAAGGTCCCCACAATGACAGACTTCTTGGCGTGGAGTTTCTCCTCCAACGCGAGGCACACGATCATCGCCATCAGCAGCGCCGTAAACAGAAGGGTCACACCAAGAGGGACTTGGGTGACGCCGTGGCCCTGCTGGGCGGCGTCGGTAAGTGCGAACGCAGCGGGAATCATCAAATCAGAGCAAGAGTAGCGGAATCTCCCGCAACTCGATGGCCAACGGGTACGCAAGACCGTGCATCGCAGACTGGTCTGCGTCTTTGGTATACATCACGAGTAGATCGACGGTGTATTTGTCAATGAGGCGATGAAATTCAGCTAGGCGACCACCAACGGTTACGATTTTCTCGACATGCACCGAAGGGCGATGGCTGACAATCACCTCCTTGCAGGACTGGATGTAATCGCTGGGCTCCCTTAGCATCTGGGCTAAGATGCGTTCACGCGATGTGTCTGTATCAATGGCATCGATCTTCGATATTGTGTCCATGAATCGACTGAAGCTCTTTTCGTCCTCCACATGTGCTAACCATAGAGTGCCGCCATTGTTGGTAAACCCTACCGCGTTATTGACCAGCGAGTTATCACCAGCCAAGTGAGTGGTTATAGCCATGACGATGTCCGTGCCTTGAAGCGTATGGCCATTAGTACGATCGGCACGCGGATGCGGAAACACTAGCACGGGACAAGGCGCGACCTGGGTTAGAACATCGAGGTATTCGCCCAGACTGTACGGCCAGCACCAAGCTTCACTATGTAGGCTGCGATACGTACAAATGAGATCTGGATTGCGCATATTTACACGCTCAAGGAGCGCTTCGATCGTCGTGAAGGAATCACCGTCATCGAGATCCCACTGCACACCGTTGCCAAGCACCGCCAGGAAGTCACGGACCCGATTACCGAAGGCAGTTGCATCAGCACCTCGTAGATCAGTCACAACGAGTGCGCGCTCGACCACGGGTTGGAGAAATTCAAAGACCGGCTTATCAGCTGCCCGAAAAGCGCTCTCGAACTGATCGACTTTGGTCATCGGCGATACCAATCCCAAAACAGCGTAGCCTGAGGACTCATACGGCTCACGGCATTTTCATACTGTCTCAACGGAGTTTCCCTATCGTGCAATCGTGGTGCAATTCTGCACTGTAATCAACCAGTATTGTCTTTTCTAATTTGCCTGGATCAAATCAGGTCCAACTCAATTCAGTACTTTAGACAGTAACTATTGGAGGCTGCGTAACTTACCTAACAATTCAATAACTTATTGATCATTTCGAGTCTTTCCGGGTCGGCCATCTTCTACTAACAACAACATACGTTTAGCGACCTGTCTTTATAGCAGTCGGTGTGTCGGTCGAGAAAGCTAAGCACGTGGTGAATATGATGGGGTGTCTGGCGCCAGAGTGTTAAAGATCTGATCGATTATTTTCCATATACTGGTACTTTTTAGAGGATCGCCATTGATCACAAACTCGGAAACTAGAAGTGAGGCGGTAACGTTGATGCGCATCGCATTGCCGCTTTCTGCCGCCTATCTTGCTGAATTTGCCATGTTTGTCACCACCAAGATGGTGGTTGGCAAACTTGGGTACTACGAACTGGCGGCCGTAGGCATTGCCGGCAATTTATCATTTGAGATACTGGTCATTCTAATGGGCTTGCTGTCTATCGTCGGGGTACTATGCGCGCAAGCAGAGGGTGCAGGCGAAAAAAAACAGGCAGGACTTGCCGTGCGGCAGGGAATTTTTGTTTCGTTGTTGCTCGGCACACCCTCAATGATATTGGTATGGCATCTAAATATCATTTTGGAATGGACCGATCAGGATCCCCGGGTGCTTCAACTGGTAGTGCCTTACCTGCATGGATTAAGCGCTTGCGTACTGCCGATGCTATTTTTCGCTGTGCTTCGAAACTTTGTCTCGGCCCTGGCTCGACCCCAAGCCGTCATGGCAATTACTACAGTGGCGGTACTGGTTAACTATCTCCTGACTCTATGGTTGGTGCACGGTGGATGGGGCATCCCTCCATTGGGGCTTTTTGGAGCTGGGCTCGCTACCAGCATCGTATCCTGGCTGATGTTCCTTGCTTTACTCTGGCACGTCTACCAAACCGCTGCGCTGCGTGGGTACGGGATATTTGCCGAGCGCTGGAAGCTAGATACCGCGATTTGCAAGGAAATTATGGTTCTCGGTTTGCCGGTAGCCGGTCTGGTATTCCTGGAAGCGGGTATGTTTTCCGCTGCGTCAATTCTATCGGGCATCATCAGTGCCGAGACGCTCGCCGCTTATGAAATAGTAATGTCGTGGGTCGGCATACCGTTCGTAATTGCCTTGGGGATTGCTGAAGCCACCATGGTCCGGGTCGCCCATGGTGCTGGTAGAAATCGTCTCGATACCGCCCGACAATCCGGGATACTCGGAATGTTCATCGGTGTGTTGATTCTGGTCATGATGATGATCATTCCGCTGGGTTTTGCCGCTTACATCATCGATATTTTTATTACCCCTTCCGATCCCGGGTTTATAGTGGTATCACTTTTGTCGATCGAATTTCTCACTATTGCGGCCATCTTCCAGGTATTCGACGGGCTCCAGGCAATCGCGGCGCGTGCCTTACGTGGGGTCAAAGACAGCGTAGTACCGCTGTGGATTGCAGGATTCGGTTACTGGATTCTCGGTATCGGTGGCGGATCATGGCTGGCATTTTGGATGGACTTTGGGGGTGTCGGTCTATGGTGGGGGCTTGCTATGGGGCTGACCGCCACCGGTTTATTGCTTGGCTATCGCTTCCACCAGTTATCTAGAAAACTGATATCGGGCACCGCGACTTAATGTAAAGCTACAGCGAAGAATGATTGTTGGTTGGGTAACTTAAGAAATCAATTAGTTTTGTGCAGGGCACCCGAGCCACATCGAAACCATGGCTCCTATTACTGGGTCCCAGAACGGTCCTAGCGTGTAGTGCAACTACCTGCCCTCACAAACCATCAATGATTAATAAGACTAATTAATATATGCTGATTCGCTGTCACTTGAACTATCTTGAAGGTGCCTACAAATGAATCACGAGATCGAACAAATACTTCAACAAATTAACGTTTACCTACCTGATAGCCGTATCGTTCAGGCAGTAATTATCGTTCTAGCAGCAGTGCTTTTATCGCGGCTTGTATCTGTGGTAATAGATAGAACCCTCAAAAGATTAGCAGGTAGAACCCAGTCTGACCTAGACGATAGGATGATTTCGTTTATACAGGACCCCCTAGTCAAGACTATTGTATTAGCAGGCCTCGCTCTTGCTGTAGTAAATCTCGGCCTAGACGATAAAATTGCCTTTGTTACGGTGAAACTTCTAATCACTATTATCGTAGTTGTATGGGGGTTCTCTCTGGCGGGCTTGCTTAAGAGCTTATTTGGTGCAGCCAGTTCAACACCGGAGCATTTTGGCGCAATTCAACCTACGACTCTGCCATTATTTAATAATGTTGGAAAGATGCTGGTGTGGGCACTGGCAGTATTTGTAGTTATTGAACTCTGGAACCTAGATGCTACCGGTTGGATGGCGTCAGCCGGCGTTGTCGGTTTAGCAGTAGGTTTCGCTGCCAAAGACACGCTATCAAATTTAATTGCTGGTGTTTTCATCATGGCCGATGCTCAGTACAAGATAAACGATCTCATCATCCTCGATAGTGGGGAGCGAGGCCTGGTTACCCACATCGGGCTTCGTTCCACTCGCCTGCTTACGCGTGATGATATTGAAATTACTGTGCCCAACGCCGTAATGGGTCAGGCTAAAATTACAAATGAGACCGGCGGTCCAAAACCACAACGGCGCTTGCGGGTACCGGTAGGCGTCGCCTATGGTAGCGACATCGATCTGGTGCGGGAGATTCTGCTGCGCGTGGCGCTCGACGAGAAATTGATATCAGCTTCTCCTGAAGCGCAGGTCCGCTTTCGAGCATTTGGCGCCTCCAGTCTTGATTTCGAGTTGCTCTGCTGGATTTCAGACCCATTACTCAAAGGGCGGGCGATAGATTTACTGTTATGTGGTATTGACCGAGAATTTCGAGAACATCGAGTTGAAATTCCTTTTCCGCAACAGGATGTCTACATTAAACAGTTGCCACCCAACGTAACTTGACTTACTACTCGGATAGGCCGCGGCCAATGGGCGACCAATACACTGCTATTCATGAATATGAAAGAGTCTGTGTTACCCCGCTTCGCCTCGACCATGCTGTGGTTGCCAAAGCGGCTGATAGTCACAATGTGCACAAGCAGGAAAATTGATATCTTCTTTTAACTTATTCGGAAACCCCCTAAACATCCCATGCCAAAAATATCATTAGACGAAATACAAAGTGTTACTCAAGCTGCTCTAGAGAAGCATGGCGCAGTTTCCTGGATAGCAGAAGAAGTCTCCAAAGCGGTTCGTAAAGCAGAGGCTGTGGGAAATCGAATTTGCGGGCTTTATTATTTAGAGAGTTATTGTCAGCAGCTAAAAAGTGGACGCGTAAAGGGCAATGTTGATCCAGTCGTTACACGTCCACAGTCTGGCACAATCATTGTCGATGCAAAGTTTGGGTTTGCACAACCGGCATTTTCCTGCGGCTTACCCGAGGCACTTTTAGCGGCAAAACAAAATGGGATTGCCAGCCTGGCTGTGTGTCATGCTCATACCTGTACCTCATTGGGATATTTTACCGAGCAGATTGCCCGTCAAGGCCTGATCGGACTGGGCATGACCAATGCCTCTTCGATTGTCGCGCCTCCTGGCGGTAAGACCCGGGTTATTGGTACAAATCCAATCGCTTTTTCCGTACCCGATGGTGAGGGTGGGCTTGCAATGCAGTTTGATCAATCAACCACCACGGTTGCGCTGGGCAAAATCACTATGGCGAAGGCGGCTGGCGAACGTATTCCCAAGGGTTGGGCCCTAGACAGGGAAGGTAACCCCACCACTGACCCGGAAGCGGCCCTTGCCGGATCATTGGTGAGCATGGGCGGTTATAAAGGCTGGGGATTTGGCTTAATGGCTGAATTACTCGCGGCGGGGATGACCGGAGGGAATATCAGCCGAGTCGTTAAGCCGTTGAAGGCACCTGAAGGTGCACCGCACGATCTGGGGCTATATTGTTTATTAATCGATCCCAGCGGTTCACCCGCATTTTATGATCGACTGCACCAGGTAGCTGAAGGGGTTGCACAGGATGAGGATGGGCGGATACCCGGGCAAAGTAAAGTAGAAAAAGATCCTATAGAACTTGAACAGGCTGTATGGAGTCAAACCCTGGCATTGGCTGGGCGTGGATAAGTCACAATTAGATTGAAAAGTAACTGGCGGTCGAAACGATGAATAAAATTTACGCGGGCTCGCGGAAAATTGACCCTACAAAGGGAGCGCATCTCGATGATAACTCTGCCAATGAAGACGACCGGGTTGAGATTGGACCGACTAAGTTGGCACTTGATGAACGGCAAGTAGCGGGACTGACTTTACCTAATCTTCAACGGCCATGAGAATTTGACAAAGTATCCTTTTGACGCTCGATTGATGGGATAGAAACCAGGCAACCTGAACTCCAATCTGACTCTGGTTTTCCTAGACCTTGCAGCAGAGCACTGACGCTAGTATTTGGGCTTTGACCCTACGGTGAAACCAAAGTGCAGCCGACCCTAGTCCCTCCCGTCCTCCTGAGCCCCTTTGAGTCCGATTGCATGAAAGTCAGAGTACGAGGATTGCTATCAATAAAGAGCTTTAGTAAGGTGTTCTAGATTTTAGGTGGGGCTCATAATCCATTGGTCGAAGATTCGAGTCCTTCCGGACTCACCATTTTTTCCTCTCACTTCCAGTTCCCTAGGACTCCGTGACAATCGGCATACTCTCAGTCCTGGGGACCCTATACTCAGGAGGGGTGATAGTCGAAATCACCAATGGCCATTGGCAAATGGTTTAATGTGCCGACAGTTTTTTGCATATGCCTTGTGGATATGAAAGTATCTGACTACGTGCAACGCGCAACGTATTTTGCATGAGCGTTTCGGGCTTTACTGGTTGGGAAATTTGATGACAAAGATCTATGACTACATTGTTATTGGCGCCGGGTCTGCCGGCTGTCCAGTAGCAAATCGCTTGTCGGAAGATCCAAAAAACCGCGTGCTGTTGCTTGAGGCTGGCCCCAAGGATCGCAACGTCTGGATTCACATTCCGATCGGATATTACCGCACCATGACATCGTCGCTTTCGTGGGGATACGAAACCGACGCCGATGAAGGCATTGCCAACCGTAGTCTAATTTGGCCCCGAGGCAAAGTGCTGGGCGGCTCGAGCTCGATCAACGGCCTGGTCTATGTTCGCGGCCAAAAAGAAGATTACGATCACTGGGGTCAGCTGGGAAATGACGGCTGGTGCTATAACGACGTACTGCCATTTTTCATCAAATCCGAAGATCAGATAAGAGGTGCGAACAACTACCACGGCACCGATGGACCACTGAAGGTTTCTGATATCCGTGACCAACGACAAGTCTGTGATTCGTTCATAGAGGCAGCGCAGGAAACTGGGATTCCGAGGAACGATGATTTTAACGGTGCAGATCAGGAAGGCGTTGGAAACTTCCAAACCACGTCCCGAAACGGAAGGCGCTGTTCCTCGGCGACGGGCTATCTGAAGCCGATAATGAAGCGGCCGAACCTGCGCGTTGAAACCGACGCTATGGTATTGAAGATACTGTTCGACGGAAAACGGGCTAGTGGTGTTCGCTACCATAAGAATGGATGGGAAGAGAACGTGAACGTCAGTGGCGAGATCGTGCTGGCCGGCGGCGCAATTAATTCACCCCAATTGCTTCAGTTGTCCGGCATTGGGTCGGCCGAACATCTGCAAGGGCTCGGCATCGACATCGTGCACGATAGTCCCGAAGTTGGCGCTAATCTGCAGGATCACTACCAGTCGCGTGTTTTACTGGAACTGAACCGGCCCATGTCGATCAACGACGACGTCAATAATCCTGTCCGCCTCATGTGGACCGGGTTGCGTTACGCCTTGTTTCGGCGTGGCCCGATGACAATTAGTGCCGGTCATGTAGGAGTCTTCACTAAGGTACTACCTGAATCGAAGACTCCGGACGTACAAGTCCATTTCATCCCCTTCAGTGCCACAAAGCTTGGCGGCAAATTACACCCATACTCTGGTGTTACGGCGTCAGTATGCCAGCTTCGCCCGCAGAGCCGAGGCGAGGTGATGATCAGGTCTTGCGATCCATTAAAGCACCCAAGAATCACACCTAATTATCTGTCCACCGACTATGATCGCCGACTTATGATCGAAGGGCTGAAAATGATTCGCCGGATCACCCAGGCTCCAGCTTTTGCCAGGTATGTCAAGATGGAGCGGGAACCCGGAGCAGAGCAGGTTTCCGATGATGCACTGCTGGCCCATGCCAGGGAGACGGGCAACACGATTTTTCATCCGACGTCGACCTGTCGAATGGGAAGTGATCCGAAAGCCGTCGTGGACGCTCGGCTGAGAGTCCATGGGATCGAGGGATTACGAGTCGCCGACTGCTCAATTATGCCGACCGTTGTTTCCGGAAATACCAATGCGGCCGCAATTATGATCGGCGAGAAATGCGCACATATGATATTGCAAGATGCGCGCTGACGTGGCTGTCGGTGCGCGCGTTGGTCCTGGCATCCGGGCATTCGTTTGGCGATCACGTTGAATTTCTCCGGGCGGTTAAGCGTAATCGTTGCTACCCGGTCTACCCTTTTCATATTCAAGATCGTCTATTGATATGTTGTATCTCCGTTTAGTTTTTCCTAGGTGATTTGGCAAATCGACCTGCACCGCGAATACCCTCCTCAAATAGGGCATCGCGTCCGTTGTACCACTCAAAAGTTAAGGCTTCACGCAATGATTTCCCGTGCTGATTGGTCACCGAACGCCGATCAGCACGAACACAAATCTGCGGATGGGCGGCTATTTCACAGGCAATCGCTTCTGCCTTGTCACGGCCTGTGCCGTCTTCGACAATATATTCGCACAACCCGATAGAAAGGCACTCTTGGGCGTCTACACGGCGGCCAGTCAGAATGATCTCCTGGGCGCGTCCTTCACCGACCAGGCGGGGCAGTCGTACGGTGCCGCCGTCGATGAGCGGGATACCCCATCGACGGCAGTAAACGCCAAAGTAAGCGGACTCCTCCATAACGCGGAAGTCGCACCACAGCGCGAGTTCCATGCCGCCCGCCACCGCGGGACCGGCGACAGCAGCAATCACAGGTTTATCAAGTTCGAGTCGGGATGGACCGAGCAGAGCAGGTGGTGCCTCAGAATCATCCTTGGGCATGTTGTGTGCCTCAAAGAAACTGTCGTTATCAAGAGCAGCAGCCTGTTTTAAGTCCCAACCAGCACAGAAAGCACCCCCTTCACCCCATAAAACAGCGACTGACGCCGAATCGTCTCGATCGAAATCGGCAAATGCTTCATAGAGTGCAGTGGCAGTCTCGGAATCTATGGCATTGCGGACATCTGGTCGCGACATTATCACCGTCCAGACCGATTCGTTTTTATTGATGCGAACACTCATGGGGCTTTCCCTCTGATCAGGCGTCGTCTAATCATAGTCACCAGAAAGGTACTTGTCGCGAATCCTGAATTTTTGAATCTTGCCCGAGCCAGTCAAAGGGAAGGTGCTCACATGTCGCCATATGGTGGGTGTTTTCTGTGACGACAAGTAACGACGGCAAAATGATTTCAGATCATCGATATTCAGGGTTTTATTGTCCTTTGTCCGAATAAACGCAGCTATGGCCTCACCCCACTTTTCATCTGGAATCCCAACCACCGCGACCTCCGCAACCTGCGGGTGCTCGATCAATGTGTTTTCGATTTCGACGGGAAAGTGATTTTCGCCACCACGTATGATCATATCCTTGACTCGGCCAGTGACCCGGATGAAGCCGCGTTGATCGAGTTTGCCAAGATCCCCGGTGTGAAGCCATCCGTCTCCATCGATTGCAGCGCGGGTTGCTTCTTCATTGTCGTGATACCCAATCATCACGTTGTATCCCTGGGCACAAATTTCCCCGATTTCTCCAACAGCGAGGACAGAACCGGTTTCCGGATGACGGATCGAAACGCCGGTGTGCGGCAGAGGTTGGCCGGCCGAATAGCAGATGTCATCGAGCGTCACGTCGTCGTGATTAAAACAGATCATCGGTGATGCCTCGGTCTGGCCAAAAGCCGATTGCAGGCTACAACCGAGGCGATCCCGGACTTTACGGACCAGCTCAGGTGCAACCGGTGCACCGCCAGTGCTGATGACTTCCATGGACAACATGTTCCGGTCTTCACTTTCCAAGGCCTCTAGCAATCCTACCAGCATGGTGGGTACCGCAAAAAATGTGGTAACTCCTTCGCTTTCGATCAGGCGCGCCAGCACATTGGCGTCAAATAACTTGATCATTAACATTTTGCACCCGGCCTGCAGGGAACCTAGTGCAGTGGTTGCACAGCCGGCTGTGTGAAACATCGGCATGAAATTCGCCCATACCGACTGCCGATGAACTTTCTTTCGCGCGGCAAACAGGCAGGCATTATTGACCAGGTTATAGTGCGACAGCACCGCGCCTTTGGGAAAGCCGGTAGTGCCCGAGGTGTATTGAATCTGGGCTGGATCTGTGGGCTTAACTCCGGGTAATTCGGCTGGCCGAGGTCCCTTTTTGAATAAAGCCGCTTCGTCCTCAAGATTAACCACTTCACGGATAACTTTGTTGCCGGATATGGCATCGTTGGCAATTTCCGTCATAGGATTACTGCGAAAACTGTCGACCAGAAACAGTGCCACAGCACCGGATTGCTCAAGTACGTAGCGCAGTTCTTTGACCTGGAACGATGGATTCGCTGTCACAAGCACCAGACCCGCCAGCGCACAGGCATACTCCATAAAAATCCATTCGGGAATATTTGGGGCCCAGACAACTACCCGTTCGCCGGGATCGAACCGCGATGCCAGGGAAACCGCGAGTCTCTCGCTCGTTGCCAGCAACTCGCAGTAATTCCAATCACGGCCTACTGCTCCATCGAGCGCGATATCAACTAGGGCGCTTGCATCAGGATAACGATCGGCGGTCTCTCTAAGTAATTCACCAACGGTAATATTGCGCAGTTCC
>Ga0206678_10001839_pt1 | contig 13761 bp, 10 predicted proteins | sample M180m12015metaG_FD_155453 | JGI IMG/M metagenome (GOLD analysis project Ga0206678, IMG submission 155453) | Ammonia-oxidizing marine archaeal communities from Monterey Bay, California, United States - M1 80m 12015 | ecosystem: Environmental > Aquatic > Marine > Intertidal zone | place: USA... | reverse complement strand
TAAACTAAGTAATATTGATTTCATGGTAAAATGTTTTGGTTCGTAAAGTTTTACGAATTAGTTATGATAGGGTTTCAAAAGAACTCTTATATATGATATGTATTATCTAAATACTTTAAAGCTAAAAATTGCTCCGCTTTTTGCACCGCTAACCAATCTAATAAAACAAACTTAAGAAAATTAATTACATTGACTGACAACTTAGTTAACTAAGTTTTTTAATTGCAGTATCTTATATTCTTGGGTTTTGGAGAATGCAATAAACTTATTTCCCCCACAACTTTTAACATTTTCTACACCCTCAAAAACATAATTAATTATAGTATTCCCATTTTTTAAATTAGTCACTCTAATCGTGTTATCTTTAGACCAAGTCAACAAATGCTTATGCGAATCTAATAGTAAAGAGCCTATAATTGCTTCATCATGTATATGAATCTCATTATTATTAAAACCTTTATCGCTATCTTCAATATGATCAATTATATTAATCAAAAAGATTGATTTACTGTAAACAAGTAATATATTATTATCATCAATCTTATAAATTTTATTCACACCATTAGGAACTGAGATATACCTACTCAATTTCTTATTTAAAAGATAAAGAAGAAATAGCTTATTTGGGTGATTCTGATGCTGAGGTATAAGATGTATAAACAACTCATTATTAAATACGCATGAGATATTAGATGAGGAAGGATTTGCATGTGGGAATAGATTTTCTTTTATAGATGACTCTAATTTAGAATCCCAGATCCTAATAGATTTCTCACAAAAAGACCAAATATAATCTTCATATCCTAAAACTGCAACAACCTTGATGGGATTCAGATGACCCTCATATAGTTTACTTGTATTCTTTAATAGATTGATTAAAAGAAAGGAATTTTTATAATATATAATAGCTTGTTTATGTGACAATATTCTAACTCTAATATCAAAAGGATTAAAAAATGTAATATCAGGATGTTTAATAGAAATCTCTTTATGCTCATTGTTAGAGAGGTTAATACAATGAATTGTAATCTGACTCTGAACAGGAGAAAAACCAGAAGATAATTCGTTGTTCCATGGATAAACAGGAGTTTCAGAAACCCAAAATAACTCATTTTCAAGAATTTGTATTCTTCTCTCTACTCTGGGCCCTTCATAATTGTTATTGATATTATTAATTATACCATATGGTATGTCAATACTATCATGTGTAAATAACTTCTTAATAATCTTATCAGATAGCATATACTCTTTATTATTCTTATATTCAGAATTATCTAATCTATCTATATCTATAACTGATAATTCTATCTTTTCATCAGACCCCTTCGCTGCTGATGAAGCAGAAGGTAACGACAATCCATTATTTTGAAAAAAGTGATCAGGAGAATACACATAGTCAGAATTAGAATACTCTCGTGAACCAGCAAATAATTTGGATGAAGACCAAGCAATAATATATTGATTAATTACTCTAACTTCTGAAATATTCCCTTTATGTGCTAACAATACTTCTTCTTTACAATTCACTAGGTTATAACTACATATCTTGTTAGAAAATATATTGAACCAGAAAACAATTGTATTATTAATAATATTAAAATTGATTTTCACTGAGGTTGATGATGGATGAATGGATTCCTTACCAAAAATAGCTGATTTACAGTCTATTTCTGATGATGTATTAGTATCTAAATTATAGATTATTAAATTATTTGCGTTTTTTCCATATCTAGGAGAAATAATAAGGTATTTCAGGTCTCCTGAAACTTTTATATTATTATTATTATAAGGATCAAAGTCAATATCTTGAAATTTAAGAACCTTAGATTTACATGTATCTAAATCCCATAATAATAATTCTGAAGCATCCCATGACAACATCTTATTTTTCCCAAATACCTCAACATTAAACGTACTTGTATAATTATGTTGTAGGACATCTAAACTTCTTCGATCAACATCTAATATACATACATGAGATATTATATCCGAAGGAGTATTTTCATAGAAAATAATTTTTGATGATTCTGTTTTATTTATTACCCTATAATCAGTAATGCCATATTTAGCTCTAATAAGTAAAGTTTGCTCTTTTTCGTATTTGGGTATGGGGACACCACTTTTCAAAGACATGTTAGAAAAAGAAGGAAGGTTCCCAATAGTGATTCTTTCTTCTGTCTCAATATTAATTATAAATATCTCAAGATCATAAGATAAGAACCAAATTAATTCTTTACTTCTATGTAAAATAGTTTGATAAGAACCATATATGGTTTTAATATTAGGGTTTTGGAAGAATTTCTTGTTCCTATTAGTCTGTTTAATCCATGGAAAAGTAATTCTATTTGATTGAAGCAATGTATCTGCTTGTTTAGATATAGGACTATTATCACCATGCTCATAACCAAATTGAAATAGTAAGCGATCATCTTTACTATATTTAGTTTTAGAAATAAAAAAATGTGAGGTATTAGAAATAAAATTTTTAAATATTTGTAGTAATTTATTATCTTTCATATCATTGGTATTAAATTCTGATAAAACATCATTAATAGATTGTTTTCTAAGAACATCCATCAAGAAATTTAAATCAGTTAAGTTTTTATTTGAATCTTGTTTATTCATTTAACATCTCATAATCAAAAAGTATTTCAGTTACCAAACCTGTTCTTGCTTTTCCCATAAGAAAGGTGAAGTCAGTTAATAGTTTCTCTGCTTCATTTCTTTTCCCACTCTTCAATCTATGATATGGAAGCTCTGCGAATCCTCTACCATCATATCCGCTAAAGCTCAGTTTCGGATCCTTACCAAAAGCTTGTTCATGAAAATATTCTGCAAGTTTTTTATGGTAGGCTTTTTCTAGTTTTTCATTTAAATACTTTTTTCGTACAGCCTTTGACATTTGCCTGTGGAAAAAGTCTATCAGTCCAGTCTTATCTTCTCCTGGAGATCTGAAATAAGTACTTACACTTAAAAATAAAGTTGACCATTTCTTTCTGGGTAATTCGAATGACTCTTTATCAGTATCTATTAATCCCATATTTATAGCATCTTTAATTGATGGCTTTAATAATTGTAACATTTCAGTTTCAAGTAATCCAAATCGTGAGCATTCAAAAAGACACATTGCATCCTTTACAAGTTTAATGTCATCAGTATCATCCTCTAGTCTTTTAAATATTTGATCAAACAAGCCTTCAATGGTCTCAGAAAAACCAGCTATCTTCTGATTAACTCTTTCATACTCTCCATACAATCTTAATTCCTCTGCTACTATTGTCAAATAAAGTGGTTTACCACTTTCTTTTTTCTTTAAAATAACAGCCATTTGTTCTTTTGTCAAAGTATCTTTTCTGTAAGGTTTTAATCTTCCTCTAATAATCTCTTCTCTATTTTTATTATTTAGTGCGCCTACTTTTTCTTGTGGTAACTTTTTAGAATCAATACTAGCAAGAACTTCTCCAGGAAGCGCACTTATGATAATTTTAACATTTTCTGACAAATTCTCCGGTACCCAATTTAAAGAATGAGATTTATGTGATAAACTTAACTGATTAAGAGCATCTATAAATATTATTAATTTTCCTTGTTCAGGGATTTGCTGAATTATCGATTTAAAGCACTCCATCAATTTATTATACTCATCAGGTATACCTTCTTTTAATTCAATATTGAATTTTCTAACAATAAGCGCACAAAATCTGTGGAGTGTTCTGTAAATATCTACTGATGAAGGTGAACACCCTACAAAATGTGGAATAATTAATATGTTATCATCTTCAGTCTTACAATTTGAAAAAGCCTTAGCCATCAATGCAGATTTTCCACTTCCTGGCTCACCAACAATAGCTAGTGATTTATTACTAGAATTCTTAATAACATAATTCGAAATAGCCTTAAGTTGTTTTTCTCTTCCAACAAAAAAACCAGATCTATCATTACAAAAGTTAGTGTGTATCTTGGTTTCCTCATCTAATGGATCTAACTCTTCTGCATCTACTGGAAATACCTCAGAGATTGACCTTAATAGATCTTCTTTTACTTTCTCACCAAATTCAACTAATGAATCAAAATCAAGATAAGTAAAGGTGTTAGCGAACACTAATTTCTTCTCATCAGTATTCAATTCTAAAATTTCATCATTATCTACAATACCATCATCAGCTATTTTATGGAGTTTATCCATATCAATGTTTTCTTGATTACTACTGTTTTTTATCTCAAGCCAATTAATTTTTAACCCCTTATATTTAGCACTATAATCATTCAGGTTTTCTGGTAAATCTGAATACTCATCTTTAATTTTCTTTTTTAATACAGCTAATTTTTTCTGTTGTATCTTATCTTTATCTTTAACATCACTAATTTTTTCATGAGGTATATCTTTAATAAACTTATCGTCTCTGAAGTAAAAGAAAGATCTTTCTTTCTGGTCCAAATTATTTAGAACACCATAATATATCTCTAAAGCCGTCACCGAATGCTCTCCAACTTTTAGTTTATTTTCCCAATTAAATCTATTTTCAGTACTATTTAACATTTTTGAGGGAGCTTCATCAGGAATCCAACCATACCTATCACCTATTATACCAATAAAAAAAGGTCTACTATTTTCTATCTCATCTAAACATATCTTTAAGGTTTCTCCTTTCTCGCTTTCTTGTTCAGTAATTCCCCAACGGAGATCAACATCTACTAAATAGATACCTCTTGGCTTTAACTCTTCTCTTATCTCAGGAAAAATGACTTTACTTAAGTAATCTCTTTCGGTATGCATATCTCTAAAAGTAGACGATATGAATACTCTTGCTGTTTTTTGTTTAATCATAGGTTATAATTTTAATCAATCTTAAATTGGTCCGACAACTTTAATATTCTATGTGTACCAGTGGTAGTATTAAAGCATAGAATTCTATTCAGAAAATCTGTTAAGAATACTTGATTTATACCTCCAAAAAAGTATTTAGAAACCATGCCATTTGTTAAATCCCAGAGACGAAGTGTTCCGTCATTTGAGAATGAAAGTGCCTTATTATTTTCTATTAAATGAACTCCTACAACCCAACTTGTATGCCCTTCAAATACTTTAGACGATCCATCATCTAAATCCCAAAGACGAAGTGTTCTATCATCAGACCAAGAAAGAGCCTTATTATTTTCTAACAGATGTGCTCCTAATACAGACTCAGTATGACCTTCAAATACCTCTGAAGAACCACTTTTTAAATCCCAAAGGCGCAGTGTACTATCAGTAGCTCCATCCCAACCGTTACGAGACCAAGAAAGTGCTTTGTTGTTTTCTAATACATGAACTCCTGAAACCCAACCAGTATGCCCTTTAAAAACTTTTGAGGCGCCATCTTGTAAATTCCAAAGACGAAGTGTTCCATCCAAGGACCAAGAAAGTGCTTGATTATTTTCTAACAGATGTACTCCTTTTACAGCGGCAGTATGACCTTCAAATACCTCTGAAGAACCGCTTTTTAAATCCCAAAGGCGAAGTGTTGTATCACGTGCTGAACTTGACCAAGTAAGTACTTTATTATCTGCCAATAAATGTACTTCTTCTACAGCTCCAGTATGTCCTTCAAAAACTTTAGATGAACCATCTTGTAAGTTCCAAAGACGAAGTGTTCTATCACTCGAGAAAGAAAGTGCCTGATTATTTTCCAATAAATGCACCCCATTAATCTGATTTGTATGTCCTTCAAATACTTCTGAAGAACCACTTTTTAAGTCCCAAAGACGAAGTGTTCCCTTTTCAAAAACAAAATCAAAAGACCAAGAAAGTACCTGATTACCTTTTATAAGATATGCTCCTAATACAGATTCATCATGTCCCTCAAAAACTTTAGATGAACCATCTTGTAAGTTCCAAAGACGAAGCGTTCGGTCATCTGAGAATGAAAGTGCCTGATTATTTTCCATTAAATGCACCCCATTAACATAATCAGTATGCCCTTTTAATACTTCTGAAGAACCACTTTTTAAATCCCAAAGTCGAAGTGTTCCGTCACGAGAGAAAGAAAGTGCCTGATTATTTTCGAGAAAATGCACCCCATTAACATAATCAGTATGTCCTTTAATAGACTTTACAGAGTTACCGCTTTCTAAATCCCAAAGACGAAGTGTTCCGTCACGCGAGAAAGAAAGTGCCTGATTATTTTCCATTAAATGCACCCCATTAGCATAATCAGTATGGCCTTCAAACACTTTAGAGGAACCAGATTGTAAATTCCAAAGAAGAAGGGCCCCATCACTTCCCCAAGAAAGAGCCTGATTATTTTCCATCAAATGAACTCCCTTCACCCTATCTGTATGGCCTTCAAACACTTTAGAGGAACCAGATTGTAAATCCCAAAGACGAAGAGTTCCATCTGTTGACCAAGAAAGAGCCCTATTATCTTCCATTAAATGGACTCCTTGAACTCCATTAACACTATCTGTATGCCCTTCAAAAACTTTAGAGGAACCAGATTGTAAATCCCAAAGACGAAGGGTACCATCCCAGGACCAAGAAAGAGCCTGATTATTTTTCATCAAATGAACTCCTAGAACCATATCAGTATGTCCCTCAAACTCTTTAGATGAGCCATCTTGTAAATTCCAAAGATGAAGATGACCTTTAGCACTCCAAGAAAAAAACTTATCATCTTCTATAAGATATGCTCCTCTTATAATTGCAGGAAACGCTCTAACTCCATTCGCTAACACCTTAACGCTTTTTTTAGCTCTGAAAAAACCAGTGGAAGGATCAAATAAATTTTTGTACTGAACTCTTGGAGTCCAATTATTAAACACTTGCGAAGAACCACTTTTAAAATTCCAAAGACGAAGTGTTCCGTCACGCGAGAATGAAAGTGCCTGATTATTTTTCATTAAATGTACTCCCGTTATCGAGTCAGTATGACCATTAAACACTCTACAGGAACCATCTTGTAAATTCCAAAGACGAAGGGTTCCATCATCTGACCAAGAAAGAGCCCTATTATCTTCCATTAAATGGACTCCTTGAACAACTTTAGTATGTCCCTCAAACACTTTAGATGAGCCATCTTGTAAACTCCAAAGACGAAGGGTTCCATCATCTGACCAAGAAAGAGCCCTATTATCTTCCATTAAATGAACTCCCTTCACCCTATCTGTATGTCCCTCAAACACTTTAGATGAGCCATCTTGTAAATTCCAAAGACGAAGAGTTCCATCTGTTGACCAAGAAAGAGCCCTATTATCTTCCATTAAATGGACTCCTTGAACATCTTTAGAGTGTCCAGTCAAAGTTTTAAAATTTGGATTTAATTCTACATCCTTCTTTCTGTTTAGTTGTGTATAGTGAGTCCAGTCAATCCTTCCATCTTTAAAATACTTTTCAGCTTGTTTAGTTATTGGAGAAGTTTCTGCATGCTCATAACTTAATTGATAAAGTATTCTCTCTATAGGCCAGTTATTATCTCCTTTCTTTAGAAGATGATGATTACTTCTAAAAAAATTATGGAATATATCTAGTTTATTATTACTCATCTACTTTAGTAAGGCTAAAACCTAAAGCAGTAATAGTGTTTGTAATATTTGAAACAGTATCTCTGTCCTTTTGTTTCGCTATTTCATCTAATTCCTCCCAAGGAACTAAATCATTGTGTATTTTTAAATCAGGATGTTTTTCTTCTCCATATATCCATCCACTAAGCAATCTTTCAGCATTCCATCTTCTTTTTTCCATTTGAGCTAATACACCTAATTGTGATTCTGAATAAACTATATTTATTTTATCTGCTTTAGAATTAACATCAACAATATAGCCTAAATAGCCTAACTTAATATTTGTATGATAAGCTTGATACCTATTAGACATTTTCATAGTCTCAGGAAGATCCTCCCATTTTACAGTATGATCTGGATTTTTCTCATAATAATCATTATGAATCTTTTTAGAGATAATATCATAATCATCAAGATGCTGAATAATATTAAGGTCCCTCAATATCTTGTAATCGAAATATTTTATATTAAACTCTGAATTAAAAGCTGCAGTTTCATATACATCATCAATCAATCCAAATCCAAAATTAATAACACAAGTATTAATACTATTAGTCTTGTTGAAATAAAAAATACGTTTTAGGTGTGAAGCTGTTATTTGACTTTCTTCCAATGTTTTCTCAGAAATATAAATAGCAGTAATATCTAATAATGAAAGATCCTCTTTTGATATACTTGTACTGGATTTAACAATAATATGAAAATCAATTATTTGATCAATATTAGGGAATTCATCTATTAACAACTTTTTTTGTTTCTCAGATTTATTGCCTATAAGCGTAACTTTTAAATTCTTTAAAGATGGGTAATGACTAATATTTGCCATTTCAAATATTAACCATTTTATATTTTCATACTCTCCAGATATTAAAGCATGCGGAACCTTATTATGATGATTAACATAATCAACTGCTGGGTTATTTAGAAAGACTTCTCTGCTAAATAGTTGCCTAGGATTTATAAGCAATTCTTTTTTAAAATTTGTGTTTAGTTTGAATCTATTAAACATTCTAACATTCTCATTATCCTCTAGTCTAATGTAAAGAGTAATACTTTTAAGATTTGAAAACCTCTTTTTTATCTCTTTAAGATAAGACAGGTTAGTTATATCATCATTTAATAGAATAACTTTTTCAGCCTTCTCAATATTAACTTTTTCGATATCATTTATGTTTTCTGATGTAAGCGACAAACCATCACATAAAACATTTGTAACAAGTAATGTATTCGACCTCTTATGAATAAAATTTATGTCAGACTCATTCTTACAAAATACAATTGTATGACCACTAAGATGTCTTATCTTAAAGTTTAACAATGCTATATCAAAATACTCCTTTAATGCCAAAAAGATGGAGGAAGCAAGAATAAGAGGAGATAGAAATCTACTTAAATTTAGCAGAAAAGGTATATTATGAACAGAACCATCAAACTCTAAAATAAAAAGTCTTAATGAATTATAACAAGAAGAAATGAAATCAAATTCATTAGTTTGCAAATATCCTATTAAACCTAAGGTGAAAGATATAATGTATATAAATGCTGTTAGTTCTGAATTATATTTTTTCATACAACAATAGTACAAAAAATTATTAAAGAGAGAAATATCGATAAGAGGACGATATACTACTAGCTTAGGCCCGTAATTCTGACACTAACTTTTTTATAGTATCCCTATATTCTACTTCTCTTTCATTGGCTGGTATTCCATAGTGTCTTGAATCTCCATTATCTTTACCTTCATAGATAAAAGATTGCATTTTATTATACTCATCCTCATCTTCCCAAGAAGAGCACTTAATATTCTCTTTTGGACATGGACTAATACAAAATAATAAATCAGGTCGAACGTCAAGACGCTTTACAATAGAGAACGGAAAAGATGATTCCTCAGTAAATGGATGCTCATAGTTTGATAAAAGACCTATAATTTTACCGTTTTTGTAAATTATATGAACTGAATAATACCATAGGGGATCATCATCTTTAGTTTGGGGTAACTGAATTTCCTTTTCTTCAGTGCTGTTTATTTCTCCATCTATTAGCGTAACATCATGAAGTATAGAAAATGGGTGAACTAAATAATTATCATTTAGAATAAAAGGTGTAGCAAAAGTATCTACATATGGTCTGAGAAAAAATTTTTCTGTGGTTAATTCTTCATATTCACCCGATATTGCATTCGTATACATAAAATCATCAGGCATTTGTTTTAATGCTTTATCGAAATTTCCTTGTGCATTAAAATGGAAATCTTGCATTCTGATGCTTAGAATAGCATTTCCTTCTTTAGGTATTTCAGGTGAATTGTTCCATCCATTTCCGCTAGGATCAAAAATCCAATTTTCTGTTGATTCAGAATATCTATCTATATCCGTTCCGTGTCTTTCATCTATTTGAAAGGTATCCAGTTCATCATCAAAGAGTAGCCCTTTTTTATGATAGAGGTTGTTAAAATTTTTGAATGTGCTATCAAGGAACTGTGAAGTAAGAATGTAATCTATTTTACCATCAAATGATACTCCTCCAGTCTCTCTTCTTTGCCATAAAAGATCTTCATTTAATCCTAATGCCTCTAACTCATGAGCAAAGAAATCATCATCTAAAGTTCCAATTGCAACTTCAACACCACTATATTTTGAGAGACAACCAGGTACTTCATTATTTCTTGCAACTATAATCTTCTCTTTTGAATCATCTTGTTCAGCATCAATTTCGTCTATATTAATCATATTGCAAATATATAAAATTATCTCTATAATCTACTCCTCTAAGTTCCCATTGAAATCATAAATATATTTAGGGTTATTGTTTTAGAGTCCTCAAACTTAAGCATTAGTCATTTGGATAATTATTTACAGAAACATATCCCTAATCAGCATCATGTTTAACTGCAATCTTTACAAATTCTTATCCAATCATCATCATAATCCTCTAAGGGTGTTGAATCACAAAACGCAACTTTTGTATAACATTCATCACAATCTACCATCAATAATTCCATAAAAACTTCTTTCGTAAAAATCAAGCTTGTTAGATACTCAGGGACATCATCATCACCATCAGTATAGAGCGCTGTCTCATGTGTGTTTTTCTCACCTGAATCGCCTAATTTGCATAAGTTTAGGAATGTATTAACTTCTTTTTTCCCAATATGTTTTTCAAGCTTATGAATTTCTTCATATTCCACAATATCGAGATGGCGCATATTATGCCAACTATACGGAGCTTCTTCATCAACATCCCACTCATGAATATGGAGTATTTGAAGACAGTCCAAATATTCATCTATTGACTCTTCGTTTTCTGTCATATCATTAATAACATAGTCTTTAATCTCATCCAACCAAAACTCTCTATTAATTTTTTTCATGTTACAATAATACAGAAAATTTATGGGAAATATAAAAGAAAAAAAAGTCGGGGTAGCAAGATTACAACCAACACTTATTTTACTAGATTACAGCAAGCTTTAAAACTAAAATTTGCACCACATTTTGCACCGCTAATCAATTTATAAAACCAAACTTAAAAAATTAATTCCTGTCTAGATTGAGTAGTTATTTTACAAAATACTTATTACTAAATTATATCCATATAAATATGTACAGGTAAAAAATTCACTAATTCCTTTTAAACCATTATTAATAAATGAGATTACTAATCCATTCATTATTAGGCTCATCAGTATTATTATATTAAATGAAGTAAAATATCCATTCTCGGTTATATCTGTTTGACCTAAATGCATTTCTTTTATAGAACTGACTATATGATATCCAAAACTCAACCCAATAACCAAAAAATATATTGACATAAATTCATCTTTAATTATTAGGCTAAGTATAATTAGAAGCATAGTTATTGTGGGGAAAAAATATGGAGATAATAGTATAAATACTTTACTAAGTAATCCAGTAGAACCTGACCATTCAAACAATCCGGATCCATCAGTATTCACATGAAATCCTCTAGGTTTCTTAAAAAAGAAAAGAGCCCATATATTATGAGTTAATTCATGTTCGAATGTAGAAAAATACTGTAGTTTATTATCAAGAATAAGGTGTAAAATAATAAAAAATATCATACCCAAAAGAAACATATAATTTCTTGAAATTTCAATATTAAACATTCCAATCTCATTAAAAAATGAATATCCAAAAGGAATAATTAATAAAAGAGAAATAATATTCAGTAATAGTTTCTTCATACTACAATAATACAGAAAATTTATAAGAAATATGAAGAGAAGAAAGTCGGGGTAGCAGGATTACAACCTGCACTTCATTAACACATCTTTACACATTCCTGAAAGATAATTGATCTATCAATGAGTGATTCATCTAAAGAATTTCCATTTTCATCTGCAAATTCTGCAAATTCCATATCTCCCTCTTCCAATCCTCCTCCATACCTATATAACTCTACTTCACATTGATAGTCAATATCATTATGGTTAATTGTAACAAAACAAACGTAACATCTCACCTCAGCTGGGTCTACTTGAATATTCATATTATAATATTTTTAATTAATAAAAAACAAATATATATAATATTATTAAAAAGAGTAAATATACAGAGAAAAAAGTCGGGGTAGCAGAATTACAACCTCTACCCTTTTCACTAGATTACAGTCTCAAAGAAGCTCCGGTAGTGGTAATTATATGTATTATGAAACTTAAAAGAAAAACATAAAAGGGATTTCAGCAATTCTTGGAACCCCACAATGAGGGCAATTTTGTGCCATATCGCTTATCTCCTTAGAACACTCTAAACATTTAATTAAAACCATTGAATTAGTTGTTTTATTTATACTACAATAATACAGAAAATTATAACAAAAGATATTCAGAATCCTGGAAATACCCAAAATAAATATCAGTAAATTTAAAATCTGCTAATTCTTTTTCTAAAGGATTTAAGTGGTGAAGATTTGAGAGGAGAGGAAATATTAATAGATATCCCAATACTATTACAAGTGCGTGTTTTAAAAATTTCTTTATTAGATTCATATTATATATTTCTAGCTTTAGAGTCTTGTTGGTGTAAATTAATAGCCTTCTTTGAGTAATATACTGCAACCACTAATGCGATAATTGAAAAGATGAACCCTTGCCCTAAGAATATGAAATAATTATATAATCCATGAACAAGTGTAGCTAGAAAAAGACCTTTGTAGAGTAAGGGTTTACTATTGTCAGTAAATTTAGCCAAACCAACAAAATAACCCAATATTACACCACAAACTGCATGTAATGGAATAGCTGTAAACATTCTTATTACAGCAACTTGAATTTCCTGCCCTTCCTCTCCATATACATAAAAAATATTTTCAACTGTTGCAAAACCAAGACTGATCATAACAGCATAAACAATACCATCCATAGGTTCATTAAAGTCTGGTTTATTAAATAGATACTTCTTTAAAAAGAAATATTTAACACCTTCCTCAACTAAAGCAATACCAATAAAAACATAAAGAAATAAATTAGTAAACACACCTTCTGCAAAGAGCTCTAAAAATATAGCAGGTATAATACCTAAACAACCAAAAAGAAAACTCTTTATAATTAAACTTTTTGGCTCTTTATCATATTTATCCTTTTGATAAATATAATATGCTATCAAAAGTGGTGGTAAAACTGCTAATATTAGTGTCATAATTATTTACAATTTTTATTAAACATCTCACAATCTCCTAAATCACAAGCTCTTTGGTAATCTTCACACATTAATTCCTTTTTTATCTCTTACTATACCCCATTCATTGATTGTCACTTCACCACTTTCTTGCATATTTTTATTTTAGTTTTATAAAGCAAACTTACAAAAAAATCACAGAAAATATGAAGATAAAAAAGTCGGGGTAGCAGTACTATAATCTACTGGATTTGACTACCCAAAAGGTACCCGAATAGGTCCCTCCTATTTTTATACATCAAAACTATAAAGCAAATATAATAAACTTATTGCAATATCAATTTCTTATTAATTACACCATCATTAGTTTCTATCTCTAAAAAGTAAATCCCTTTTGCATTTTCATGCAGATTTATTTGCTTAGTATATTCTCCAACAAATTGTTCTAATTCATCTGAGACAATAACCTCTCCTATTACATTCAGCACTCTAACTCTTAAGTCTTGTGCATCCTCACTTGTAAAGCTAATGTTAAATATGTCTCTACTTGGATTAGGATAAACATCTAAGTTAGTAATTG
>Ga0206678_10001831_pt1 | contig 13812 bp, 4 predicted proteins | sample M180m12015metaG_FD_155453 | JGI IMG/M metagenome (GOLD analysis project Ga0206678, IMG submission 155453) | Ammonia-oxidizing marine archaeal communities from Monterey Bay, California, United States - M1 80m 12015 | ecosystem: Environmental > Aquatic > Marine > Intertidal zone | place: USA... | reverse complement strand
CCGTTATTGCAAATTCCTTGAATAATCATCCCTTCGTTTAATAAAATTCCTTTAATAGCGTCTGCAAATAATTGGTGGTCATCTGCAATAATGGCTGTAACTCCAACTAAGCTAGTTTTTTCTTTTGTGTATTGTGTTGTTAATTTCATAAATTTTAAACAAAAATAGGTGATATAAAATTAAATATTATGCTTAGCATAGTATTGAATGTTGTATCTGGAAAATAAATATGATGTTTTTCATGTCTTAAATATATATTATTCTATAATTCTATTTTTCTGATAAGGGATTATTATAGTTATTGTTGTTCCTTTATTGATTTGTGAATCTATATCTATTGTACCATCAAATAAGAGTACTCTTTTTTGCACTAAATCTAATCCTAATCCATGATGGGTTTTTGGATCAAATCCTATTCCATCATCTTCTACTAAAATAGTAAGGTGATTTCCCCCCCCAAGTACTTTAATTTTTGAGTTTTTAGCTTTTGAATGACGTACTATATTGGATGCAAGATTTTGTAGTATACGATAAATATTGAATTTTAAATCATCAGTAATTTTTATTAATTCTTCTTCAGGTTCTATTACAATAGAATGTCTAATTGATTTAGGAAATCTACTAGAAATTTTTTCTTGAAGTAATGATACAAACTTTCCTCCTACAAAAGAAACAGGAGCTAAATTGTGAGACAAATTACGTATATTTTTATAAACTTCATCTAAGAGTTCGATTTCTTGAGATCTTGTTGTAATTAGATGATTTAATTTATTAAGATTCATTTCGAATGTTTCTTTATTTTCTTTTTTATCTTTCTTAAACTTCTCTCTTATCACATCTAAAGTTTCTAACATACGTAGTCTTATTGCTGCTACTGATCCTCCAATATTATCATGCAATTCTTGAGCAATCCATTCGTCAATTTTTTCATACTCATCCATAATTGTTTTTGCTGCTAGTCTTTTTATTCTCTCAGAGTTTGCTATTTTCTTTCTTCTGTTTGAAAGTAAGGTTATGAATGTAGAGAATAACATAATTCCTAATAGGATAAGCACTAAGATGAATGTTTTTAGATTATCATTCTTAAGTTCTTTATTTTCTTTTTTTGCTTGTATTAATTTTTCATTTTCAATAGCGTTTTCAATCTCTTTTTCTGCATTAATTTTATTTATGCTATCGTTAACATCTAGATGTTCTTTTGAAGTTGTTAAGGCTGCTTCTAAGTTTCCAATATTTTCGTAAGTTTCAATAAGGTTGTTGTAGGTTTGGTTTATGTAAGTAACTGCCATCTGCTCCTTTGCTGTTTTTATACTCCTATTAAGGTAAAAGATAGCGGAATCAATCTCTCCTATCTGAGAAAAAATATAACCTAGATTATTATTGGTCTGAACTAAATCTCTAAGATTTTTGTTTGATTCTCTTAACCTTCTGCTTTTATGGAAATAATAAATAGAAGAGTCTGGGTTTTTATTTACATTGAAATGATAGATTCCTAAATTGTTATATGCAAATGACTCGGATCTTAAGTTCTTAGTTTTTTTACAGTATTTTAAACTTTCTAATACATAAAACAATGATGAATCATTTTTACCTAAATCTCTATATATTGTACTTATGTGTTCTAAATAAACAGGAACTCTTAATGAGTCTTTTTCTTCTAAAGAAAGTGTATACGCTTGTCTTACATGTACTAAAGCTGTTTTTTTGTCACCTGATTGATGAAGTATTTTTGCTAAGGATCCTAATGACCTTACTTTTCCTTCATAATAATTAATAGAATCTGAAATGAAATATGATTCTTCAATATATTTTTTTGAACTTAGCATATCTTTGCTATCGTATCTAACCCTGGCGATTTGAATCATTGCGTCTACTTCACCCTTAAAATAATTAACTTCTTTTGAAAGGTCAAGTGCAGTTTTTGATAAGATCATACAACTATCTTTCTTGCTTATTTTGTAAAGAGAATCAGCAGTGTTTATCAGATTATCTATTTCCTCATTTACATCTCTTTGTTTATCTTGTTTATTACAAGAGAAGATTAAAAAAAGTAAAAGTAAAAATAGATTTTTTTTCATTTAAAAATATTTCTCAAAGATACAATTTATTTTAATATTTCTAAACGAGCAAATTTTAGTAGTAATTGTTTCTGTCCGATACCATTAAAAAACACAGTTGCTTTTTTATTTCCTCCTTCCCCTTCCAGATTGATAATTTTCCCCGTTCCGAATTTTTCGTGTTTTACAAGTTGTCCGTTCTTTAGTTTAGTCAAATCACTTTTTTGTATGTTATGATTTGTATTTGATATTTTTTTTAATCCTTTAGGGGGATATGTTTTTTTATAGTTATTTTTTGTTTTTGCAAATATTTTTTGAGGACTTCTTTCAGTAGTATTTGATTTTACAAAATTCTTTTTAGATACATATCTTTGGTCAAGTTCGGATAAAAATCTACTTGCGTCAGAATCAATATATTGCCCCCACTTAAAACGAATATTTGAATGAGAAAGAAACAATCTTTTCTCTGCTCTAGTAATTGCTACATAAAACAATCTTCTTTCTTCCTCTAAGTCAGATTGGCTATTCCCACTCATCATTGAAGGAAAGAGTCCTTCTTCCATTCCTACCACAAAAACGTACGGAAATTCCAATCCTTTTGATGCGTGAATTGTCATTAAAGTTACTTTATTAAAGTCTTCTTTTTTCTCATTGTCCGTATCTGTAAGTAATGCTACATCTTTCATAAATTCAGATAGGATAGGAGTAGAGTCTCCATCATAATTTTTTGTAAAATCTTGCATACCGCTAAGTAACTCCTGAATGTTTTCAAATCTACTAACTCCTTCAGGGGATGTGTCTGATTTTAATAAACTATATAGTCCGGAAGATTTTGTAATGTGTTCGGCCAAATCATAAGCGTCTTTTTCTTCTGATTGTGATCTAAAACTTTTTATTAGAGTCACATAACTTTCTAATTTTATTTTTGTTCCAGAATTTACTTTTATATTATATTTTTCAATTTCTGAAATAACTTCCCAAATTGAGATATTGTTTTCGTTTGAAGCAATTAATAGTTTCTGAATTGTTGTTGTTCCAATTCCTCTGGCAGGATAATTAATTGTTCTTTTTAAAGCTTCTTCATCTTTAGGATTTATTACCATCCTGAAATAGGAGAGAAGGTCTTTAATTTCTTTTCTTTGGTAGAAAGAAAGTCCTCCATAAATTTTGTACGGCATTCCCATTTTTCTTAATGATTCTTCCAATGCTCTGGATTGTGCATTAGTACGATACAAAATTGCAAAATCATTATAATTTTCGTCAGATAATAGTCCGTTAATTGTATTTGTAACAAGTTTTCCTTCATCATTGTCAGTTGCAGTTTCGCAAATTATTATAGACTCTCCTTCTTTGTTTTCTGTCCAAACATCTTTCTCTATTTGTTTTTCGTTATGTTTTATTAGTGAGTTTGCGGTTTTTACAATATTTTTTGTTGATCTGTAATTTTGTTCCAATTTGTAAAGTTTATAGTCCGGATAATCAATTTTAAAATTTAAAATATTTTTGATGTTAGCTCCTCTAAATGCGTAAATAGATTGAGCGTCATCACCCACAACACAAATATTTTCGTTTCTTGCAGCAAGCTTTTTAATTATCAGGTATTGCAAATGATTTGTGTCTTGATACTCGTCAACCAAAATATATTCGAAAGTGTTTTGGTACTTATGTAACGCTTCAGGAAATTCAGTAAGAAGTTTGTAAGTATTTAATAAGAGGTCATCAAAATCCATTGCTCCAGATTTGAAACATCTTTGTTGATAAAGGTGATAGATTCTTCCGAACTCGGTTCTTTTCGCTTTGGTGTCTGTTTGTAGTAATTCCGGATGGTTGTTGTATCCTTCAGGAGTTATGAAGTTATTTTTTAAAGATGAAATTCTGTTTTGAATTGTTCCTACTTTATAAACTTCCTTATCAAGTTGAAGGTCTTTTATGATACTTCTTATCAGGCTTTTTGAGTCGGCAGTGTCGTAAATTGTAAAGTTTGTTGGGTATCTTAGTTTTTCCGATTCGGATCTTAAAATTCTGGAAAAAACAGAATGAAATGTTCCCATCCATAAACTTTTGGAGAGCTCTCCTCCTACAATTTTGTCAATTCTCCCCCTCATTTCTTTAGATGCTTTGTTTGTAAAAGTAAGTGATAAGATGTTGAAAGGACTAACTCCATTTTTAAGTAAGTGAGCGATTTTGTAGGTTAAAACTCTTGTTTTTCCTGATCCCGCTCCAGCAATAACCATGATAGCTCCATCTATCTGAATTACAGCCTTTTGTTGGTCGGAGTTTAAATCTTGTAAATAATCGGACATTTATAAATTTTATAGAATTTCAAATTTAAGGAAATCTGTTGATTAAAGACTCGGAAATCATAAAGTTTTCGTATGTTTGTAAATTGACCAAATCAGATAGATGATAAAGAATTTTTATAAAAATGTTAATAACAAATCTAAAGTCCTTTTTAGGATTTTGTCAATTTTTATTTTAATTTTTGGAAGTTTTATTATTTCTAAATCTTCAGATGTTATCCTAAATGATTCTTGTAATTTAAGTTTGTCTTCTGTTACAGATGTGGTTTGTTTCGGAGCGAATGATGGTAGCATTACAGTAGTTGCGGATAGTGGTAGCGGTATTTATCATTATTATCTTGAGATGTATAATTCAAGTTTTCCTTTAAATGGTGGATGGCAATCAGTTGGGCAAGTTCCTGCTCCTGGTCAATATACATCCGTAACAACTGTTCCGTTTACTAGTTTACCTGCAGATACCTTTAGGGTGATTTTGGAAGATACAGCTAATCAATGTTTTGATACAATTGGTTTTCCTGTTTTATCTATCTTAGTAAATGAACCTACCGAAATTGTCATTACAGAAAACACAACAAACGCTACAAATATCACTACTTTTGATGGAAATGCTAGTTTAAATGTTTCCGGAGGAGCTAGTCCTTATCAATATTCTTGGACTGGTCCTAATGGATTTACATCTGCTTTACAAAATATTAATAATCTGCAAAGTGGTATTTATTATTACTCAGTTACAGATAGTTCCGGATGCGTTATTTCAGATTCTGTTCAGATTCTGGCTACACAAGCTTGTAGTTTCGGAACTTATAACTCTGTACCACCAATATGTTTTGGAGATGGAAATGGTCAGATTCAGATAAATTCAGTTTTTGGTACTCCTCAGTATAATTATTTGTTAGAAATGTATAATCCTGCAAATGGATTGTGGATTCAGGTAAATAATATTTTTGTTGCTGATACATTTACAACTTTCAATAATTTATATGCAGGAACATATCAGTACACCGTTACTGATTCTTCTGCTTGTATGGTTACGTCCCCACAAATCAATGTACAAGATCCTACTCAAATTTACTCTAATAATTCTATAACTTTTGCAACTTCACAAACAAATTGTGATGGACAAATAAATACAATTACAAATGGTGGGTTTGCTCCATTTCAACATTTTTGGACTGGCCCGAATGGGTTTATTTCAAACACTCCAATCATTATAAATTTATGTGTAGGAGTTTATTGTGATAGTATAATTGACGCGAATGGATGTAATGTGGTTTTATGTGATGTTGTGGATTTTGATCCTCCTTGTAGTCCTGAAGTTGAAGTATCTAATGTCTTTTGTGATTTAGATAGTTCAGGAATGGCAATTGTTGCAAAAATGAATAACGCTTATCCTTTATTTACATGGATTTATGATTTAACAGGAGATACCATAAGTATGGATACTTTTGCTGTTAATTTACCAGAAGGAAATTATACTTTTAATGCTTTTAATTTAGGAGTTCCGAATGCTTGTCCTGATACTTCAATTAGTTTTGAAATTGTTACTCCAGTGATTAGTTTATTTTCTTTAAATTCGGATACAATTTGTGTTGGTGATTCTACATCATTTGTTATACAAAGCATTAATACCGACTCAAATTTTATTTATCAAGCTATTATCGGGAATGATATGTTTTTTGAGGGTGATACTTCTCAATTTTATTATTCAGGAATTCATATTTATGAAATAGAAGTTGATACAGGAAATGGATTTATTTCTTGTTTGTCTCAGAATATTCATATTATTGATAATGATATTACTTTAGATTCAATTATTGTAACAAATGAAATTTGTGCAACTTCATTAGGAAGTATAGAGGTTTTTGCATCTTCATCATTTCCTACAATATCATATACTTTAGATTCGAATTTTCAAACATTATATTATTTTGATAGTTTGTCTCTTGGGTATTATGATGTAACAATTTCAGATGGTATGGGTTGTGTTTTGGTAGAAGACTCTGTCTTTGTTGATTTGGATAGTAGAATTGTTTTAGATGTTGATTCTGCATTAGAAACTTGTAGATTAGATGATGGTTGGATTTCTGTAATATCTCAGAATGGATATGGTGCTTATCAATACTCAATTGATAGTGGAATTACATTTTCAAATCAAATCTTTTCGGATACTTTATTGATTGACTCTTTATCAAAAGGAAATTATTATTTAATTGTTAGAGATGACAGTTTGTGTGAATATGATTACGGTAATATTTATATTGGTAAAACGCCAAGACCAAAAATTGATTCTCTTGTTCTTGTAAATGAAAGTTGTTGTGGTTTTGATGGTCAGATTTCAATATATACAACTCCATCAAATTCCATTGAATTTTATTCTTTGGATACGTTTAATTTTTCTCAATCTTCAAATATGTTCGATTCTCTGCAAAGAGGGAATTATTTAGTTTATGTTAAAGATACAAATGAATGTTTGGATAGTATTGAGGTTGTTTTGGAAGCAGATTCTACTCCCAATATCAACATGACTGTTGGTAAAACAGATGTGGTTTGTAATGGAGATTCGAATGGTACTTTTAAGGTTTATTATCCGAACAGTTGTTATAGTTATGAATTATACAGATATACTTTCTTTTTACCTACACAAACTGTTGGTACAGGAGATTATTATAACTCTCTAATTTCAGGTTTTTATGGGGTAATTGCAACTTCTAATTCAGGAACTTGTATTGATTCTTCTGCAGTAACATTTATTGATGAACCTGTTCCGATTACTTTTGACTCTCCGATAGTTACTGATGTAAGATGTTTAAATAACGATTCTTGTAATGGTGAAGTGTATTTACCAACCGATCCGCAAGGAGGAATTGCTCCTTATTACTATTATATTAAAGATGTAAGTAATAATATTCCTTTAGGAGTTTTACCTTCTTCTGATAAATTTGAATCATTATGTGATGCCGAATATCAGATACAAGTTATTGATGGGAACGCTTGTGTTGTTGTAGATACTTTTATTATTGCAGATTCATCTTTATATATAGATTCATTTACTGTTCAGACGATAAGTTGTTATAACGGAGGTAATGGAGTAGTTGAGGTTTTTGCACACGGAGGTTTAGGAGATTATAATTATTTTTGGTCAAATTCTGATACTACAAACATTACAGATAGTTTATCAAAAGATAAATATTTTATTACTATTACAGATTCTGTAGGATGTATTGCTTTTGATAGTATTTATGTAGATCATCCGGACACCCTTCAGTTTAATATTGTGGGTAAAAAAGATGAAACTTGTATGGGAGTAACAGAAGATGGAGAAATCTATCTGGATATAATAGGAGGTACTCCTCCCTATAATTTTATGTGGACTTCATTTAGTGGTTTTTCAGGGAATTCTGGTTCAGGATTTGGAGATACAATTTTCAACTTAACTTACGATACTATAAATATTGATATTACAGATGTAAATTATTGTAGTGCATCTCCTGTTTGGGTTACACAATCAGTAACAATTGTAGATGCATTAAATGCTTATAATCCATTATCGTTCGATACTATTTTTTATTCTATTAACCCAGTTTGTTTTGATGAACATACTGGATTTATTGATATAGATTTAAATGGAGGAGATGGTCCAATTCAGTATTCTATTGATAGTATGACTTCTTGGAGTTCTTTGGATTCATTTTCTAATTTAAGCTCAGGAGATTATAATATTTATGTGCAAGATATTTACGGATGTCTGGATAGTTCTGTTGTTATTATTAAAGAATATAATGAGATAATAATCCAATTTGATTCCGTAAAGAATGTTAGTTGTTTTGAAGGTAATGATGGATATCTTTCTGTTAATGTAAGTGGAGGGGAAGGAGTGTATAATTATTTATGGGTTCCTACTTTAGATACTACTTCTTTTACTTCAAATTTATTTGGAGTTCCCCATATAATAAAGGTTACAGATTCTGCACTTTGCACTAAGATTGACACGATTGATTTAATAGAGTTGACTGAACCTATTCAGACACAATCTTTTGTAGTGGATATTGTGAGTTGTTTTGAAGGTAATAATGGTTCTTTATCTTCAAGTTCATTTGGAGGAATGTTACCATATAATTACACTTGGTTTAATCAGAATTCAGATACTGTTTCTACTGACTTAATTGCAAATAATTTACTATCAGGAAGTTATTTGTTACATGTTTCGGATAGTTTTGGATGTGGTCCTGCAATTGACACAATTCTCCTCCCAGAAAACTCAGAAATAATTGTAAATATTATTGATATTATTGATAATATTTGTTTTGGAGATAGAAATGGAGAATTAACTTTTGCAGTAAATGGAGGCGTACCAAATTTCACAACTTATATTTTGGATGAAAACCAAAACCAAACAAATTCGACTATTCTTAATATTTCAGACCTTCCATCATCAGATTATTCTGTATGGGTTATTGATGCAAACGGATGTTCGTCAGATACAACTGAAAATATAAAATTAGGAGAGCCCGGACAAATACAAGTGCAGAATATTATTTCAGATTTAAGTTGTTTTCAATCTGAAGATGGAGAAATGATTCTTAATTTTTTAAGTGGAACTTCTCCGTATACTTATGATATTTCCTCTTCCTCAGTTCATGTTGTACCTACAATTGCACATCAATCTGTTTCTGAATTAATTCTAGATTTGCCCTCAGATAATTATACTATTTCGGTGATAGATTTTAATAACTGTATTTATGATACTACATTTTTCGTTTCTCAGCCAGATGAAATAATTGCAGATTTTATTACTTCTGCAGATTTTGGTAGAGAATCCTTTAGTTTCAGTGCTCAAAATTCTTCAGTAGGTGGTAATTTATATTTCTGGGATTTCGATAATGATTCTACCAAAACTCTTACTTTCCTTCAGGAGTCTTCAATGAAGTTCGAAAATCAAGGAGCTTATAATATAATGATGGTTGCTCATGATACTATTTTGGGACATATTTGTAATGATACAATCATAAAAACTATTGATGTAGAAGGGTATGATGTTTTTAATGTATTTACTCCTAATAATGATGGTGTAAATGATGTTTTTCATTTTGATGAATGGATGCTTAGTGGTATTTATGTTGAGATTTTCAACCGATGGGGAGAAAAAATATTCCATTGGAATGATGTAAATTCTGGATGGAATGGAAAAGGGTATAACGGAAGAAATGTAGAAGAAGGCGTGTATTTTTATAGGTTAGAAGCAACAGGTGAAGATGGTGCTCATTTTGAAGAAAATGGGTCGGTAACATTACTCCGATAATTGAATGAATAAGATTAATCAAACACATTATATATATAAAGATAAATATTTTGTAAATTTGTAAAAATTTAAATTATGAAAAAAGTACTTATATTACCATTTTTATTTTGGAGTTTTATCTCCTTTTCTCAATCAGAAAATTGGACTGATTTTACTGAATTAGATGGAGTGAAAATTGAAAGTTCCATTTTAGAATGTGGTGTAAATGAGTTAATTACTTTCAAATTCACAAATACAAATAGTTATGATGTTTCGGTTTCTTGGTTTGAAGAATTTTGGATAGATGGTGTGTGTAAACAAACAGGAAATTCTGAAGAACATTTTAGAGTTTTATCATTAAAATCCGGTGAAGAAATTAAAGGAAATTGCTCTTTTCAGGACAGTTTTTATATAGGATATAAAATAAAAAGAGGTAATAAAACTATGGTTTTAACTCATTTTGATTTGAAAAATATTTCAGTAATAATTGGAAAATAATAATATGAAAAAATTATACGCAATTTTAATAGCATTTTTGGTTAGCGGAAGTATTTCTGCTCAGTGTACAGTAACTGCTCTTTCATATATTTGGCCAGATACAACAAACGTTAATTTTTGTTTTCAATTAGGAGATACTTTAGTTATTGATGCAACTAATAGTGTTGTTGCTACTCAGTTAGATAATGATTTTGAATTAGGAACATTTGGTACCGGTTGGCAAACAGGGCTTTCTGCAAATGTTATACAAAATAATCCTGCTCACTGTGCGTGGCCACCACCTGCAAACCCTATACCAAATACAGCTTATGTATGGATGGGAAATGCGGCGGCACATCCTAGAAATTTAACATCTGTTGATTTTGATTTGTCTCAATGTTATAATCTAGAATTTGATATGAAATATGCTATACAGAGTCAAGCAGCTCCTTGTGAGGGACCAGACTTGTATTGTGAAGGAGTTCGTATTCAATACTCAACAGATGCTGGAGTTACATGGTATAATTGGGACGGAACACAGGAACAACCTTGGTCTGCACCTGGAAGTGGTTTACCAGATGCATTAACTGGAAATTGTTCTACACATCCTGTTTACGCTTATAATGGATTAGGATATTGGGATCCCGACACTCTTAATGTAGGAGGATCTGCTGCTAGTCCATTTGTAAATTGGTTCCATGTAAATACTACCTTACCAGCAGCTGCTCAAACTACTCAAACAAGAATCAGATGGATTCAATTGTCTTCATCATCTAATACATTTGATCATTGGGGATTAGATAATGTAAAAATTGGTTGTCAGACTTATGCTCCTGGAACTTATTCTTGGTTTGGAGACACTTCTACTACATCAGGAGCGGCTGTTGATACTATTCCTATTAATTTACCTGATGGAGGATTACATCTAATAACTCCTACCATTCTAGGAACATACACATGGGTTGTAGAATATGTAGATAGTACAATTATGACTCAAGGAGCTACACAACCAGATATTTGCTATGATACAGTTCAGTTTGTTGGGATTGCTTCCTTCGATTATAATATTAATCATGTAAGTTGTTATGGAGATTCTAATGGAATTATAGCTCTTGATCAATTAAATAACTCATCATCAATTTATAGTTATTCTATTAATGGAGTTTTAAATACAAATCCCCAACCTTATGATTCTGTTTTTACTGATCTGGGGCCAGGAGTTTATGCCATAACTATTTCTGATAATGGAAATTGTGAAATAACAGATTCAATTACGATAAATGCTCCTAATTTTCCTCTTCAGATTACTTCTTATTCTGATTCTTTATATTTATGCTACGGAGATAGTAGTGGTTCTGCCCATGTTTCTTCTTTAGGAGGTACTCCTTCTTATAATTATGAGTGGTTTGATGGAAGTTACACTCCTATTGGTTTAGGGGATAGTATTTCTGGTTTGTTTGGTGGTAGTTATTTTGTCAAGGTTACGGATGCTAATGGTTGTGATACCGTAGGAAGTTTGCAAGTATTACAGATGCAAACACCACTTTTGGGTAATAATCAGATTTTTGGAGTTCCTTGTAAGGGAGATAGTACAGGTATGATAGTTTCTCAGGCTGTTGGAAGTCAAGGGCCTTATAGATATTATTGGTTTGATCCTTCAGGGGATAGTTTGTATACAGTTGGTATGGATCAGTTTAAGTTTGGTAGAGATACCTTATATGATTTAGCGACTGGAACTTATGATTTACATTTGTATGATGCAAATGGGTGTACAGAAAACTATACTATCACAGTTGGAGAGCCAGCAATCGCTCTAAGTATTGACAGTGTAGTTGTTAGTAATACTATTGACTGTTTTGGAGGAACAGATGGAGGAGCACAGACTTATGTAAGTGGAGGAATGCCGAACTATTATTTTATGTGGGACAATGGAGAATTAAATTCCAATGCAGTAAACTTGACTTCTGGATATCATGTAGTTACCTTAACGGATGATTGGGGTTGTGTAATAAAGGATAGTGTTTATGTTGCTGAGAACACCTTAATAGAAACTACTATTTTGGTAGATAATGAGGTTAGTTGTTATGGTTTGAGTGATGGAAGCGTAAGTGCTACTTCATTAGGAGGGTCTCCTAATTATAATTATTTTTGGTCTAATGGTACTACAGATATAGGATTTACTACAACAAATAGTGGATTAATTTATGGTAGTTATTATTTAACTACTCAAGATATTTATGGTTGTGAGGTTTTTGATACGATATTAGTTTTACAACCCGATCCTTTAGATGTAGAGTCAGATGAGATAGATAGTATTTCTTGTTATGGATATGATGATGGTTTGGCATATGCTTACGCTTGGGGGGGTACTTCTCCATATACATTCTCTTGGGATAGTTTAAGTGGTTTTGTTGGGGATACTAATGGAATGTTAACTCCTGGAGTTCATACGGTTTTTGTTGTAGATGATAGAGGATGTATATCTTCTGATACGGTATTGATACATGAGCCTCCATTGTTTGAGGTAAATATTTTAGATGACTTTACAATTTTACCATATTGTATTGGTGTAAATTCAGCACGTTTAACTTCTGAAGCTATAGGCGGAACACCATTTTTAACGGCACCTTACTATAGTTATGTTTGGGATGATAATCCTGTTACTCCACAAACTACTCCGGTAGCTTCTAGTTTATTAGCAGGAGTTTATACGGTTACTGTTACAGATAGTAGAGGATGTGTAGTAAGTGCAACAAAAGATATAGATACGATAACTGGAACTATGAATTCAATAATTCATGATCCATTAACTTATAATGGAGGTTACCATGTAAGTTGTTATGGAGAAGATGATGGTGAGTTGTATGTTGTAGGAGGAGGGACAGACCATGTTCCGTTTACTTATCAGTGGTATGGTCCGAATGGATTTAATTCTACGAACGATAGTATATTTGATTTAGTAGCTGGAACTTATAGTGTAACACTTTTAGATAGTAATGGATGTAGTGTAAATAATAGTTTTGACATTACTACACCAGATGAGTTGACCTATACTACAATTGGAGTTTTCAGAAATGAGAGTTGTGATGGAAGTTGTAACGGACAGATAGAAATAGATTTAACAGGAGGAACTTCTCCTTATGTTGGAGTTTCTACTAATGTGTCTACAGGAGTTCAATTAACATCTACAATGATTGGAGATAGTATTTTAGGAGATATATGTTCTGGTACATGGAGTGTTGTTCTTACGGATGATAATGGATGTTCTTCTTCTTTAATAGCAGGAGGTGTAGGAATACAAACAGTTGGACATAATAATCAGACAACATCACAGATAAATCAATCAACAGTTCAGAATGTATTGTGTTATGGAACAAGTACAGGAAGTTTAGATGTATTGAGTCCGAACCCGAATACAACAAATTATAGTTATAATTGGGTACATGCACAAACAGGAACATCTGTTGGAGTAGGGAATACAGCAACAAATCTTTCTGCAGGTATTTATGTTTTAGAAGCTCAGTATATGGATGGATTAAACTCTGGACTTCCTTATGAAGGATGTACTACAAGAGATACTATTGAGATTACTCAGATAGATGAGATTGAGGTAACTGCAGTTATAGAGGATGTAGATTGTTATGATAATAATACAGGTCGTATTTCTGTACACCCTAATCTTGGAGGAAGCGTTTCTGGT
>Ga0206678_10001826_pt1 | contig 13826 bp, 13 predicted proteins | sample M180m12015metaG_FD_155453 | JGI IMG/M metagenome (GOLD analysis project Ga0206678, IMG submission 155453) | Ammonia-oxidizing marine archaeal communities from Monterey Bay, California, United States - M1 80m 12015 | ecosystem: Environmental > Aquatic > Marine > Intertidal zone | place: USA... | reverse complement strand
AAATGTATCCGCCATCATTCAATGCTGCTGTTGCACCAGAAACTTCACCAGAAAAATAACCTAAACATTGTATGGATTGTTCCAAATTATACCCTCTAATGTTAGATTCATCCGGCATGTGAACTTCAGATTCACCCCACTTTACGAGGTCATCACTATCTGGTTTGAATTCATTTGCTTGTGGACGATTATCATAATTTTTACCCAAATCAAGTAGTTTTACTCCCCTGGTCATGCTGATACGGTCAAAGGTATGATGAATTTCTAATTCCCCATCAGGCAATACATAATCTCCTAATAATTTCGAGGTTGCAGAACAACCTGCGCGGTTAGAATCACTTCCTGAAATAACTACATCCACGGTTTGCTTTGCAGCCCATGGAATATCTTCTCCAACCCAAAGAGTCATTGAAGCAGAGCCAAGACAATATGATTCTAAATCATGATGAGTTGCTGTAATTTTCCACATTGATTCAGAACCTATCTTTTCAATGCCTATTACTCTCCAGTCCCATCCGAGATTTGAACCAGTCGCATCATTATCAATCAAATCATTAGCAAATAATTCTTTGATTTCAACTGGTTGTGAAAGTAGAGAAAAACCAGGTGCTATTGTTTCAAGCCCACCGAACAAAGAACCAACACCATATGACATTGCATTTCCTTGGTAAGCAGAATCTAATGTTAGGCCCCATTGAACTTGATTTGCAACTGATGATTGCTCCCTTAATTCTGTCCAAGTAGTTGATGTTAATTCTGAAGAACCGCTGACGCTAGCAAATGAACTGGAACAAGGGGCTGAAGGAAGAAGTGAGCGAAGATGCCGTTGAACTGTGAATTTATCAAAATCAAAGGAATTGGTTGCCTCAACTGCAAGCCAATCCCCACCTTGTCCACCACGCACTGAAACTGCGCCTAATCTATCCATAGAACTCTGTGAATGGAGTTCATCCCCTCCACCATCGGTAATAGAAGTTTGACCCATCCCTAAATATTCAAGACGGATTTTACAAATATCATCTTCTGTCTCTATGTTATCTAATACGAGATCTAAGAATCCTTCAGTGGCAATGAATTCTCCTTCAGAAATTGAATATTTCATTTCATCACCATATTTCAGAGGGTCTCCTGTAAACGGGTCAAGTTGGTTATTGATGTACCACCATCCACCCGCTGCTAACATCATTGCTGTCAATAAGACAGCAGCAACTTGCGGACGTTTGACAATATCAACAAGAGTTGCTGGATTGACGCTTTGTTTTGACTTACGAGGAATTGGTGCAACAGGAACTATTTCTTCTTCCTCGTCTTCATCGATAATATCTGCGTCAAGGATTTCACCATCAATAAAATCATCATCTACAAGTTCTACATCTTGCAATACTGCTTCATCGTCCTCGGAATCATCTTCCTCGGGTGCAGGGATATCTTCATCTTCCAAAGACATTACAAATTCTTCTTCAATGACTTCTGGTGCTTTTTTCTTAGATGGTTTCGGTTTAGTTGCCTTCTTTACAGACAATCCAACTTCACTTCCATCAAGTCCGAAATCTAGTAATCTATTGACCAAAATACTCTTCTTACCCGATGTTGGTAAATCATTCAAAACGCATAAGGCCTTCAATTTGGCAACTGTCAAAGAGGATGTCTCTTCTACCGCCATAGTGAACTCCAAACCAATGGCGCGCATTAATCCCTTTCAAGTCCTGCGCTTGTTGCCTCAATTAAATGGCTATTAACCAATGTTTACAAAATCGTCAAATTTGATTCAACGAGTGTAATTTGATACACTTCACTCTTCGTAAGCAGAGTATGAACCATCTTCTGCTTTGACATATACAGATTGATCATAAGAGCCATCGGCTAAGATTTTGAAATAATATCCATTATCAGTTTCTTCATATCTTACATCTACTGGTGCTGCTGCTACTTCAGTCACTTCTTCAACAACTGGTTCACTCTCTACTACTTCTACAGGTGGCCCACTTGGAGGTCCAGTAGTCGGTGCGCTAGTTGGTCCACTCGGTGGCCCAGAAGGCCCACTTGTTGGTCCGCCTGTTGGTCCGCCTGTCGGCCCTTGAGGAGGTGCGCCAGCAGGACCTGCCGCGATTTTATCCTTGGAAATTTCAGACAATACTTTGGATTCAGTCGTTTCATTACCGCCTTCTAACATTGTGCGTACTGTTGCACCATATTTTTGAGCACCGATAAAGGCAAAGGCTGAAAGAATTAAGGAACAAAAACCAAGCACTCCTGCGAATACTTGGTTAGGCCACATCTTTCCATCGACTTTCATATTTGAATTAGCATCTCCAAGATTGTCACCATTTGCATTAACATATTGAACAATCATGCAATAATTTGCCGGATCGACATCAAATTCAAAGTCATAAGTCGCACCAGCACTTGGAGTCGTTTTCGTCACTTTGTAATGATGAGTGTGACCACTACCATTTCTTGCGATTGGAGTATATTCTCCAAGATTACTTTGACAATCATCTGTTTGGATTAGATATGCGCCAAGCAAGACGCCAGGTTTTGCTGGAGGATTTATTACATCTACAGAAATAGTAACTGGTACATCTGTAATGTCATCTCCTGGAATCGGCAAACCCCAAATAAATCCAACATCTTTCTCTGCTGAATTAGTAAAATTATCATAATCAGCGCTAAATGGCATAGGGAATAATGCAAAACCGAACAAAATTGCTGCGATTCCAAGATACATGAATACATTCCAACGTGCCTTTGTTAATGCCGCCTTACGGCCTTCCAATGACATGTCTTCTAGTTGCTCATCCATGTCCTCATCAACAACAATATCTTCGGAGGGTTCCACCTGTTCATCGTCGGTCATATTCGTCGCCACATTATCCAAGCACTTGAAAGGAACGGAATAATTAATTTATTTCAGCAGGCGATGAACTCAATAATGAGAGTGATTCACGAGCAAATATGGGTCTTCGTGTTGCTGTGCTATCGCGGGGGCCCCGTTTGTATAGTACGAGAAGATTGGTCGAAGAGGCCAAAAAGCGGGAAATTGATGTTGAAGTCGTTGACCCTATGAAATTCTCTCTATTTGTTGCAGATGGCGATATTAATGTTACACACAAAGGTGAGCCATTCATGTTTGATGCGATAATTCCACGTATTGGACATTCCATCACCAAACATGGTGTTGCAGTGTTAAGACAATTAGAACAATTGGATGTGTGGACTGCAAATACTGGTCAAGGAATATTGCAAAGTCGTGATAAATTGCACGCTAGCCAAATACTTGCAAGAAATAGAATTCCAATTCCAAGGACAACATATGTGCGAGATACATTAGACATTGAGAATGCTGTTGACTCAGTTGGTGGTTTACCTGTCGTAATCAAAGTCACTTCTGGAACACAAGGTCAAGGAGTATTCTTACGACATACTTTGCATGAAGCAAAAAATCTAGTTCAAGGATTGTTGATGACTGGACGTTCAATTCTGATTCAAGAATATATTGCAGAGTCACATGGCAAGGATATTCGAGCTCTTGTTGTTGGTGACAAAGTGGTTGCAAGTATGCGCAGAAAGGCAAGAGGTCGAGAATTTAGAAGTAATTATCATCTTAATGGAACTGTAGAAAAGGTTGACCTTCCTGAAGAATTTGCAGAGGTTGCTCGTCGGGCAGCCCGTGTATTGGGATTGCATGTCGCTGGAGTTGATCTACTCGAATCCGACCAAGGACCACTGGTATTGGAAGTGAATTCTTCACCAGGACTTGAGGGAATTGAGAAAGCTAGTGGAGTAAATGTTGCTGGTGAAATAATTGATTTCGTCATTTCAGAGGCATCATTCTCAGAAGTTGATTTAGACCAATTGATGCGCACAGTACCTGGACAAGGTGTATTATCTCTTCAAATTAGAAATCATCCAAACCTTGTTGGTGAGCGATTAAGTGATCTATTCAAAACAAGTGAAAAGGTTCCAGTATTTGCTCTGTCAAGAGATAATTTCCTGATTTGGAATCCAGATTCAGAATTACAGTTACGATATGCTGATATTCTAATCTGCTATGGTGAACTTACTGAACTTCGCTCATCTCTAAGACAAGCAATTGTTGAAAGTCCTAATAATTTGACACCTGAAGTAGAACAAGAATCTGCAATTGGTATTGAATAATTATCAATTTCTGTAAGATTTTGCAATCAATTGCCGATGTCTTAATACAGCGTTGCCAAAATTATCCGTCAAACTTATAGTGAAATTTGGTGTTAACGCGCGGTGGCTTCTTATGATAGGCCACTGTCCTCTTTCATGCTCTTAGGAGCAATTGGGATGTACGGCCGCTTCGGCGGTTAGGCGATTTACGCCAAAAAAAAACGCGGAGGAAGAGAGATGCGGTCACGCAAAGCACTGAAACCAAGCCAACTAAGGCTGGATGCTGAATCGCTAAGCCTTCCAAACCGATTAATTCACTTGCAGGACCTTGATTGGGTTAGTTGTTATCAACAACAATTGCGTACTGAAAATAAGTCTGAAAACACACGCCGAAATTATATGTGCCATCTTAGAAGTTTGATAGAAACTACATTATCTGGAGAAAATGTACTATCGCAACAAGATTATGATTCTATGACAATCATTGAATTGGCTTCAAGAATGGAACCGCTAAATGGCAGAATAGACCGTTGGGTTCATGCTCAATCTGATCTAAAACCTACAACTTTCAATGCTAAACTCGCTGCAGCGAAACATTTGTTGAAGTGGCTTGGACAAATTTGGCCAGACCATATTGGAAGAGTAAAGACTGGCAAGAGATTACCTAGAGTTCTATCTCGAAGTGAATTGTCAATGGTATTAGAAGCCTCACGATTAAGTGAAAATGCTGTGGCTTCATTGGTTGTTGCCATGTTGTTAGATACAGGTCTAAGAGTAAGTGAGATTTGTAATTTGGATATTGATGATATCGATTTTGCAGATGGTTCGGCCCGAGTAATTGAAGGAAAGGGCGATAAAGACAGACTCGTATTATTTACAGAAAGAACATTGGATAGAATCAAAGCTTGGTTACCAATAAGAAATGAAAGAGCAGCTAAAACTGAATTAGCATTCTTACTCAACACTCGCTGTAGAAGATTACAACCTCGTGGAGTCCAGAGGCTGATGGATAACTTAGCCATTGAAGCAACTATTCCGAAAGGAAAACTAACACCCCATGTGTTGAGGCATAACTTTGCTACTGGATTACTTGAAAGAGGGGCGGACTTGGTCACCATTCAACGGTTGTTGGGTCATTCCAGTATAGCGACTACTAGGAATTATCTCGACATTTCAGATCAAACTCTGCGCGAAGTTTACCATCGTGCTCAAGCTTCTCGCAAAACTATTGAAGAGGAAGCAGCACAACAACAACAGGATGTTGAAGAATTAATTGAAACAACACCATCTACCAGTTCAATCGGTATTTGATTCAATTACTCTTTTGCTTACGCTTAGAAATTGATTCTGGGCCACACCATTCTCTACGTGGAAGAACTTCTTGCCCAACATGACCAACGATTGGGCAATATTTTCCTGAACGGCAACGCGAACAGTTTTCCTTTGAAGGTAACTCAACCGTTTTGCGAAGTCTTCCGTACTTACGCCTCGGCATGAATAGAGAACTAAGCCAACCGGCTTTTGTTTATTGTGATTGATATCAGTTGAATTCAACGTTTTCTCAAATTCTTCATCCAAGGCATTTGATTTACACTCTTTGGAACTTTAATCGTTCCACCCTTTCTGGCAGTTTCATTGACAACTTTTCTCACTTTTCCAGCAGTGGATTTCGCAGCCTTACTGATCTTCTTAGGAGTTTTCTTTGCTGCTGTTGCCGCTTTCTTAGCCTTAGCAGGTGCTTTCTTAGCAGCAGCCTTAGCCTTAGTGGAAGTTTTCTTAGCAGCAGCCTTAGCCTTAGTGGAGGTTTTCTTAGCAGAAGTTTTTGCTGCTGTTGCCGCTTTCTTAGCTTTAGCAGGTGCTTTCTTAGCAGCAGCCTTAGCTTTAGTGGAAGTTTTCTTAGCAGCAGTTTTTGCTGCTGTTACCGCCTTCTTAGCCTTAGCAGGTGCTTTCTTAGCAGCAGTTTTTACCTTGGTTGCAGCTTTTGCTGCAGAAATGGCTTTGCTAGCAACCGCTGCGCTCAAACCTGCCTTTTGTAGAGATGCTGTAGATGATTTTGCTAACTTGGCAACGCTATCAACCTTAGCAGATACTAATTTTTTTGCAGACGCTGCACTGACATTAGGAAGTGCAGATAATTTACCCGTTTTTGAATCCGTTCCCTTAGCAGCCATGCACTCACCTATACCTACGGAAAACAGCGCTCCCACTTCAATTCTTTGATACAAATAATAATCATCAACCGTTGAATTGATTGCCTATAAGCCAGCACATAGGACACATGAGGGAGACTCTTGATGCTGAATCAAGCGTATTATTTGCTCAAGTGAAAAAGGCCAACTCCGACCATAAAATAGAACCTGAAAGTAATCTATTGCGGAGTAAACATTTCCATGTCGGCAAGCCTGTATATCTAGGAAATGTTGCAATCCGGCTACTTTCGCAGTTATCTCAACCGGATACTCCTTTTTTCACCCAACCTCCTTCATTTAACGAACAAATTTGGCGATTTACCTGTAAGAGTAGTTCCTTGTCAATTTCAGTTGATTCAATTTCATATTGGGGATTCGGGTTGTTCAATTCGGGATATCTAAATCGAATTGAAATTACAGGCCCCTTACAAGAACGAGCAAGGATTTTCTATGATCTAGTGGCTGCATTATCTCATAACCCCTGGGAGTTTAAACATCAACGTCATGCTAGAAAAGTAATGCAAAAAGAATCTATTTCAATTGAGAAAAATGAGAAATCTTGGCGTTATTTATTACAAGTAGCATCTTCTGATATGGAAGAGAAAATTGCTATTATGGCAGAGCGTGCAAAAATAGTTGAGAAGCGTGTTGCATCAAATAAGGATAACAATAATTTGGATCAACAAATGACCCAAGCTTCTCTTCAAAGTGCATTGCATGATTTAGAAGTTGCAAGGTCCGCTCATGCAGATGACAATTCTTTCGCGGTGGAACGTGCGTTGGCGAGAGTTGAAGCCTCATTGATTAATGCTGACCCATCAACACAACAGGAATTAGTTGAAGAAGAGCAACTGGATGCCTCAGTGGATGGACATGTTTTGCAATTAGGAGAAGCAGAAATTGATGAAAAAGTGGACATTGTGGACTTGTCAGAAGATGATAATGCAGATGTTGAATTAACTGCTGAAGATGCGCTAATTGTTAATTTGTCGCAGATTAATGAAGAGGAATAATGGCTATTCCATTCAATTCCCCTTCGGGTCGCGTTGATAAGGGGGGGGCATCTCGCCCACATCGGTTGCAATGGCTACGAAGAAGAAGAAGTCCGATGGCAGTGGTATCCAGCAAGCTGCTGGTTTAATCCGTTATTTTGATGAAGAATCAGAACATGCATGGAAAATTACCAAGGGTCAAGTATACTTTGCTTGTATCTCAATCTCTGTATTCTTCTACCTTGTAAATCAAGGCGTAGCACAAGCAATTTGGAATATTTTTGCTTGATTGAAATCATTGCTTTTGCAATTGATAATCACAAAGGTTTGATCAATACTATTTTTCCTTCCTTAGAAGCCATCGCTTGAGCGACTTGAATTGCAGTTTTCATTCCCGATGTTGCACCGATAGTTTTCGGTTCACCTTCTTCATGGATTATCAATCGGTGAGTCAAGTTGTAAAGAACGCCTTCTTCGATTCTTTGGAATACCCACTGCTCATTTTCTATGGTTACCATCGCAGGAATACCTGAAAGAGGGCCCATCGCTTTACCAATTGTAGTGGTCCTAGATGAGAGACCTTGTAAATCTCTAAACGGTTTCCAAGTTCTTCTTCTCGTTGGCTGTTGTACTCGCCGGTTTCTATCTACGCCTTCTCTAAATGCTCTTGTCATCTTAGGGTCCCATCCCTTGGAGTTGGTGAACTCCATTCACAAAGCCAATCTGTTACACTAATAAGAAGCGCGACGACAAACAAGTCGCGAATGGCGATTATTATACCATTGTTATCTATTTCAAATGCATAATTATCCATTACTTGGATATTGTTTTCGCATTTGAAACAACAATACAGAACTCAATAGAAGAGGAATAATTGGCATCAATATCCACATCACAAATAATTGAATATCTGGTTGTTGCAATAATCTTGGCACAATAATTAGAGAGAATAGTATAACAAAAGCAAGAGAAAAATACAATTGTTTTGAATTAGAATTTCTTACATCCTCTTCAACTAACCACGGGATTACTAATGTTAGTGCCAAAGAAAACCAAATAGCTGGTAATAGAACTAACACATAAGGAGAAAATGCTGCAATAAATAATGGGGCCATACTCATCGATATTCGCACCCACCAAAGTTCCGGTCTTGGAGTTGCATCAAATCCCATGGTCGGCAAAAACATAGATGTAACACAAATAACGATCACTGAAAATACCAACCAAATTGTCATTAGGGCTTCTCCATTACCAGAAATAATATCCAATGATTGGGCGAAAATAATAGATATTATTGTCAAAAAAGTGAATGCAGATAATGAAGTGATTATCAATGATTTTGTTCTACCAACTCCAGCGCCTAACTTAGAATCCAGGCGCTTGGCAGGCTCTAATATTGTTGCAAAACTGATTGCCATGTGTAAAAAAACAAAGATGAATGTAATATGAGAATAATTCTCTAAATCCAACCAAAAGGCTGAATCCATACTTTTTATTGCATCAATTTTCATAAAAAGGAATATTGCTGCTGGAAAAATAACTACAAGTTTGTATTTCGCCTTTGTAGCTAAATTAACAAGACCTGAATCATTTGTTGTAATCGTACTCGCAGCAAATAATTCTGCCGCGACAATGAGAATTGCCATTACCAATAATGCAAACCAAAATGGATTGATGCTATTAGTAGGCCATGTTGATTGTGTTGTTATTGAATCTGCATTTAGATATGAACTATCTGGAAAAAATATTGTAAATGAAAATAATGCAACCAAGGCAACAAAACTCATCACTCTATGTCTAACTAGAGTCTTAATGAATTGAGGGCTTTGTGAAAGACTTGGCAACTTCTCAACAAATAATGAAAATAATAGCAATATCATTAAGACCAATTCTGAAAGTCCATCACCTCTCAAAAATGTCATCCATGGGCCGCCATTTATTGGATTTGAACCCGCGTTATATTTGGCAATGTCTGAATGTGAAAGGTCATTGGTAAGCACAGCAATAAGGCGGTCTAATATCAACAATGTGAGGAATAATACTGGCAATAAATTGTGTAATCGTTTCAACCATTTTCCCTTTTCAATACTCATCTTTTCAATTGTTGAAACCATTGGCCAAGCGATGAGAGAAATGGCAAATAGAGGTACAAGCCAAGGTACATCATCTCCCAACATTGTATGTGGCACAAGTGTTCAGCCCTTGAGCATGGCGGAAACTATGAGGGCGGATAAGTGATGGCAGTGACGATGGGGACTGACCGTTGGCATGATGAGGAACTCCTCGATGCGGCAAAAGTATCCCCATTAGCAGGTCTTGCAGAAAGTCTTGGATATGAAATGGATGAGTGGTTAGAGGTTGCAACGACTGCTCTTCCAGAGACATTGCGCATTACATCAAATAGAAATGATAGAGAATGGACAATACAACAAATTCGTAATCTCGGTGCGACTCAACTTTCTTGGCTCGGTTCGAATAATGCTTTCCAAATGCCATTTGAAAGGGGTAAGGCAAGTGATAAAAAATCAAAACGTATGATGACAATATTACATGATTCAGGTCGAATAACAAGACAAGAAGCGGCTAGTATGCTTCCTGTAGTATTGCTACAACCACAACCTGAACAATTGGTATTGGATATGTGTGCAGCACCTGGTTCAAAGGCTACTCAAATCGCTGAAACAATTGCACCAAGCGGCATAGTAGTCGCAAATGAACCAGTTTCTGGTCGCCTCAATATGTTGGTTAGTAATCGTGGCCGCCTAGCATTGAATAATATTCTAATTTCTCAACATGATGGTCGGCATCTTGGACGAATACCCCCTCCTGGGTTTGACACGATTGTAGCAGATGTGCCATGTACTGGTAATGCAACTACGCGTAAAAACCGAAACCTATGGTGGAGATGGACTCCAAAGAATGGTAGAGCACTATTCAAATTACAAGTGGACATTGTTGCAAGAGGTGCAAGTTTGTTAGTACCCGGGGGGAAATTAATGCTTTCAACTTGTAGCATAGATCCTGTTGAAAACGAAGCTGTAGTTGCTGAATTGTTACGACAATTACCGTATATGCAATTGGTTCCAATTGATGAAAATTTAGTTCCAGGATTAACTTTACAAAAGGGAATTAGTGATTGGGACATACTAGATGAAAAGGGAAAGATTGTTGCTTTTGATGGTTCTTTACCGGAGTTGCCGCTTCTAAAACCAGAACATCTTTCCCCACAAAAGCGAATTGAATTATCCAATAGTATTGAGTTAGAAGAAGGATTTGATGTTACAAAAGAACTTGAAATTGAATCTCTATTGCCATTATGCCGTCGATTACGACATCAGGATAATGATACTGGTGGCTTCTTTGTTGCAATGTTGATGCACAAACAAGATGCAACTCCACAAGGTACCGCACGCACATTCATTCACAAGCGTGCTCTTCCATCTGAATCTACATGGCAACCAAAATTGTTAGACCATCCTAAACCAGACCGCCATTCGATTTTCCCTGCTGCTGAAGAGATAATTGATGAGGCGGTATCAAGATACAAATTGAATGACCCAGGATGGTCGTGGTGGCATAGAGGAAAGAGGACAAATATCGCTCCGAAAATGGCATATGAGAGAATATTCATGCAACAATGTCCGAATAAAAAAGGAAATATTTGGCCACAGGGAACATTCCATCCGATGAAAATTATTCATGTTGGCCTTCCTGTTTTTACTGAAAAGAAAGGTACATGGCGTACAAGACAAGAATCAATACCTGCAATACAACAGCATATGGGTGATGTATTACTCAACATTTCACAGCAGACTCTCGGCCGATTATTGCAAGGATGGGCGCCGTTGATTGAAGAATTCACTGAAGAATTGAAAATTAAGGCACCAGAATCTGGACCTCTACTATTTGGATGTGAAATTGATGGAGTTAATCATGTTGTTTCTGCTTGGTCTGGTGCAAGAATTACAATGATGATTGACGATGTTGGAAAAGATATTTTACGAGTTAAATTAGGATTGCCTTTCATTTTTGAAAGCGAAGAGGAAGAATGAGGTTTGATTATGACAACAACAAACTCTAACAATAATTCTCATCCATTGCTAGTTGCAATCATATTCTCAATGTTGCTGCTATTCCCTATTGTTGCATCATCTGTTTCTGCACAAACAGAATCAATAGAAACTATTTGGGCTTCTAACGCAATTCCTTCCCCTATTGCAAAAGATGTAGTACTGGTAGAACAATTCATTGAAGATACACCAAATGCAGACGATAACGCACAACTGGATTTATGGAGACTATATCAGAATAGAGATGATGTCCTACCTCTTAGTTGGTGGAAGTGGTCTGATGAAACCGGTTCTGATTGGCCTGATGATGATGCAAAGGCAAGAGCTGGCCAACTTGGAATGCAACAACAATCTCAAGACCAAGCCCTATATGTTTTGAATTCCAATATTGAACAATACCAAGATGTTGATGAAGCAATTGAGCAAGCAAAGAACTTCTCGATTGAAGAAATTGTACTTGAATTATCTGGTGATATCATTTTGACAATTAATCAAAAAGGAGAATATGAAATAAAAATGCAAGTTGAATTAGAACCGCTGGTTAATTTGAGTGATGATACAATGTTGTATATTTTTCTCAGTGAAGACAATGCTGAAGATGTACATGAAAGACAAGTAAAGAATTTAATACGCGATATGAAACCAGAAGTTGGTTTTTCTGTAAAGGCAAATAATGTCACAAATACAACATGGATAATGCCAAAAGAGCATTTGATCGCTGCAGGTGTTGATTTAGATGAAAAACCAATGGGCTGGCATATTACTTTAGCATTCTTTGGTAGTGTTGAAGGAGATGACGATACTACAAGCCTTCTCGCATTGTATAATTCTCCACTTCCAAATAAATGGTCAAATCCACAATCGTCTGATTTCCTAATGCCGATAATGCTAATCCTATTGACTTCCATCATCGCATACATCGTATATTCTAATTCCTCTATTAGAGAAAAGGGGATGCCTCAAATTAATGTCGGATGGAAAAAGTCTACTAGTCCTAAAATAATCATTTCAATAGTCACTGGAAATCAAAAAGTATCGATTACTAATCTTGAAATCAGCCCACCTTGGAAAGGACGTGGTGGATTTAATCATTTGGAGATTAATGCTAATAGCAAATATGAACTTAATATTTCATTCAAACAAAGACATGATGAAGACTTGAGTTTTTCTTTGGCTATGATGATTGATGAATTAGGTGGTTGGACACAACACTTACGACTATCGCCACCAATGATAGAACAGCAAAAACAATTACGAAGTGTTGAAAACGATGAGAAATGAGCGAGGGGTTGTGAGCCAAATGGAAATTGATGATACCGACCGAGCAATTATTGCTGCATTATTACAAGATGCCCGCGCCTCACAAAGAGAATTGGCAAGAACTGTTGGAGTTGCACAAGGAACTATTACAAATCGGTTGAAGCGACTTGAAAACAGTGGAGTGATTAAGGGATATTCAGTTATTCTAGATCCTGAAAGCGTTGGCTGGAGCATGACTATCATGGCTGGTTTGAGAATAGAAAAGGGCAAGATGATATCTGTTCAAAAGGTAATTTCTTCAGACCCGAGAGTCTTCGCTGTATACGATGTAACAGGCGATTGGGATTCCATGGTGTTAGCGAGAGTAAAGAATCGGGCTGACTTAGATGACCTAACTAAGACGGTTTTTACTCTTGATGGAGTAACAAGATCTTTTACACATGTAGTTCTAAACACTGTCAAAGAAGATGGCTTGCCAAAACCTGCTACTGAATAAGTTCTTCAAGACCTAATGAACTTAAAGATTCAACATATTTCGTTTCAGGCTTGAGCGCCCTTGAAAGTACCTTTCTTGCTTCTTGACTTATTTTAACATCTAAAGATTGTAATTTATCAACTAACTTTCTTTGTAAACGGCCACCGGTTCTATCCCAATCCATCAATAGTTCAATTGCAGCACCCCCTTGGCTATTTCTCGTGCCATAAGTCTCGAATAGATATGTGCAAAATCGGTCCAAATCCCAGCCTCTATTCAACTGTTCAATCGTACCCTTAAAACCAAGTTTTCTTAACGCAGCAGTATCTTTTTTGCCCTCTACGATTATTGGTATTCCAAGTAAATTATCTTCCAATAATGTTGACAGCGCTTGAGCAGCTAAGTTGAATCTAAACTGAACATCACTCATCTTGTTCACCATCTTGTATTAAGGCATCATTCAATCGTGATAGCAACTCCTCTATTGTAATGGATTTTACACTTACTCTCTTAGCCCGAGAGGTTTGTCCTGATACAATTTCTAAATCAGATTTTGTTAACTCTAATGTTTTTGCCAAAACATGTAATACCGCTTCATTGGCCTTGCCTTTTTGTGCTTCTGCCTTGACTGCAACTGATAATTTTGAACGCCATTGATTGATTCCTACAATCCCTTGACGACTAGAGCTGGGGTGTACTTCAA
>Ga0206678_10001806_pt1 | contig 13864 bp, 7 predicted proteins | sample M180m12015metaG_FD_155453 | JGI IMG/M metagenome (GOLD analysis project Ga0206678, IMG submission 155453) | Ammonia-oxidizing marine archaeal communities from Monterey Bay, California, United States - M1 80m 12015 | ecosystem: Environmental > Aquatic > Marine > Intertidal zone | place: USA... | reverse complement strand
TAGATTTCTTTGCAGTTGATGAAGATGCTTTTTCATCTATCCCAATGTTTTCTGATGCTGTGCAGGCAGGATTTCCTTCTCCTGCTGAAGACCATATGGATATGGACTTAAATCTGAATGACCATTTGGTTCAAAATCCTTCTGCTACTTTTTGTGTAAAAGCAATAGGTGAGAGTATGAAAGATGCAGGAATCCAAAGTGGAGATATTATGATAGTGGATAAATCATTAGAACCACAAAACAGAAGTATTGTATTGGCAGTTATTGATGGGGAGTTCACTGTGAAAAGAGTGAATGTAAATGATGATGCTCTTTATTTAATGCCAGAAAATAGTAATTTTTCTCCCATCAAAATTACAGAGGAAATGGATTTTCAAGTTTGGGGAATAGTTACTTACATCATACATAAAGCAGTGTAGTATGATTGCTTTGGTTGATTGTAATAATTTCTATGCCTCTTGCGAAAGAGTGTTTAATCCAAAGATTGAGAATAAGCCTGTTATAGTACTTTCTAATAATGATGGTTGTGTAATTGCAAGAAGTAATGAAGCAAAAGCATTAGGTATAAAGATGGGAGAGCCAGCTTTTAAGCTCAAAAATATTATTGAGAAATATAACATTAATGTATTTTCTACCAATTTTGCATTGTATGGTGATTTATCCAAAAGGGTAATGAATGTGATGAGTGCTGAGGTGGATAAGATGGAAATCTATTCTATTGATGAAGCCTTTTTGGATCTTACGGATTACGCATCCAAAGAAAGGGGAATTGCTATAAAGAAGAAAGTGCAACAATGGACTGGTATTCCTGTGTCAGTTGGTATTGCATCAACTAAGGTTTTAGCAAAAGTTGCAGGTCATATAGCAAAGAAACATACTAAGGCAGGTGTTTTTATGTTTGATGATGAGGGTTTAATCAGAAGGGCTTTAAATGTGTTTAAGGTTGAGGATTTATGGGGAATTGGTAGGAAGAATGCAAAGAAGTTAAAATCTGTTGGTATTCATACTGCTTTACAGTTTAGAGAATGCGATAGTAATTGGATAAGAAGACACTTATCGATAAATGGAGTTAGGTTGCAAAAGGAACTTTATGGAGAGGTATGTTATCCTATTGAAGTAACAAGAAAGAGAAAACAGAATATCTGTACTGCTCGTTCCTTTGGAACTGAGATTAAAGAACTCTCAAAATTAAAAGAAGCGATAGGTTCACACGCTAATACTTGTGCTACTAAACTAAGGCAAGAGAAAAGTTGCTGTAATTCTATTAGTGTATTTTTAAGTACAAATCCATTTAAACCACAAGCCAAACAATATAATCCTTACAAAGTGATTCAATTAGATGTTCCGACTAATGATAGTATGGAGATAGTGAAAACTGCTATTAAAGGTTTGGAAAGTATTTACAGAGATGATTGTATTTATAAGAAAGCAGGAGTAATAGTTGGTAGAATTGTTCCTCAAGAGCAAACACAACTGAGTCTGTTTGATAGTTTGGATAGAGAAAAACGCAAAAGCATAAATGTTGCAGTTGATAAGATAAATGCTACTATGGGAAAGAATAAAGTAAAACTTGCTGTGCAGGGTAATGGCAGGAAGTGGAAATTAAAACAAGAAAAACTATCTCCTTGCTATACTACACGCTTTACTGATATTTTGGAGGTAGTAATTTAACTCACTTTCCACATCTTTTTTTCTGAAAGCTACTAAAAAGAAACAGGAGTAAAATCACTAAGTATTATAATTCTCTGATTATCAGAAGCATTTATTTTTTCTTTTAAGTATATTTACGGATACGCCAATTCAATTGGCTTTTGTATATTTCACGCTTAGAAAATTAGAAGATAGGGCATCTCAAAAACTCTTCAAAAAAATAAAGCAAATAATTGTTTAAAAAAATAAAAGAAAAATACTGAATAATAAGACGCTTCCCTTAAAAAATGCCAAATAAATGGGTAAGAAATGACTAAAAAATGACCACAAACAATGCAAAATAAAATGACTTAGAAATGACTAAGAAATGGGTAAAAAATATATTTTATTTTTTTAATTGATATATAGTTATGTATTACATTACTCTATCATTTAATATAACCAATAGATATTTAAAGAGTTATATTTTTTAAGATAGGGCTTATACGTATATGTCAATTTATTAGTTTTTGTATATTTCACAAAAAATTCATCATAATAAATGAGTAAGCTTTCAGAAAGAGACATAATCACTAAAAAGATAATACCTGCCTTGCAAAAAGCAGGTTGGGATATTACTAATCAAGTAATGGAAGAAGTATATTTTACTGATGGTAGAATTAAAGTGAAAGGAAAGAAAACTGCAAGGGCAAAAGGTAAACGAGCAGATTTAATACTTTATTCAAAACAAAATATAGCAGTTGCCATTATTGAAGCAAAGGATGCAAGTAAAAGTATTGGAGCGGGAATGCAACAAGCATTAGATTACTCAAATATATTAGACATACCTTGTGTATTTAGTAGTAACGGAGATGGGTTTGTCTATCATGATAAGTCAAAAGAAGGTATTGTAGAGATTGAATTGACAAATAATGAGTTCCCTACACCTGATGATTTGATTAAAAGTTATAATAAGTATAAAGGAATTGAAACAAAGGAGCAAGAACAGATTGTGCTTCAAGATTACTTTGTAGATAGTAGTGGCAAGAAACCAAGATACTATCAGCAGATAGCGATAAACAGAACTGTGGAGGCTGTTGCAAAAGGTGAAGATAGAATCTTGTTAGTAATGGCGACAGGGACGGGTAAAACATATACTGCATTTCAATTTATTTATAGGTTATGGAAAAGTGGTACTAAAAAAAGGATATTGTTTTTAGCAGACAGAACAGCTCTTATTAGCCAAACTGCAAGGGGTGATTTTAAACACTTTAAAGAAGCAATGACCACTATTAAGAATAAGAAAATTGACAAAGCGTATAATGTTTACCTAGCTTTATATCAGGGATTAACTGATAGTCAATCAGATGATGCGTACAAACAATTTTCTCCTGACTTTTTTGATATGATTGTTATTGATGAGTGTCATAGAGGAAGTGCAAAAGATGATAGTGCCTGGAGGGAGATTTTAAGATATTTTAATAAAGCAACTCATGTTGGACTTACTGCTACTCCAAAGGAAACTAAAGAAGTTTCTAATATTGATTATTTTGGAGAGCCTCTTTATACTTATTCACTAAGAGAAGGGATTGATGATGGTTTTTTAGCTCCATACAAAGTGATGAAAGTTACATTAGATATTGATGCAGAAGGATGGAGACCTTCAATTGGTTTTAACGATAAAGACGGAAACCCTGTTGAAGATAGAATTTACAATGTAAAAGACTTTGACAGGAATATTGTAGTGGATGAAAGAAGAAAATTAGTTGCGAAAAAGATTTCAGAATTTTTAAAAGGTTATGACAGATTTGCTAAAACTATTATTTTCTGTGTAGATATTGAACATGCTGAAGGGATGAGAAAAGCATTGGTGAATGAAAATTCTGACCTATATAAAGAGAACAATAAATACATTATGCGAATTACGGGTGATAATGATGAGGGTAAAAGGGAATTGGATAGCTTCATCAATCCTTCAGAAAAATATCCTGTAATTACTACTACTTCTAAATTAATGACAACTGGCGTTGACGCACAAACTTGTAAGTTGATTGTTTTGGACAGCAACATTGCATCAATGACGGAGTTTAAGCAGATGATAGGTAGAGGAACAAGGATAAATGAAGAATATGGCAAACAATATTTTACCATTATGGATTTCAGAAATGTAACTTCATTATTTGCTGACCCTGGTTTTGATGGAGACCCAGTACTGGTAAAAGAACTAAATGAATTAGATGATTTAACTGATAGTGAGAATGAAATTGCATCTGATTTTGATGAGAATGAAGAAGTAGAATACACTGAACCTGTAAGTATTACTGATGCGGGATTTGATGAGGTGAAAAGAGGTAAGATTAGAGTAGATGGTGTTGTTGTTACCATACTGAATGAAAGAATACAATATTTGGATGCTGATGGAAGGCTTATTACTGAAAGTTTAAAGGATTATAGTAAAAAGAACATCAATAAAAGTTTTACATCTTTGGATGATTTCTTGGTAAGATGGAATAGTGCTGATAAGAAAAGAGCAATTGTAGAGGAATTAGAAGAGCAAGGAGTGTTCTTTGAAGCGCTACAAGAACAAGTAGGAAAAGATTTTGACCCCTTTGATTTGGTCTGCCATGTAGCATTTGATGCAAAACCACTTACCAGAAAGGAAAGAGCAGACAATGTAAAAAAGAGAAATTACTTTGCAAAATATAGTGAACAAGCTCAGAAAGTAATAAACAGTTTATTGGATAAATATACTGAAGATGGCTTACTCACAATTGAAAGTACAGAAGTATTGAGGTTAGACCCTCTTAATAAAATAGGAACACCTGTGGAGCTTGTACAGGCGTTTGGTGGGAAACCGCAATACATACAAGCATTAAAAGAATTAGAAACACAATTATATACAGCAGCATAATATGACAAAAAATGTAGGAGCAGTAATTAAGAGAATACAAGATATTTTCAGACTTGATAGAGGATTATCAGGAGATGCACAAAGATTAGAGCAATTAGGTTGGATGTTATTTCTTAAAATTATTGGAGATAAAGACCAAGAACTAGAAATTCTGGAAGATGATTATATTTCAGTAATTCCTGAGAAATTTCAATGGAAAAATTGGGCGGCTGACTCTGAAGGATTAACTGGAGATGAATTACTAAACTTTATTGATAGTAATGAATATGATAATAAAGGACTATTTGCTACTTTAAAAGAACTTACATCAGCAAGAAACCCTAAAAGAGCAGCAATTGTTAGAGGGGTGTTTGACGGCTCTAACAATTATATGAAAAGTGGTTATGAAATGCGTAAAGTCATCAATAAACTAAATGAAATTAACTTTAATAATTCTGATGACAAACACATTTTCGGTAATATCTATGAAGGCATTTTACAAGATTTAAAAGCTGCTGGTACTGCTGGCGAGTTTTATACACCAAGAGCAGTTACTCAACTGATGACACAGATGACTGACCCTAAATTGGGTGAAAAAATATTAGACCCAGCAGCTGGTTCTGGGGGATTTCTTACAGCAGCAATTGACCATGTTAGAGAGCATTATGTACACACAGTTAGTGATGAAAAAGATTTACAAAATAGTGTTAGTGGTTGGGAGTTAAAGCCAGTGGCTTATGTTTTAGGACTAACAAACCTTATTATTCGTGGAATTGATATTCCTGATTACCATTATGTAGATAGTTTACAAACAGAATACAATAGTATTGGAGCAAAAGACAGAGTAGATGTCATATTAGCAAATCCGCCTTTTGGAGCGACTATTGCTGAAGGAGTTGAAGATAACTTTCCGCAAACTTACAGATGTAAAGAGAGTGCTGATTTATTTGTGATATTAATGTTGCAACTTTTAAAGGCAAATGGAAGGTGTGCTATTGTATTGCCTGATGGTTCTATTACTGGAGATAATACAAAAGCACGAATTAGAGAGAAATTATTAACTGATTGTAATTTACATACTATTGTAAGATTACCACAAACTACTTTCTTTCCTGCAACAGTAAGTACCAACTTATTGTTTTTTACTAAAGGAAGTAAAACTAAAGACATTTGGTATTATGAACACAAACTACCTGAAGGACAAAAATCGTATTCTAAAACAAAACCCATTCAATTTAACGAATTCGCACCTTTAGTTGAGTGGTGGAACAATAGAGAGGAAAATGAGGTAGCTTGGAAAGTGAATGTAAAAGAATTAAAGGATTGGGATTTGGATATTAAAAATCCTACAAAAACAGAAGATGAAAAGACATATACAAGTGATGAGTTAATGTCAATGATTTCAGATAGATTAATTAAATCACAAGAGTTACTTTCTCATATTAAATCAGAATTATCATGAGGTGGAGAAAAGTAAAATTTTCAGAGTTTTTAGTTGAAAGAAAAGAAAGATTTAAACCGGATGTATCTAATGAATTAGGCTTAAATCGTATCAGTAAAATAGATTTCTCTGGTTGCATACATGTTTCTGAAAATAAACCAACTAAAACAAATATGATTTTAGTTAAAAATGGTGATTTAGTTATTTCAGGTATAAATGCTGATAAAGGAGCTGTGGCAATTTATAAAGGAAAAGATAATGTGATGGCAACAATACATTATTCTTCTTATACTTTTGATAAAACAAAAATTAATATTGATTATTTAACTTGGTTTTTAAAGAGTAAGAGATTTATAGAAATATTAAGAACTCAAGCAAAAGGTGGGATTAAAACAGAATTAAAAGCAAAAAAACTTTTGCCTTTGGAAATTGATTTACCAACATTACCTTTACAGTTAGAGATTCTTACTAAGATAGAGTCAATGAATCAAGAGAACGATTTACTTCTAAATGAAATAGCATTAAAGATAAAATTAACTAAAAAACTCAAGCAAACTATTATACAGGAGGCAATAGAGGGTAAACTTACAGTAGATTGGCGTAAAGAAAATCCAAATACTGAGACTGCAAGCGCACTACTAAAATGCATAAAAGAAGAAAAATATCAACTCATCGCAGATAAAAAAAGAAAAAAGGAAAAACCATTACCACTTATTACTGAGGAGGAAATTCTTTTTGAATTACCTAAAAGTTGGGAATGGTGTAGGTTGGGTAATATCACTAATTATGGGTCTTCTCAAAAAATTGATTCAGAAGAAATAAAAGCTGATACTTGGGTTCTTGATTTAGAAGATATTGAGAAAGAAAGCTCAAAAATATTACAATATAAAACTTTTAGTGATAGACCTTCATTAAGCACAAAAAGTATATTTAAAAAAGGATGGGTATTATATTCTAAATTAAGACCCTATTTAGATAAGGTTGTTGTTGCTCTAAATGACGGTGTTTGTACAACAGAAATTTTACCTCTTCCAATATATAGTAGATTACAATCTCATTATCTAATGTATACTTTAAAAGGAAAACATTTTTTAAATTATGTAAATTCTAAGGTTGGTGGAATGAAAATGCCAAGACTTGGAACTAGTGATGGTAAAATGGCATTGATTCCACTTGCTCCACTTGAAGAACAAAAGGTAATCATAAGAAAAGTAGAATCTTTAATGAAGAAGTGCCAAGTTTTAGAGCAAGTAATAAAAACTAGTGAAGCCCATGCTCAAATGCTTATGCAAGCAGTGCTAAAAGAAGCTTTTGAGGTGAAAAAGGAGGTTGAGATTCAATTTTAAATCTATTATTAAATGGAACTAACAGCACCATATCTTACACAGGCTGATCCTGTTTCACTTTCAGAAGGTTCTTTAGATCCTTTAGGATTATATGTTATTGCGGATAGGTTAGCATTAGCCTTAGTCCCTGGTTTCCGAGAAAGGATGTCGAAACCTGGATTTTTTAAAGCAATTGCTGCTGGCTCACATATTTGTTCTCAATTTAATTCAGAATATGCATCAGATGGCATAACTCCTGCATATTTAGTATATGAATGGCATGTTGTACAAGCTTTAATAAAAACATTTATAAATGATGATCCTGATCAATTAATTGGATTGCCAGGTAGAGAGAAAGCAACTGATGCTTATGAAGATGGCGAACCATTATCTTTTAAAAGATATTTAGTTACTCCAAATGTGTTTGGTTTTCATGGGGTGTACAGAACTTTAGTATCTCAGATTGACATTATAGATGATGATTATAATTTAGGAGAAACAGGTTACGATCTTATAAAAGCTTGGGAGGAAGAAAAAAAGATGCAAGGTTTTCTTTCAGGACATGGAGTTGGGAGAAGTTTTTATAGCAAATTAAAAGAAGCTGTTGATCTTGGTATGGAACACTCACATGTTAAAAGAAAATGGAATTGGGATGCTTTTAAAGAAATTGCGAGAGTATTCAACCCTAATACTATTGGCAGAAAAGAAGGTAAAGTCATATACTCAGCTATTACTAGAGATAAAAATAGAAAAGAGATTATTGACTTTTTATGCACTGAAAACTCTCAATTAATTTGGAAAGGGTCAAATGGGTCGGAAAGAAGAATTCATGATTTGATTCTAAAAAGCTGTAGCGTTGAGTTAAAAGATTTATTAAAAGCCATTCAAGCTTATGAGAGTTTCTGTAGATACTTTCAAAACGCTTTTGATGCTTGTTTGGTAGCTATGTCGCAAACTGGTAAATCCTCAATTGCAGAGCTTTCTGAATTAAATGAAGTAGTAAAAGCGGCAAAAGAGCTTCCAGGATATTATCAAATATCAGTTGATGCACTAGATGCTTTTAATTTAGCAGGTGACTTTCAACAAAAATTTGGCGAATTATCTACTCAAGCTCATCCAAAACAGTGGCTAAGAAACATGTTTGATCATCATAAGAAAATACAGAGAACAAAAGGGAAAATTGGAAAAAGGCTATGGTTTGAGATGCATGATGATGGAATGTTTGAAATTTACTCTTCAAACATGAGAAATAAAACAATTAAAGAAGAATCCTACAATGAATACCTACATGGTTATAGAACAACTTCTTTGTATTCATTTTTAGAAGACTTAAATAAAGTAAAAATATAATGGCCAAGAGGATCTCAAAATTATTAGATGCTTGGATTCCACCAGAGAATTCTGGTGAGCCAATAGGGTGTTTAGCCACTAGTTTTACGTTTGATAACGAATTTTTTGAAGACGAGTGTTTAAAAAGATTTCTTAATCTTGAGACTGAGTTAAATGCTGATGGTCCGATATATTTAATTGAAAGAGAGGAAAAGCTTTCTAATATTGATGTTGCATCAGTTTTAGTTGATCAGAGTCATTGTAAAGGAAAGAGATCATTAAGATGGGACCTTTTGCCTTTTAGAAATAAACGATTATTACATGCAAAGATATCCTTGCTTTATTGGTCTAATAATGTAAGAGTAATTATTGCATCAGCTAATATTACAGATAATGGATATAGAAAGAATCAAGAAGTATTTGCTGTTTTAGATTTTAATAATCAATCTGAGATTCCTAAAAATATTCTTATTGAAACAGTAGATTACCTAACTCTTCTTATGGAAGAATCTTCATTAGACAAAGAGAATCCAGGAAGAATTAGATGGATGGATACTTTAGAAAAAATAAAGGATAATTGCAGTAATTGGGGAGCTGAGACTCAAAGTAACAAAACAATAAAAGTAACTACCGCATTCTTATCTTCTTCTGATAATAACATCTTTGATCAACTCAAGAACACCTGGGAGTCTAATAGCGGTTCTCCAGCAAATAAAGCAATGGTGATTAGTCCATTTTTTAATGATCCTGAGTCAAAGAATGACCCTGCTAAAAAGATTTGGGATATTTTAAGAAAAAGAGGAAAAGCAGAGGTTTCATATTATAGTTCAGCTGATAAGAGTGATCAGGATGAAAATAAGATACATTTTCATGCCCCTGAAACTTTAACTCAAGTTCCAAGAAAGGATTGTAGAGTTAAATTTAATAGTGTTCCATTAAGTACTGAGGTGGAAGGCAAAACACTTTTTAGAAGCTTACATCAAAAATCAATATTAATTAAAAATAATGATTGGCAAAGTTATTTGATTGGATCTAGTAATTTCACTTCTTCAGGTCTCGGTTTGTATCCAAATTGCAATTATGAAGCTAATTTAATCTTTACTTTAAGTAAGAATAGGATTCAATTTAATCATAGAAGAATATTGGATAAAAAATCGTTTCCTGATGCTATTGCATTACAAACTAAAAATATAATATGGCAATCAAAAAAGAATGCCGATCAAAGAGATGAAGAAGAGGAAATTGTTTTGCATGAAAGCTTTCTTACAGCTTTTTTAGATATTGATAAAAATGGCAATAAAATTCTTGAGCTTAACTTTAATACTAAAACATTACCATCTTTATTTTCAATATTACTTGATGAAAATCTTATATATGATAATAAGATGTGGATTAATAAAGGAAAATCAAAGCAAGTAAGAATAATTCTCACAGATCAGTTATTGCCTTCAGGACTATGGGTAGTTATTGATAAAGAATTAAAAAAAGCATGGTGGCCAATTTTAGTTAAAAATTACGAATTGCTTCCGCCTCCAGAGGATTTGAGCGATTTACCAATTGAAGTATTAATTAGCATACTTTCTTCTGCAAAACCCCTTCATCAAGTACTAAAGCAATGGTTAAAAAATAAATCAGGACAGCACCATATTGATTACAATATACTTATTGATCCACATGAAAAAGTTGATACATATTCATTTTTATTAAAAAGAACCCGTAGAGTTACTTATGCTTTAAATATGTTGTGTTATAATTTAGAGAGACCATTTTACTCCAGAAACTCTTTGCATTGGAGGATTAATGGTCCTGTTGGTGTTATGGCATTAGCTAAAGCAATAATTAAAGAGGCAAAATCTGATGAAGAGAAAGTTTTCTTATTGGCAGAGATTGCTCTAGATATTTCTAAAGTCAAAATTAATACAAAAGAAAACACTTTAGATAAAAGAGAAATTAAAGAGGCGTTAATAGGAGCGATTAATCAATTAAAGGAAATACAGACATCAGTAAAAGCAAAAATAGAGCCTAATTTAAAAAGCTATGTATCATCAGCAATGAAAAAAGCCTATCATGAACTTTGATTATAAATTACATAATGAAATTAACCTTTATGTTAAAGGTAGGATTAGTAAAGATGATGCTGAAAGACAGAAAAAAACTGCTAAAAAGGTATTGAAAAACTTAACAAATTACCCAGGTCAGATAATTGCAGATGAAGTAGGTATGGGTAAGACATTTGTTGCATTAGCTGTTGCATCATCAATTGCCATTGCAGAGGAAAGGCCTGTTGTAATTATGATACCTGCTAATTTAAAAAGTAAATGGCCAAGAGATTATAAAAGGTACTTGGAGTTTTGTGTACCAGAAGAAATGCGGAATAGATTAAAGTATGGTGTTGCTGAAAATGGGGTACAGTTTTTAAAATACCTTGATGATCCTCCAGAGAGAAGAAAATCAATTGTATTTATGACTCATGGTTCATTAACCAGAACTTTAAGTGATGGTTGGGTAAAGCTTGCTATTATTCAAAGAGCGATCAGAGGAAGGCATAATACAAAAGCTATTCGTAAAATATTGCATAGATTTCTAGGTGATCTATTATTTATGAGGTGGGTTGCCACTAAGCATGCTGCTATATGGGAAAAACTATTAAATACCCATCCAAGTAAATGGTTGAAATTATTATTAAAGCATTCTATTGATCCTGAGAATGATAATAATGCAGAAACAGATGATGATCCTGTTCCAGAATCAGTTATAAAAGCTTTAGAAAAAATAGGATCAAAAGATCTTCAGGAAATTTACAATGCTTTAGATCAAATACCTAGAAGAAAAACTAAACATTTTAATACGCATTTAAAAAAGGCCAGAGAAATAATAAACAAAAAGGTAAAAAATGTATGGTATTCCTCTATGCAAAATATTGATTATAAATTACCACTTCTTATTTTAGATGAGGCACATCACTTAAAAAACTCACATACAAGACTAGCATCATTATTTCATTCTAATGAAGCATTAGAAGATTCAACTAGTTATTCAAAAGATGGTCAGTTAGCCAATGTGTTTGAGCGTATGTTGTTTTTAACAGCTACTCCTTTTCAACTTGGTCATAATGAATTGTGTTCAGTTCTGGATAGATTTAAAGGTATCACATGGCAGGAAAGCACCATGCCAAGAGGTGGGCTTAAATCTTATCAAAAGCTATTAGATGATCTGAGAAAGAATCTTGATTCAGCACAGTTTTCTGCTGTTGGTTTTGATAAGGCATGGGGAAAATTAAAATATGCTGATTTAATTGTTGATGGCATTGAATACGGTCAAAAAGAAAATGATAAATGGTGGGAGGCAATGATGCAATCTGTAAATCTTTCAAATCCTCAACTACAAGCATTTAAAAGATATGAGGAATGTAAATATAAGATGGGAGATGCAGAGAAGCTATTAAAAAAGATGGTGATCCGTCATCTAAAATCTAAAGTTTTTCCAGATACAGATATAGATAGACGATCTCGTTTTATTGGAAATGAAATTACTAATGACACACTAAATACTGAAAATAACATGGAAGGATTGCAAGTTAAAGGTGAATCTTTATTGCCATTCTTATTAGCAGCTAGAATGGCCGTTAAATCTGGTGATCAAAGACCATTTTTTGCAGAAGGATTAGCATCATCATATGAAGCTTTTATGAAAACTATTGACTTAGGTAAAGTAAAAGATAATGTGGATACAGATGATGATATTGAATCTGAATCACATGAGATTTTAAAGGATGAAAGAGACTCTTGGTATTTAGATAATATTAGTAAGCAATTTAGTAAAAAAAGGAACACTGATCATCCTAAAATAAGTGCAACTGTAAATAAGGCTATTAACCTCTGGAACAGTGGAGAGAAGGTGTTGATTTTTTGTCATTACATACAAACTGGAAGAGCACTTAGACAGTATATATCAGATGCAATTAAAAGTCAAATAATAAAAGAAGGAGTAAAAAAAATGAAGTGCCCTCAAGCTGATGTATTAGACAAACTGAATGATATTGGAAAAAGATTTTTTAATGATGAGAGTAGTTTTATGATTGCTTTTTCTGATAAGATGTTTCAATTATTAAAAGAAGTTGATAATTTCTCTGAAGAAGATAAACAGAAGTTGATATCTGTTATTCAAAGGTTTTTAAGAACTCCTTCATTTTTAGTTCGTTTCTTCCCAATTAATCAGCATAGATTTTCTGCTCACACTGTAACTGAAGCATTTAAAAAAACTGATTCTTCAGGGTTATCTTTAGAGGATCTTATTAAGAATTTCATACAATTCATTGATAAAAATTGTAATTCTCATGAAAGGCAAGAATATCTAGATTCACTCATAAGTATCAGAACTGGTGATATAAGTGCAACTGATGTTGATGAATCTGAATTTGAAAGTTTTTCTCCAATTGTAAGATTAGTAAATGGATCTACCAGACAAGCTGCCAGGCAAACACTTATGTTAACATTTAATACTCCATTTTTCCCTGAAATATTAGTTGCTAGTAGTGTCATGGCTGAAGGAGTTGATTTACAATTAAATTGCAGATATATTATTCATCATGATTTATGTTGGAACCCATCTACACTAGAACAAAGAACAGGAAGGATTGATAGAATTGGCGCCAAAGCAGAGCTATGCGGACAATCAATAAATGTTTATCTACCATATGTTGCTGAAACACAAGATGAAAAAATGTATAGAGTTGTAATTGATAGAGAAAGATGGTTTAATATTGTAATGGGAGAGAAGTTTAAAATTGATGTTTCTGGTACTGATAAATTAGCTGAAAGGATTATTTTGCCTGAGAAAATCATACAAGAATTACAGTTTAAGCTTGAATGTAAGTAATGCTAGCAGATAAGTATTTAGATATGATACTAACTGAGAATGCTGAGAAAGAAAAGTAATTTAACACTATGAGAGTATTGATGTTTGTGAAATATGGAAATTAATCTAGATACAAATTCATTAACTCAATAATGGACTCAAATGCTAAAGCACTGAATATTTTTTGTTATATTTGTCCAAGTTCTTCATTAAGTAATTGGTGACTAATAAGGTGACCTTTAGAATATCAAATGGTAGTAAAAGTTAACCCTGCTACCCCGACTTTTTTTTTCTTTTATATTTTCTGTAAATTTTATGTAAGTTTGCTTTATGGTTAGGAAATATTATAAAATATTAGGACTTGAGGTTGGAGCTTCTTTGAATGAGGCGCAA
>Ga0206678_10001793_pt1 | contig 13916 bp, 9 predicted proteins | sample M180m12015metaG_FD_155453 | JGI IMG/M metagenome (GOLD analysis project Ga0206678, IMG submission 155453) | Ammonia-oxidizing marine archaeal communities from Monterey Bay, California, United States - M1 80m 12015 | ecosystem: Environmental > Aquatic > Marine > Intertidal zone | place: USA... | reverse complement strand
ACATGGTAGTTATTATGAACTTTGTTAAAGAATAATCTTGTGTTCAGTGCTGATAAGTTGCAAAAAGTGAAAGGCTATTCTTAGAAATCCGATAATCTCTTTCATTTGTGCATAAGAATAATTACTATTAACTCTCAACTATATCAAGGAGAGGTTTATGAAAAACGTATTTGTGATTGCTATGCTTTGTTTCGCTTTTTCTAGTTTTGCAGAAGTCTATGAGGACTATGCGCCTAGCGAAGAGCATGTTCAGTTAACTGTTGTGTCAGTAGAACCAAACTATTTAGACGATTATTTAGTAAAGCTGAAAAGAACTTGGGTTCGTGGCATGGAGATACAGAAGGAGCTTGGTTATATCGTTGATTACTCGGTTTACACGTCTGACAGTGCCAACAGTCCTAATGTTTGGTTAACTATTACCTATGAAAATATGGCGGCTATGCAACCAAGCGAAGAAAAATACAAAGCGATGAATAAAGAATGGATGAAGCGACACGGCGATGAGAATGAAGAAATCGATGAAATTTCAAAGGGCTATGAAGACATTCGAAAGATGGTAGATAGCCAAATTATTAACAAAGTTAATTTCAAATAGTAGATTCACCAAAATGCCCCATGAAGTATCATGGGGTTGTGGTTAAATTTTAAGGGTACTCAAAAGTATACAGACCTTAATATTCTGATTTTGCATCCTCGATTTCGGTTATAAATTTCCGCGACAGTCTTTATTGTCGGTTCTGATCCTTTTTTGAGATCAATTGATTAATCGTTTTAATGATCTTAAAACGCCTCATATCTAGTATTAATAACAGACGTAGAGTAAATCTCATCGCTCGCGCAATCTTCACTTGCAATGTAAGGGCTAAAATTGTCATGACAGAAAAGAGTTTGCTTTTAATACTAGGCAACCAATTATTTCCTGTGGAAAGTATTCAAAGGGCCGGGGCCAACTTTGTTTTCATGGCAGAGGATCTTGGCCTTTGCACCTATGAAAAACATCACAAGTTAAAGATACTTATGTTTTTGGCTGCAATGCGTGAAAAGCGGGACGAGCTTCTCGCAGCAGATTGTATGGTGGAGTACCTAGATATTGAACATGAGACTTTTGGTCAAACCTATGAAGAAAAGTTAGCGACCTGTGTTGCAGAGAATGCCATCACATCCCTGAAAGTGTTTGAAATCGAAGACAAAGACTTTGAGACGAGAATACATAACTTTGCACAGCAACAAAATTTACCCTTGACTGTTTTGCCGTCACCAATGTTTTTATTAGATCGTGAGGAATTCCTAAGGTTTACAGGTAAGTCTAAGGTGTTGCGCATGGGTAACTTTTATAAAGAGGTGCGCAAAAAGCTGGACTTGCTGATGGACGAAGACCAAAAACCACTCGGGGGTAAGTGGTCGTTTGATGAAGATAATCGCAAGAAAATCCCAAAAGGGCTCACGTTACCTGATTCCTACAAGCCGTCTATATCTCAATATATCGAACCGTTAAAACTCATCATTGAGCAAACATTCCCTGACCATCCCGGCCAAATAGATGATGTGTGGATGCCGCTAACTCGCGCTGATGCCCTCAATAATATCGATTACTTTTTACAGGTTAAGTTTGAAAATTTTGGTATTTATGAAGATGCTATTTTGCAGAATGATACCTTTATGTTTCACAGTGCAATTAGCCCTGGATTAAATATGGGGTTAATTACCCCTCGAGACATTATTGACAAGGTGCTGGCATACACTGAGAAAAATGACGTTCCCCTTAACTCGGTTGAAGGGTTTTTGCGGCAAATCGTTGGCTGGCGGGAGTTTATTCGAGGGGTCTACCAACATCATGGCGAGACACAATTACAGAGCAACTTCTTTAACTTTTCGAATGCATTGAATCCAAGCTGGTATTCTGGTGAGACAGGGATTCCACCCTTGGATGATGCGATTAACTTTTCCGACCGCTATGGTTATACCCACCACATAAATCGTTTGATGGTCATATCCAATTTAATGACCCTTTGTGAAGTTCACCCTAACAATGTTTACCGTTGGTTCATGGAGATGTACGTTGATTCCTCTGAGTGGGTAATGACCCCAAATGTCTTTGGAATGGGTACCTTCGCTGATGGGGGTATATTCGCTACAAAGCCATACATCTGTGGGTCAAACTATATGATAAAAATGAGCGATTATAAAAAGGGTGACTGGTGCAATGTTGTCGACGGGTTATATTGGCGATTTGTTAGCCGGCACATGGGGGTGCTAAAGAACAATCCAAGATTGTCTTTTATGCGCAAAACCCTCGAAAATATGAATGAAGAGCGCAAACAACTTATTTTTGCTTGCGCAGAGACCTTTATTTTGGATCATTGTCGCTGATTGGGTCAAAAAAAATTTATTCGGTCACGCTATAAAAGTTTGAAATTCTCAGAAAATAATCTATAGTCTGCCGCGTGAATAGGTTCTAACGGTGTTTTTAAGGGTTTTGATTGTGTTAGGTTCCAAACTCAACAAGTTTTCTGCGCTGCTGCTTCTGATGGCAGTGCTTTTTGTGGGCAATAATTTAGCTCATGATTTTACCCATACCGTTCCTGCCCAAACGTCTGCTCAAGGTGAGTGCGACACCTGTCATGTGTTCAAAGGCACTTTAGTTTCTCAGATCTTGGCTTTGCCATCTGTTTTGCCTTCTGTAGAACATTTATCCACGGCGCAGATCTCTGCGGTTTTAAGCTCCCGATTCTCTGAATACCTCTCTCGAGCTCCGCCAAAAATTTAGATTTAATTTCAACTAATTATATTAAATTTAAATTTTTCCAGGAGGTTCTATGAACCCGCGTATTTGTGCTGCCGTAATGGCGAGCACCCTATTAAGTGTTAATACAATTGCAAATGAGATAGAAGAAGTGATCATCACGTCTTCTTTAATTGATCAAACCTTGAGTGATATCGAAAATCCACTTCATGTTGTAACTGGCGAGGATATTGAAACGACAGCTACTCAGAGTTTAGGGGAGTCCTTGGACGACTTGCTAGGGGTTTCCTCGGCAGATTACGGTTCAGGTGTTGGCCAGCCAATTATTCGTGGTATGTCTGGAAATCGTGTAAAAGTCCTCAATAATGGCATGGTTGTGCGGGATGTTGCCGGAATTGGCGCTGACCATGTAAATGATGTTGACTTGAATAACATCCAACAGATTGAGGTCGTGAGAGGTCCATCATCACTACTTTATGCTAACGGCACCATCGGTGGCATTATCAATGTGGTTGATAACACTATTGCTCGAGACGATTTTTCTGACTCGGCACTAAAGATTGGCCTTGAAGCGCAATCTGTTAATGATGGCGACGGGCATAATTTGTCTTATCAAAATAATATCGGTGGTTTAAATATCAGTCTTGGATATAAAAATTCTCAGTTTGATAATTTTGATATTCCAAGCGGGGCTATTCTCCATGAAGAGGATCACGATGAGGATCATGACGAAGATCACGATGACCATGAAGAGGATCATGAAGAGGATGAAGGCTTCCTAGCTAACTCTGATTTTGAAAATAAAGCGTTGAAATTTGGAGTATCGAAGACAGGCGATTGGGGCTACTTTGGAGTTTCGGTCAACAGTGTTGAAAGTATTTATGGCATCCCTTTTCATGGTGAGCATGGAGATGAGCATGGAGATGAGCATGGAGAGGAGCATGGAGATGAGCATGGAGATGAGCATGGAGATGAGCATGGAGATGAGCATGAGGGCGAAAGAATCTTCTCAACGACCGATTCAGACGTAGTCAATTTAGAAGGTTCTTATGTCGTTAATAATAGTTGGTTGAAACAGGTGGACTATTTCCTCCGAGACACAGACTACTCATTAACCGAGCAACACGCGGAAGAAGAGCACGAAGGAGAAGAGCACGAGGGAGAGGAGCACGAAGAAGAAGAGCATCATGAAGAGGGACCTACAGTGTTCTCCAATGACGCTCGTGAGTATGGTGCTATTTTTGATTTATCAAATAGCGAAATTCTACAAAAAATTGCAGTTAATTTTGTAGAAGAAGATACGGCCATCGTGGGTGAAGAGGCGTTCATGAATCCAACAGCCTCTGAAGAAATGACACTAGGGTACTACGTGAGTAAAGAAGTTGATTTATTTCATTTAGACTTTGGTATTAGACACGACAGGACTCGCCGGAAAGGCTCAGTTAGCCATGACGACCATGACGACCATGACGACCATGACGATCACGATGATCACGATGATGAAGAACCAACCGCTTTTACAAAGGACTTCAATAGTACAAGTCTTGCGGTAAGCTTGGGCAAAGAGATCAATGACAAGTTTGAGCTAAATGTCACCAGTGGTATTGTTCAACGAGCCCCTTCAGCAGTGGAGCTGTTCATGAATGGACCGCATCTGGCTACTGGAAGGTTTGAGGTGGGTAACCCTGATTTAGAGGCTGAGCGGTCAACAAACTTTGACATAACCTTAGGCTATGAATATGCAGGAGTTTTTGGCGCTTTCACTCTATTTCAAAATCATGTCAGCAATTACATTTACCTTGAGGACGAAACTGAAGAAGAGCATGAAGACCATGAAGAAGAACATGATCATGGTGGTTTAATCCTAGCGAATTATCTGCAGCAGGATGCTGACTTCATTGGCTATGAATTTGAACTGGGTACCGTTTTTGAGTTGGGTAATGGTGACCTTACTCTGACATTTGGCCGTGATTCAGTCACTGGAGATTTTCGAGATGAGAGCAACATTCCACGCATGACTCCTGATCGGAACATTTATGGGATTTCTTATGCCGCAAATGATTTTGAGCTAAATCTTGATTTAAAGGACGTCGAATCTCAGACAGATATTGGTACCAATGAAACTGTTACCAGTGCTTTTACAATGTTGGATTTCAACGCAGTAAAAACATTTGATATCGGTGGACAACGAACAGCGAGACTTTCTTTCTTTGCAAAGAATCTACTTGATGAAGTAGCTAGAAACCACTCTTCATTCGTTAAGAAAGAGGTGCCTCTGCCAGGGCGAAACATAGGAGTGAGGGTTCAACTAACCTTGTAAAAGGTTGCCACGCTGCTAACGGTCTCGGGTTTTTGTTGTTACTTCAAAAACTCGAGACTGTCCTCTATCACGAGGATCTGAGGCTGCGATCCAAGAGTCACCACTTCTCACTATTATTTGAACATCCCCATACTCAAATGAGTGAGGTTCAGACCGATATCCCCTCTCTAAAAGATCTGCAACAGTCGCTTTTGGGAGATACTGGCCAATGGTGAATCCGCTGTATGTAATGAGATCTGGTGGCACTAACTGATGATGAAACCGAGCAATGCCAATTGCTTCTTCAACAGACATGCCGAAATCCAAGATGTTGGTAATCACCTGAAACACTGTGGTAAAAATAGTTGAACCGCCAGGGGTACCAAGAACCATCTCAACCTCTCCACCCTTGAGGACGATAGTTGGAGACATTGATGACAGCATGCGTTTTCCTGGCTGAATTTCATTAGCTACGCTGCCCACTACACCGTAAATATTTGGTGTTCCGGGTTTGGCACTAAAGTCATCCATTTCATTATTGAGTAAAAAACCTGCACCACCGACCACCACGCCACTGCCATAATCCCAATTAATAGTATAGGTGTTAGAAACAGCATTGCCCCATTGATCAACAATTGAGTAATGGGTTGTATTGGGGGATTCTAATCCTGGGTTAACACTATCTAAGACCGAGATGGCTTTTGGGTTTACCTCTGCGGCTCTCCTAGTTAAATAATCATCATCAATCAGGGCATCAATATCAATATCAAAGAAATCAGGATCACCAAGATATTCGGCACGATCTGCAAACACTCTCTTTTCCATCTCAGCGACAAGATGAATATATTGAGCTGAGTTGTGCTCAACACCCTCAAAGAGCTCGGAGAGATAATCCTTCATCTTTAACAACTGAACGATTGCAAAGCCTCCTGAGCTGGGAGGTGGGGCAGATATGATTTCATAATCACGCCACCCAGCTCGCACGGGGGCACGCCATACGGCGGCATATGCGTCCAAATCTTCTAAAGAAATAAGACCGTTACTCTTTTCCATTTGCTGGACAATAAGCGCAGCAGTTTCTCCACGATAAAAATCATCAGCGCCGAATTCAGCTATACGCCGAAGTGTGTTAGCAAGCTCTGGTTGCCTAAATAAGCTATCAGAACTGATGGAGTTAAAGTAGTCATTGAAGTTTGTTTTACCCTCAAAACGCTGCTCCATGCTATGGATACTTTCCACAAGTATTGGCGCAGGCATAAAACCTTTGTCAGCCAGCTCTATGGCAGGTTGGACGAGGTCCTTCCATGGCAACTGACCATATCTTTGGTGAGCTTCCCAAAAGCCTGCTACCGTTCCGGGTACTCCGGCTGCTTGGCCCCCGATCAAGGTTATATTGTCGATAACATCGCCTTGATCATTAAGATACATATTCTTGTGAGCGGTTAGTGGCGCTTTTTCGCGATAATCAAGAAATGCAACTTCCTGATCTATCTTGATAGTCATGAAGCCACCGCCACCAATGTTCCCTGCATCAATAAATGTGACTGCCAGAGCAAAGCCAGCAGCTACAGCCGCATCAACCGCATTGCCTCCTGAGTTAAGAATATTTTCAGCAATTTCCGCACCATAATTGTCAGATATCGCAACAGCCGCGGTACTAAAGGACTTCTTTGGTGTGCTATTTAAGTCTGTCGGACTTGGATTAACAGAAGGCTGGCAACCTAGTATGACAGTGACAGTAATGAGGATACCCATTAAATGGGATAGTTTATTAATCATAGGAAAAACTCTATAAAACGTACACGGAGTTGTTAGGGTGATTTATTGATTTACTACTTAATTACAGAACTTTGATAAGGTAACATTTTAAAGTCTGATTGCGAACGTATTTTTGTGCCTATAAATCTATTAGTTTTGCCTACCCCTGTTATGACGAGTAGGACGTAAGCCACGTCATTTCTCAGAACTTTGATGTTTGCTAAGGAGAGATTCTAAACCGATCTATTCAGTTGGACTTTATTCCGTTTCAAGATGGCTGCATAGATTGCGATAATTAGCACTTAATTAGTGCGTAAAGAGATGATTAATCGCGCTAGAAGAGAGCTAAATTATGTTGAAATGAATTAATTCAAGGCATATGATACTAGAAGAGGGTTCATCACCCATCGTTTTATATTATTCTCTCGGGAGAAACCAAATGAAATTTAAAAATACATGGCTCTTTAAGAGTCTGGCTCTAATTGCCTCTCCGGCACTAATATTTGTAGCCTCTGCTACCTATGCTCAGGATGCCGTTGAAAGTGAAACGGTGGTAGCTGTTGAGTCAGACACCGCTCAAGAAGAATCTAAAGTGTCGGTCGAAGAGGTTGTGGTCACAGGCTCTCGTCTGAAGCGATCTACTTATACCAGCATTTCACCTCTACAAGTTATTACAGCCGACATCTCGCGAGAAGCGGGCTTGGCAAACGCGGCTGATATCTTGCAGACGTCTACATCTGCCCAAGGCCAGCAAATTGATCTTACTTTTAGTGGATTCGTTTTAGACAATGGCCCCGGTGCGCGAACAATCAGCTTACGTGGTTTGGGAGCGAGTAGAACATTGGTTATGATTAATGGCCGCCGGATGGCACCTGGCGGAGCTGAGGGTGCTCCGTATTCACCTGATATTGGTCAGATTCCCGCAGGCCTTGTTCAACGGTATGAGATTCTAAGTGATGGTGCGTCCTCTATTTATGGGTCTGACGCGATTGGTGGTGTAACTAATATCATCTTGAAGAAGGACTTTGATGGATTGACCGTCGAGGGAGGCTTTACTTCACCAAAATATGATGGCGGTGAAAACCAGACATTAAGCCTGACCTGGGGTAAGAATTGGGACCGCGGCCTTGTCGGTTTTGGTCTTGACTACAACAATACTGATCACGCGACTTATGGCAGCCGTCCGTGGATGTCAGAGTGTCGTAAAAACTATGAGATCGACACCGCAGGTAACTATCGTAGCCAAGACCTCTACTACGGGGAACGCTATGGTATGAAAACTACCGATTGTGTGCCTAGTGGTTTAGCTCGAAGAGTGTTCATTCCTGGTATGGCAGTTGGAAGTATTTATTACACGCCTGGTTTTAGCAACGGTGGTTGGAACAACTTTAGTGAGAGTGTTTCTCCTTACGGTAGTTTTGGTATAGACAGTGATGGCGATGGAATAGCTGATGTTTCATATGCCGAGTATTCATTGAATGGCACTGACTATGGACAGAGCGGATATTTAATGCCCGACTATGAAACTACCTCTTTCATGGGGTTTGGTGAGTACACCTTTGAGGGTGATGCGAATATTACTGCCTACTTTGAAACTGTTTATGGAGATACCTCCTATGAGCAGTTGGGTAGTCCTCCGCAATTGTTCCCTGATGTGCCTGCGAATAACCCTTACAACCTATGTAATCCCAATGCAGAGAATGGTGTTGACTGTGGTACCGCCCAGGATGGTCTTTGGACTAATCCCTCGTATGTTGCTCAGTTCTCTAACCACTATACTAATTTGAACGGTTGTTATGGACTGCCTGCGTCAATCTGTAGTCCAGCTGCCTTTGGGCTTTTGAGTGGCCCCCTAGGCGCTATGGGTACGTTGCCGATCGTTTCAGTTAAAAATGATCGCTCTGCGTCTGATGCCACGTTTAAGAACCTTCGATTCGTAGCAGGTTTGAAAGGCGATTTGCCTGGTATGGATTTTGGCAGTTTGTCAAACTGGTCGTTTGATGCGTATGTGTCTTACTCCAAGTCAAAGGGTGAGTCCCATCGTTATGGTATTCGTGGGGACCGTCTAGACCTGTCGTTGGGTAACTACTCTTCCACCGACACTCCATGTGTTAACGACACGGGTGTATCAATGGCTGATGACACTGCTGCAGGTTGTGTGGCTGTGAATATGTTTGCGCCATCTTTATACCCAGCGGATGTAGTTGGTGAGTTTGCAACTCAGGCAGAGACTGATTATCTGTTCGATAGTCGTGATTTCGATACAGAGTACGAGCAAACGATTGTTGCAGCATCGATGACGGGTGATCTTTTTGAAATGGAAGCTGGTCCGGTGATGGGTATCGTCGGGTTGGAGTATCGAAAAGATGAGATTAACTCGATGCCTGATGCTGTGGCTAGAGATGGTTTGTTCTTCGGATACTTCTCTGATGGGGGAGCTGTTGGTAAGAAAGATATGACTGAGGTCTTTGTTGAGATAGAGGCCCCTTTACTTGCTAACAAACCACTTGCTCAAGAGTTAACACTCAACTTGTCTGCGCGATTAACTGATGATGAGATTTACGGAAACAATACTACCGAATCTGCAAAAATTGGTTGGCGTCCGGTGAGCTCTCTTTTAATCCGTGGTACTTACGGTACTGCATTTAGAGCTCCTAACTTGAGAGAGTTATTCTTGGCTAATCAGACAGGCTTCAATACTATTGGTGACCCATGTTATGTCCCAGAAGATGCGATTGATGAGTTCACTGGCGAATATATTGCTGCTAATGAGACCAGAGAGTCATACGTGCTTGATAACTGTCGTGCCAATGGCGTAGACCCTACTCTTGCTCAAGGATTTGGTTCGTACAGTGTTGAGCAGGCGACTGGAGGCTCTTTAACCCTGGAACCTGAAACATCAGAGTCATGGACTCTCGGCTTCTCATGGGAACAAGAGTTTAGTAATGAGTTCGAATTCGGTGTTAGCTCAACCTATTATGAAGTAGACATTGATGACACTATTATTGAGCCGAGCGGCCAGTATATTGTTAACGATTGTTACGGTAGTCTGACCGGCGCTAGTGCCTTCTGTGGCAGAATTACTCGTGATTTCTCAGATCCTACAGATCCTGTGATTACTCTGCTTGATAATGGATTCTTGAATCGCGACAACGAAAAAGCTCGTGGTCTAGATGTGAACGTTACGTTCTCAGATCAGATCGTTATTGCTGAGAAGCCTTTTGAGATAGACCTTGATATTACAGCGCACCGTTCAATCGAGCGGTCTACGTTATTTATTGATGACGAAGGCAATGAGGACTTCGAGGACTATGCAGAAGAATGGGGTTTCCCAAGCTGGAAAGCTAACTCTACATTAAGAGTTTCTTGGGATAAGTGGAGAGTGCAGCTTCGTAGCAACTTTATCGCAGCTGTAGACCAAGACGTAGCTGGAATTGATCCATTCAGTGACATTAATGATTCCAATGGCACTGGAACGTCTGGCGACACTTGTTTAGGTGGTCAGGACGATCTGCTATGTCGCGATGTTGGTTTTGCGAAAGATTACTTGGTCCACTCTTTGTCTCTATCCTATCAAGAACCCGACCATTGGGGTGTGATCGTAGGTGTAAGCAATTTAATGGATAAAGCACCACCTCAGGTTGATGGGACTGAAATCACTTCTAAGAATAATGCGGCAATTGGATATGGCTACAACATGATGGGCCGTACCATCTACGCTAACTTTGCCTATCAGTTCTAAATATTCTTAGTTACTTAGGTTACATCGATTAGCCCCCTCAACTACGTTGGGGGGGCTTTTTTAGGAAAATGTTTATGTTGACAATGAATTTGGAATAAGAAGGTTTAGAACAATGACAAAAATTAATTTATGGATATCCGCTTTGTTGATAACCGCCATGTCTGGCTCGGCATTATCTAGTGAGGGCGAGCCTTATCCGCTAGAGGCTTGGGCAAAGAGACCTGACATGCAACAAGTGAAGATATCCCCTGATGGTAATAAACTTGCCCTACTCAAAATCGCGACTCAAGATGGTAATCCCATCTTGGAAATCTATGATGCCAACGATCTAAGTGCGAGGCCGTTTAAAATGGATGCCAAGCCTATGGAAATGACCAGTTTTTATTGGGCAGCGAAGGACAAGATCATATTCTCTGCGCGGGACCAGGTGCGCAGTAAAATAGATGGTTTCAATGATGGCGTATACAAAACCACCAGGGGATTGCTGACGCTGCACAAGAATCCTAAAAAATCTCAGTGGCAAAAACTCTCTGAACTAGGTTCTCAACGTGGTGGTTTATTTAGTCCCATATATGGAAAGGAAAATAAGTTTATTATCTATGACTATGACTCGGGCTCTTACTACCGAAAGTATTATGAATATGATGTGGAAACACGTTCACGAAGGCTGATTAGTCGAGAAAACCCAAAGGTTTACAATTTCCGTTTTGATGGATATGGGAATCCTCGGTTCGCGTCTGGTTATGATGGGCAAACCAAAGAATTCCTTAGTTTCTATCGGAAGAAAGGAAGCGGAGATTGGCAGGAGATAAATCGTCAAAAAGTAGATAAATTCGAAACTTGGAAAGCTGTTGGAGTTGATCCACTGTCTCCTGAAGATCTTCTGGTCACAGCTCATAATGGTGCTAATACAGTTGGACTTTGGTCTTTTAATCCAGATTCTAAAAAATATAATGAATTAATATACCGAAGACCAGATGGTGACGTTTACCCTCGTTTCCACTCTAACATTTACGCTAATCCAACGCTTATTACCGCAATTGGTTATGCTAAAGGTCGAGACTACGAGTATGAATGGTTCGATGGCGAGGAAAAGGCAATTTATGAACAGTTAAAGTCCCTTGTGCCCCATGCGGATAGAGTACGTATTACTAGTCGTTCACGTGACGGAAGCAGTATGGTGGTATATAACTCTGGGCCAAGGGATCCCGGTACCTATTACTTACTGAAAAATGGCCGTTTCCAGACGCTAGGATCTAAAATGCCTTGGTTGTCGAGTGATCAACTCGCTGATGTTAAGGCGATTAAGTACAAGTCACGGGATGGTAAAGATATCCGCGGATTTATTACTGTTCCAAATGGGAAAGGACCATTTCCCCTTGTAGTAATGCCCCATGGCGGGCCTTTTGTGGGCGAAAATCCGGGGTATGATGGATGGGCGCAACTTCTGGCGAATTATGGTTATATGGTTTTGCAGCCGCAATATCGTGGGTCTACAGCTTATGGTTTGGAATTTTATCAGTCAGCATTTATTAATGGTGGCGAGGGTGGCCGTAAAATGCAAGACGACAAAGATGATGGGGCATTATATCTAGTAGATCAGGGCATTGTTGACCCTGATAGAATGGCGATGTTTGGTTGGTCCTATGGTGGTTATGCGGCATTAATAGCCGCATCGAGGGAAGATCAGATTTATCAATGTGCCATTGCCGGTGCTGCGGTAGCAGATAACATCCAACAACTTAATTATTATAAAAACCAAATGCTTCGTTTCCCAACTGCGAGTTCCATCGAGCAAATAAAAATGTGGGAAGAGAGCATGTCGCCCATAAAAGAGGTGGAAAAAGTTAATATACCTCTTCTTGTAATACATGGTGATGTTGACCAACGTGTGCCACCGAAGCATGCGAGAAAGTATATTGCGGCTCTAGAAAACGCGGGTATTCAGCACAAAATGATGTGGCTAGAGGGCGCGGATCACTTTTATACGACTTTATTTTTTAGACATAACATGATGTTTTATACTGGATTACTTGATTTTTTAGCTGACGACTGCTTTGGAGATAGTCTAGAATTAGCCGCCAAGTAAAATTTGTTGATGAATTGACTTTTTATAAGCCGCCCGTATGGGCGGCTTTTTTCTTGCTTGCTTGAATCACGAATGTTGGGTTACGCTAGATGGAATTTTTTCATCCCTATGGCTATAGGATATCCAACGTGACAAGTTATCTGTTTTTATTGGGTGCAATTATTTTAGAGGTTGCTGGCACTCTCATGTTGCCGTTGACGCAAAACTTTTCAAAACTTATTCCAACAGTTGCCTTGGCAGTTTTGTTAACAGCGTCCTTTTATCTTTTGACACACGCGGTGAAGGTTATACCTCTGTCGGTAGTTTATGCTACGTGGAGTGGAGTAGGCGTGTTCTTAGTAGCCATCATGTCGTACGTTCTCTATGGAGATGTACTGAAGTGGCCAGCAATTCTTGGCTTATTTCTAATTGTTGGCGGTGTGGTATTGGTCAACACCTTTAGCGTACCTCACTCTTGATAACAAAGATTATTCAGCTCGCTGGAGGCTTTCATATTTATGCCAGATAAAACAACTTCAAACGGATGGTTTAAGTTAGCCTTGAGTAAGCTCAATAGAGTAATGTCAGAGGATATGTCTGACTATGACGAAGATGCAGATTATGATACTCGAGTAAAGTTACCGGAATGGCAACTAGCCGCTTTAAAGAAGCGCAAAAGAGACCAGAAATGCCAACAAAAATAGTTAGTCCGGATTGAAAATGACGACGTGCCGCAGATCAAATTGCACGGGAAGTTCATCACCAACTGCAATATCAACGTGACTGTGAGTTAAGCAGGGTACAAGTTGACCATCGTTTAGAGCTAATTCATAGAGGTAGTTAGGTCCGAGGAAAGATTTAGAAACAACTTCTAGCTTCGTATCGGACGTATCGTCATATGCAATATCATCAGGTCGTACTAGTAATTTAACGGTATTGCCGAAGTCTTCAGGGAGCGTGTTAAGAGACAAGCTACCCAGATTATTTCCCAATAAACCTGCTGCATCAATACCCACGTTGATAACGGCACCTTTTCCAATGAAGTCCGCTGCAAATAGACTACCTGGTTTGTGGTACAACTTGTATGGGGTATCTACTTGCACAATATTCCCAGCATTGAGCAGTGCGATTTTGTCTGCCATAGCAAAGGCCTCATCTTGATCATGGGTGACCATGAGTGCAGTGACCTTGTTTTTCTTTAACAGCGATCTCACTTCAGCCGCTAACTGAGTTCGAAGTTCCGCATCCAGGTTAGAAAACGGCTCATCGAGTAATAAGATTTGTGGGCTTGGGGCTAATGCTCTCG
>Ga0206678_10001792_pt1 | contig 13923 bp, 10 predicted proteins | sample M180m12015metaG_FD_155453 | JGI IMG/M metagenome (GOLD analysis project Ga0206678, IMG submission 155453) | Ammonia-oxidizing marine archaeal communities from Monterey Bay, California, United States - M1 80m 12015 | ecosystem: Environmental > Aquatic > Marine > Intertidal zone | place: USA... | reverse complement strand
TGGTAAGTAATATAGATGGTCCACTTGGGATATTGATGGCGCCAGCTACCGGGGGCGGAACTAACTGGCCAGGAGGTTCATATGATCCGGAGACTAATATCCTTTATGTATCGTCAAATAGCTCAGTGACAGGGCTCGCAGTTGTGCCACCGTACCCAGGCCAATCGGATATGGCTTATATTCAAGGTAATGCAGCAACAGGACCACGGACGTCCGGGGGAGCGGGTTCTTCTGCAGGAGGAGGTCGCACTGATTTTAGCCCTGCCCAGCGCCAACGACCCCAATCGAGTAGGGGAACTCCACCAATCGGTATAAGGGTTCAAGGGCTACCTCTGCTCAAACCCCCTTATGGAACTATTTCCGCTATAGACTTAACAGAAGGGACAATAGCGTGGCAAATACCACATGGTCAAACGCCTGACAGGGTTGCCCAGCACCCTATGCTGGAGGGCATTGATTTACCGCGTACTGGTCAGAATGCATCGGTGGGTACGCTAGTTACCAAGACGTTGCTAATTGCAGGCGAAGGGGAACTGACAGTTGATGAGAATGGAGTTAGACGTGCAATGTTAAGGGCTTATCATAAGGCAACAGGTACTGAGGTTGGAGCGGTGGCATTACCTGCGCCACAGAGTGGTTCGCCTATGACTTACATGCTTAATGGTGAACAGTATATTGTGCTTGCTATTAGTGGTGGCGGGTATTCGGGCGAGTTAATAGCTCTTAGACTGTAATCAGCTACCCAGAGGTGATTATAAAGATCGAAGATTTGAGAAAAGTTTGACTTGAGTTGTTCAGCATTAATCAATTTCAATTACTATTTTCCCGCGGGTTCTTCTGGTTTGACTTTGTTCATGGGCCAGCGGAGCCTGTTCAAGAGGAAACCGATAACTCACGATAGGATTGATTATACCATTTTGAATTAACCCACCTATTTCGGATAGCTGGGGTGAATTCGGTTGCACGAGTATTGATGTGGCACGCACATTTCGGGAGGGATTTCTGCCTTCTGATGTTAGACCTACAATGGAAACTAGAATACCTTCTTCCTTTAGAATTTGCAGAGAGCGTACTTGCGTATCTCCTCCAATCGGATCTAATACAACATCTACGTCACTGGCAAAGTCCTCGAAGTTTTGCGTGCGATAGTCCACAGGAACATCGACACCAAGTTCTCGCAAAAAATCATGATTGTAGTCGGAGGCGGTGGCAATAATTCGTGCACCTCGCCATCTGGCGAGTTGAACTGCTATTGAACCAACGCCACCGGCACCAGCATGAATGAGAATCGTCTGGCCCGGTTGCAGTTTAGCTACCTCGAATAATGCTTGCCAGGCAGTCAGCGCTACCAATGGTATAGCGGCCGCCTCCGCATGAGTTACCCGCGCTGGTTTAAGGGCAGCTTCATTTTCGAGGACGATGGTGTACTCTGCGTACGTTCCGCCGCGACGCAGGTTCACCATGGCAAAGACCTCGTCATCCACTTCGAATTCCTCCACTCCAGGTCCAATCGCTGTTACCGTGCCGCTGAGGTCAAATCCCGGCACATAGGGAAGTGATGCACCAGATAATCCTCCGGCTCGGCCCGATCTTATTGATGTGTCAACAGGATTCACGGCCGCTGCATGTACGCGAACCAGCAGTTCGCCTGGTCCAGGGACAGGTATTGGAACTTCTTGAACCCGCAGGACTTCAGGATCACCAAATTCCTGAATTTGGATGGCTCTCATGTTAGAGAGGCTTTGTGCGTGACCGCTTAAGGCTAGAAAAAGACAAGTGAAGAGTAAGGAAATACGCATTTGAGAAAAGTCCTTAAACAGAAATAAAAGGAGTATGCAGATTCCTCAGGATTGATGGCAAGCGTTTCCTGCGTGGAAATAAGAATTCCGTCCGGTATTTCCGTGTTTGCAGCGTTTTTGGCACTCTGATACCTTTCCTGCTTGGATTTGTAAGTCCGTTAGTTAACAGGACCAGAAATGAGCAAAAATGACGGTACAGGTGGCTCGGTTAGTCGTCGAACACTGATAAAGATGGGCATCGTGACAGGTATCACCGTCCCCATGCCAGCGCTTAGCCAGCCGCCAAGTAGGATGCGACCCCAATTGGGTGATCTTATGGTATTCGATGAGGGACTCAACATTGGTGAGGTGATAAGACCAGAAATGTTGGAACTCAACCAGCAACCGGTTTCGGCTCTGGCAAAGGATCCCGAGACAGATACCCTGCGAGACGGTTCCCGCCTCAATCGAGTTATGATTACCCGTATTGATACTAGCAAAATGACCGAGCGATACCGTGATAATACTGCGGATGGAGTTATTGCTTATTCTGCGATCTGCACGCACACTGGTTGTGATGTTATTAATTGGGATGACGACGAATTACGTATGGCCTGTCCGTGCCATGAATCTCAATTTGATATCTATGATGGAGGTAGAGTAGTCGGTGGACCAGCACCTCGGCCACTTGCTATGTTGCCATTAGAAATTGTCGATGGATTTGTGAGGGTAGCTGCTTCGTTTCGAGGACGGGTTGGCTTCACCCAGCAGTTCTAGCTAAAAGGAAAACAAGAAGAGGAAGTTCCATGTTGAGTTTAATGAAAAAAATAGTTTTGGGAAGTGGGCTCCTGCTTTGGACTAGTGCCAGCTTCGCTCAGTCCCTGCCTCCGTATAACCCAGTAACCCAGGAGAGACTGCTTAACCCTGAAGAGAGTAATTGGTTAATGTATCGTGGCACGTATGATGCGCACGGCTATAGCACGCTAGATCAAATCAACATAGAAAACGTTGACGAACTCGAAATGGTATGGAGCTTCTCAACTGGGCTTAGAGAGGGACATCAGGCCCCACCGATTGTAAATGATGGCTATATGTACGTCAGTACACCACAAAATCACATCATCGCATTGAATGCGCGAACCGGGGATTTAATCTGGAGATACGTGCGGTTTCTGCCCGATGACCTCCAGCAACTACATCCTACTAACCGTGGTGTCGCGTTATATGAGGACCGTGTTTATCTAGCGACCGTGGATGCATACTTGGTTTCTTTGGACGCTTTAACTGGAGACGTAATCTGGGAGCAGGCGGTTGAAGATTATTACAATGGTTATTATATGACCATGGCTCCGCTGATTGCTGATGGCAAGGTAATGGTAGGTGTGTCAGGTGGTGAACTGGGTATACGGGGATTTGTAGCGGCTTACGATGCGGTTTCAGGCGAACAGGCCTGGAAGACCTATACGATTCCAGCGCCGGGTGAGCCGGGTTCTGAGTCCTGGCCAGGTGATTCATGGCAAACCGGCGGAGTACCTGTTTGGGTAACCGGTTCTTATGACCCTGAGTTAAACCTATCATACTGGGGTACCGGAAATGGGGGACCTTGGATGGGTGATACTCGACCGGGAGACAATCTTTACGCAACTTCCGTTCTTGCTCTCGATGTCTCTACTGGTGAGCTAGAGGGGTATCACCAGTATCACTGGAATGACTCCTGGGATTGGGATGAGGTCTCAGCTCCTCTATTGATTGATTTTCAACGAAATGGGCAAACGGTCAATGGAATGATTCATCCAGGTCGAAACGGCTACTTGTGGTTTCTCGAGCGAGATGCCAACAGTATAGGTTTTGTTGATGCCAATCCCTATGTGTACCAGGATGTTTTCACAAGCCTTGATCCGGTTACAGGTAGACCTGAATATGACATGAGTAAGAAACCGGGTACCGGGTACGAGGCAACTTTCTGTCCTTCACTTTGGGGCGGTAAGGACTGGCCACCAGCAGCATTCAGTCCCAAAACACGATTATTATATATTCCTGCCAACGATAACGTCTGCTCTATTATGATTGGAGAAGAAATCGAGTATCGACCCGGCAGGCAGTTCGTTGGTCGTGGGCCATCCGAAAATGGTGGGTTTATGATTAGGCCCGGTACGAATCATATAGGAGAATTGCAGGCATGGAATGTGGACACCGGCGAACGTGTTTGGACTACAACATTTCCTGATCAGAACTGGGGCCCGGTTCTAGCTACAGCTGGTGACCTAGTGTTCATGGGCGGCACCAATGATCGCTACTTTCGAGCCTTCAACGCTAATACTGGTGACGTTTTGTGGGAACAGAGGGTTAATTCAGGGGTTAATGGAGTACCGGTTAGCTATACTTTAGATGGCAAGCAGTATATAGCCGTTCAGGCCGGCTGGGGCGTTGATGCTGAACGGGAACAGAACTTGTTGAATCTTGTAAGAGGAGAATCCCATACGGTCCCGCAAGGGGGCACAATATGGGTTTTCGCGTTATCTGATTAGCTGCTAGTCGATGCAATGATAGGTTGCGCTGAGATTTCGCTTCCTGTTAGCTATGTTTACTACTTTTTATAGACCAGCTTACCGTTTATATAGGTTTGTTCCACCTCGATATCCATAATACGTTCGGGATCGATAGTGAGTATATCATCTGACAAAACGATCATATCTGCGAACTTGCCAGGTTCCAGAGAACCTTTAACATCTTCCTCGAAGTTGAGATAAGCGCCGGTTAAAGTGTAAGCGCGAATTGCTTCTTCTATGGTAATAATTTCATCAGGGCCATAAACCTGTCCGCTCATGCCTTTTCGAGTAACCGCGGCATATAGTCCGACCATTGGTCCGATAGGCAGTATATCACTGGAAATAGCTACGGTTACGCCATGTTCCATGGGAGAGCGGAGGGGATTGTTATGATCCAGTCTCCAGCCGTCCAGGTTTGCCGCGTAACGACCTTCAAGCGTATAAGTGAAATTGGGCTGTTGGGTAATATGGATGTCATGCTCAGCCATCAACTCCATCGTTAGATCGGGTGGACGCATGGAAAAATGATTTAAATAATGACGATGGTCTTCGCGAGGGTTGCGCTCTAGAGCATCGGCCAGTGTATTTACTACCAGCACAATAGCTGCATCGCCAATTGCATGGATACCCATTTGCCAGCCAGCATCATGAATTTCGTTCAAATGAGCGATCAGATCATTCTCCGGCATGTTGAGGTAGCCCCGGTAATCACCTTGATTAACATAGGGCTCTAGGGTGTACGCAGCAGGCCCGGTGAAGCCTCCATCAGCAAATACCTTGATAGGGCCTATCTTGAGAAAATCGGTCCCGTTTGCCACCCGTGATTTGACTTCGGCAATCGCTTCGGGATCGAACCACTGAAACTGGATGGCAGATCGCGGTAGGGGTAACGCGGCGGTTTCATAAAGTTGCTCCCACATAGCGTACTCCCGTGGTGCTTTTGAGGCATCGGTAATACTGGTAATGCCTTTGCTGAGCAGAGCATTCAGATTGATTTCCAGACTAGCTATGAGTTCGTCATAAGTTGAATCGGGAACAAGTCGGCCTACAATGTTTTGACGTTCCCGTATGATGCCGGTAGCCACTCCATTTTGATCTCTCTCTATAACACCACCTTCAGGATCGGGAGTGGAATTTGTAATCTCGGCCAAAGTTAACGCAAGCGTACTTACCACGGCGCTGTGTCCTCCAGCTCGGGTAAGAGTAACGGGATTGTTGGGTGCAGCTTCATCCAAATCTTGTCTTATTGGTCTTCGTCCTTCGATTAACTCGTCTTCCGACCAACCGTAGCCAGTGACCCATTCACCCTCACCGAGTTCATTGGCCTTAGCACGTATTAAACTCTGTATTTCTGTAATTGAACTAACATCACCCAATTCAATATATCGTTGGGGTCGACCACGGATATGGGTGTGGGAATCAATAAAACCCGGCATCAAAGTTTTGCCTTCAAGATCGACAGTTAGCTCTGACTGGTATTTGTCGAGCAAGGACTCTGTCCCAGTTGCAACGATTCGGCCTCCATCAACCGCAACAGTATTCTGGATGGAGAAATTCTCGTCGACGGTGATAATTTTGCCATTGGTCAGGATTAGATCAACCGAGGTAGTATCCGGAGAAATCGTTTGGTCCGGTTCGGATTGCCCGCAGCTAAGCAATGTTGCTGCCAGTATAAGTAAATAGCCGATTCTCACTATATCTTTCATTGTCTCTCTCTCGCTCTTGTTACTAGTTCTCTAGAAGCCCCGATGCATGAACGTGGTCCATAGTATCTTCCAGGGCCAGTTTAAATTTGTCGACCATCTCGTCCACTTGATCTTCCTTAACAATGAGTGGAGGGCAAAAGGCAAGCGAGTTTCCAGCAACCGCGCGGATTAACAGCCCGTGCTCCTGACTCGCTTGCTTGGCATAGGCCCCCACGCTGCCATCCTTAAAGCTTTGCCCGGTCTTCTTGTTTGCGACTAATTCCACAGCTCCTATCAGCCCCTTGCCTCGCACCTCTCCAACGAGAGGATGATCCGCGACTTCCTTTAGCTTAGCCTGCATGCGTTCACCCATTTTAGCAGCGTGCAGGAACAGATTTTCCCGCTCGTAGATCTCCAGGGTTTTCAGAGCTACTGCGCAGGCAGCAGGGTGCCCTGTGTACGTATACCCATGACCGAATATACCAACTTCGGAACTCGGTTCTACCATCGCCTGGTACATAAAATCAGGAATGATGGAAGCACTTATGGGTATATAAGCAGAGGACAATTGCTTTGCAAGTGTCATCAGTTGAGGGTGGAATCCCATGGTATTGCATCCGAAATCATTGCCTGTGCGACCAAAACCACAGATTACCTCGTCACTCCAGAATAGGATGTCATATTTCGTTAGTAGATTTTCTACTTCCCGAAAGTAACTGTCAGGAGGCACGATAACTCCACTGGCTCCCCCGACCGGTTCCGCGATGTAGGCTGCTATTGTCTCTGGGCCTTCGGCAAGGATCAGCTTTTCGAGATTTTCGATGAGGCGGGCACAAAATTGACTTTCAGACTCGCCCTCCAATTTGTTGCGGTAATAGTGTGGTGATTGGGTACGGATAATACCCAATTCATCTACGGGGATACTGAAATGAGTGTGCATGACTGGCAATGCTGTAAGTGCCGCTGCCGCCAGCGTCACCCCATGATAAGAAGGCTCCAAGGTTATTATTTTTTTCTTTTGTGGTTCACCTGTTACATTGAAATAGTAACGGAGCATTTTCATGTGCGAATCATTCGCTTCACTCCCGGAATTAGCGAAAAACACCTTGCCGTTTTCGATAGGCGTCATGCCGGTTAGCTTTTCTGCTAAATCGATTACTACCTGGTGAGTACGACCACCAAACATGTGGGAGTAGGAAAGAGTCCGTAACTGCGTGGTTAAGGCCTCGATTAGTTCTTCGTTTCCATACCCTAGTGAAGCGCACCACAATCCGGCGAGTCCTTCTAGATACTTTTTACCTTTTTTGTCAAAGACATAAATACCTTCTCCGCGGACTATATTCAATTCTTCTACATGCTTGAGGTTAGTGATGGGGTAGATTACAGAAGTCATGCCAGGGCCCCTTGCTTTAACTAGTTAAAATACCGTATGAACAGACTCACGATTCTAAGCGATCAGGGGTGGCTGGGGAAAGTGTCAATAAAAAAAGGGGAGGCTAGAAACTCTCCCCTTTTGAGCTATAGCAATAGAATTATTCGCGTGCTTGCAACCACCAATTGATGGTAGTGGTCACTAGTTCGGCTGCATCTTGTTGTACGAAGTGGTTAGCGGTTGGTACGGCCACGATAGTGGTATCCGCGTCGTTCCAGTCCCAAGTATTATTCAATCCATCGGAATGCAGCGCAGTGTCCCGTAGACCATGAAATACCAGTAAGGGAACGTTCAACTGGGGAGCTGGTGGTGGGGCAGGAGTGTTCGCATCTGTACGAGGATAATTTTGTTTATAGTAAGCCAGCATTGCATCGAAACTTGACTGACCGAATGCTTCGGCGTACCGCCCCCGAGCAACCGGGTCCGCTACCCAGAACGACAAGCTCTCTGCCGTCATTGGCCCTCCAAACAGAATATCTGGGTCTGAAGGGGAACCTTCAATGAATGTGCGGGCATAGCCACTATTCTGTTGTTGCTCCTGGTTGGTAGATAGTTCCCGAGCCATACCGTTTGGATGGGGTAGGTTCAGGATTATCAGTCTATCCACCATATCGGGAAGATTGAATGCAAATTGCCAAGAAACAATACCGCCCCAATCGTGACCAACAATTGTTGCTTTCTCTTCACCCAGATGATGGATGACAGCAGCCACATCTGATACCAGATACTGCATATTATAATTTTCATCGCCTTCTGGTTTATCGCTCAGGTTGTAACCCCTTTGATCAATAGCTACTACTCTGTAACTGTCTTTTAATCCTTCCATCTGATGGCGCCAGCTATACCAAAAATCTGGAAAGCCATGAATCATAATAACTAAAGGCCCTTCACCAACAGATGCATAATGTATTTTGATGCCGTTATTATCAGCATATCCATGCTCAACTTCATCCCAGAGTTCAGCATTTGCAGAATTTCCAAGAAACACCAGAGATGCGAAAACAGTAGTAATAAGCGAGAAAATTTTATTCATGTGAAATTACCTGAGATAGTGTTGGAGTATACGGAAAACCGGTAGAGTCTTAATTCGATTTTGGTAGCTTATGGTTTTCCTAGTTAGTGAAAGGGGGAATTAGAACAGATTTACAATAAAATGTTTAACTGAATTAGTCCAGTTGGTGTGTTTATGAAAGAACATTATGGCTCCGTTTCCCGTGTTTGCTTAGTCTTATGATCACGCTAATGTATGATCCGATCAGAAATTTGATCAGTAAAAATGGGGTAAATTCAGGCCAAAGGGTTTAGTATAAAATGATAAAAAAAGTTAATATATTCATAATCTTAGCAATTATTTTATTGGCCCAACCTGCCCAGTTACAGGATCGAGACGTCAGTCTGCCTCTTTTAACTGTGAAAGAAGTCATGGATGCCATTATTACACCGATGTCAGCTATTATTTGGGGAGCCTATGAGCTGGAAACTGATGGCGAATGGCAAGAAGTCTCGAACGCCGCTTTGGCCGTGATTGCTGCCGGTGACCTGCTGGCAAAAGGGGGAGCAGGAGCAGGTGAAACAGCAGCAGCCGTTGAGCTGGACTGGCAGAGGTATAATAATCAGATGATCAATGCAGCTAGGCAGGTGCTAGTGGCGGTGGAAAACAAAAATGAGGAGGCTCTTTTTAATGCAGGCAATGATGCCTTATACCCCCCTTGTGAAAGCTGTCATCAACAATATCAAAATCAATAGTTAATCTTTGTTACTTCAGTACGAATCCGCGATAACCATTTTCGGCCACGTCATTACATTTTTCGACGTAGGAAGGGTAGCCCAGGTACGGCATAAAAATTCTTGGTTTACCCGGAATATTCGCGCCCGTATACCAGGAATTACAGCCAGTTGGATACAGTGTTTCGTTGGCGATTTCGTTTACTAGATTGACCCAATTCTTTTCCGCAATGGCACTTGCTTCAACGGTTCGCAAGTTATTGGTCTGCAGATAAGTAAGACAGTCAGCTATCCAGTCTACATGTTGTTCGATACCAACTATCATATTGGCCAGAACCGACGGACTGCCGGGTCCGGTGATTGTGAACAGATTGGGAAATCCTGTAATAGTCAGTCCCAGGTAATTGGCAGGACCCTCCTTCCATTTTTCGCGTAAGGAAAAATTATCCCTGCCGCGGATGTCTATGGAGAGCAAGGCGCCTGTCATGGCATCGAATCCCGTTGCGAGTATGAGTGTATCGAACCAGTATTCGCCGCTCGAGGTCTGAAGACCATTTTTTGTAATTCTCGTAATGGGGGCTTCGCTAACATCCACGAGAGTCACGTTTTCCCGGTTATAGGTTTCGTAATAACCAGAATCAACACACAACCGTTTACACCCTAATACAGTGCTAGGGCTCAGAATTTCAGCAACTTCAGGATTATTAACGATCTTGTGTATTTTATTGTTTACAAAATCTACAGCTGTCTTGTTTGCTTCGAGACTAATGCCTAGATCATTAAAGCTCGCCTGAAAAGGTAAGCCTCCTAACTGCCATCGGTCCTCATAAACGGCAATTCGAGCTTCCTCATCCACATCCAAGGCAGATGTATGATTCGGACGGTTGTTAAGAGCGGTGTAGCGACGTGAATTTTCTGCTCTAAACTCCGCGTAACGATTCTTAATATGTTTCTCGTGATTCTTGTCCATAGGCGCGTTATGAGCTGGTATCGAGAAAGTCGCTGTGCGTTGAAATACTGTGAGAGTTTCCGCCTGTTCTGCAATAATGGGAATTGCTTGGACAGCCGAAGAGCCGGTGCCGATTATGCCTACGTGTTTACTGGAGAAATCTACTGGTTTGTGTGGCCACTTACCGGTATGTAGGACAGTACCAGTGAAATCCTCGAATCCGTTGAATTTTGGTATATTTTCTTTAGACAGGCAGCCAGTCGCCATAACACAGTAATTAGCTTGAAATCGTTCTCCTTTTTCAGATTCTCCGAGCCAGGTATCACTTTTTTCATCAAACAGGAGCGAAACAATCCGTGTACCAAACTGAATATCTTTGCGTAGATCGAAGCGATCCGTGACGTGGTTCACATATTCAAGAATTTCCGATTGTGGAGAATATTTCTCACTCCAACACCATTCCTGCTGAAGTTCGCTAGAAAATTGGTAAGAGTATTCTAAGCTATTCACATCGCAGCGTGCTCCAGGAAACCGATTCCAATACCATGTACCCCCAACATCATTCCCTGCCTCGAAAACACGGACCGAAAGACCAAGCTTACGAAGCTTATAGAGAGCATAAAGCCCGGCAAAACCAGCCCCGACAATCGCTATATCGTATTTAGATAAGGAAGTGGTCACGGAAATACCAGCGGTTAGATTACAAGCAAGGCTGGCACTCTTTCGATAAACCAGTAGGTAGCGACCGCCCCGAGTCCATAGGCAAGGCCTCGCTGAAAACTCAGCAAGAGGTGTGATAGGAATCGCTGGAAAACATAGTTGATCGCAATTAAAACGCAAATAAAAGCTACCTGACCAGCTTCTACACCGAGGTTAAAGAATAACAGCGCCAGAGGAATATCACCTGCGCTCAATCCGAGCTCGCCGAGGGCGCCAGCAAAACCAAACCCATGAAAAAGACCAAAGACAAATGCGACAATCCATGGTTTGGCATGTACCAGTGTGAATTCGCCCCGTTGTCCCATAATAATTTCTCGAGCCAAGAACACGATAGATAAAGCAATAAGTGCTTCTATAGGAGCGTTAGGTACTGGGAATATTCCCAGTACTGCAAAAGCTAGGGTAATACTATGGGCTATCGTGAAGGCAGTGACCGTCTGTATCAGCTTCCAGAAACCGCTTAACAGCAGCAGCAGTCCCAGCACGAATAACAGGTGGTCGATTCCGAGCAAGATGTGTTCGGCACCGAGCACAAGGTAGCGTGAGGCAAGGCTACCTAATGATGCAGCGCCCGCTTTCAATTGAGGCAGAGGCACATCGACAAAATTGCCGTTACCCGGGAAATAACCCGAGACATCACTGCCGTCACCCCATCTAGCTACTACAACAACTCCCTGGAACGACCAAGGAAAGCTAATAGTATCGTCGACACTAAGTGAAGGCTCACACTGAAAACGATAGCTGAATCTACCAGGAGAGAGTCCTATACAGCGCTCAGGGAGAATGCGTTCTACGTTAAATAGGGGCGGTACCTGTTGGTCCACGATGGAGAGGCTGTAATGGTTATCCGGGAGCTCATCAAGAAATACCCGCGCAACTCCGGTTACGTCAATGTCATGGGAGTGGACCTGAGCAGCGAATAAGCAGGAGGCCAGAAGTAATAAACGTGTAAGCGTTGTAGTTCTCACGGTACTGGCTTTTTATTCCTGGCCTGCGTCTTTAATCACAACGGTGTATTGATCCCATAATTTGTCAATTTCCACTTGCAGCAGAGCCTCCTCTTTTTCGGTAATCCAATCCAGCCGAACCTGATCAGAAATCTCGCTCAACGATGGCAGCCGCGCGTCAACCCGTTCTGTAACGCGGAGCCAGTGTTGACCTCGATTACTGACAAAAGGACCATTCCATTGTCCGATTGAGGCAGAAAAAACAGAGTCAGCCAACTCCGGTTCGAAGATGTTGGATAAATCGATGTGATTAACGCGAGGAAGTGGCGAGGCATTACCTTGTTCCAGCGTAAGAAGTTGTTGCGGTTCAGCTCTTGTATTTAAAAGGCTGACCAGATCTTCAGAAAGTGTATCCTGAGTATCGAAAACTAATTCATCCACTGAGACCGTGGGTAGCGTCTCGTACCGGGGTAAATTAGCTTCATAGTAAGCCTGCAGTTCTGCTTCAGAGGGTTGAATAATTCCACCGCTGAGGACGTGCCGCATTTTTTGCGCAAGCATGTCATGGATACGTATATCATTATCCAGCCCCATGGTGATTGCTTCCTGTACCAGTATTTGTTCTTCAACATAAAGGGATGCTATTAACTGACTTTGCTCCTCCGTAAGAGACTCACCGGTAGCCATCTCCCGCATGAAAATTCGAGCATCGATTTCGCGTTGGTCGAGTTCCAGAACTTTATCACCACGGGATTGGAAGATTGCATATAGCGCGAAAATTGCCACAGCAATAGCAAAGAAATGCAGCGTTGGTTCGCTCAGTAATGCCTTCAGCTTTGAGTCTGTTAGAGATGAATTGGTCATTTAGCTTATTTTGAATTTTTAGTTGCAGCCTAGTTTGTATTCTGTGTCGGCTGGATGCAAGAGTTGTCAGCTCCAGTTTGCGTCTAATGCTAATCTATACAATCCCAAACCTCATCTGTATAATGCCGTTTTTGCGGATATTGGTAATCTTATGTTACGTATTACTGAAGAGGCGCTAACGTTCGATGATGTTCTGCTCCTGCCTGCTCACTCCGTAGTTCTCCCTAAATCAGTAAGTCTTGAATCCCATCTGACGCCCTCAATTGCGTTGAATATTCCACTAGTGTCATCCGCCATGGATACTGTTACCGAAGCACGCCTCGCGATAGCGATGGCACAGGAAGGCGGACTAGGTGTGATTCATAAGAGCATGAGTGTAGAAAAACAAGAGCGAGAGGTACGGCTTGTTAAAAAATATGAAAGTGGTGTTGTTAAAGACCCTTTCACCATTCCAGTCACAGCCACCATTCGTGACCTGATTGCGCTAATGAAAGAAAACGATATCTCTGGTATGCCAGTGAAGGATGGCAGCGGCTTAGTGGGTATTGTTACTAGCCGCGATGTCCGGTTCGAAGCCAACTTGGATGCCACCGTAGATACAATCATGACCCCTAAAGATAGACTGGTTACTGTCGGAGAAGATTTTGAGCTGGATGAAGTAAAGGAACTGTTGCACCGTCACCGCATCGAAAAAATTCTGGTGGTCAATGGTGACCTGGAACTGAAAGGACTTATAACCCTAAAAGATATACGCAAGTCTGAAGAATTCCCCAATGCCTGCAAGGATGAATTAGGTCGACTCCGCTCAGCTGCTGCTGTCGGTACTGGTGGGGATGTGGATGAGAGGGCTGAGGCGTTGGTGGAGGCGGGAGTTGACGTAATTATTGTGGATACGGCGCATGGTCATTCCCAAGGTGTGATTGACCAGGTAAAGTCAATCAAGTCTCGGCATACCTCGATCCAGGTCATTGGTGGCAATATTGCCACAGCTGAGGCGGCGAGAGATCTGGTTGACGCTGGAGCTGATGCGGTTAAAGTCGGCATTGGACCTGGATCAATTTGTACGACACGAATTGTTACTGGCGTTGGTGTTCCTCAGATTACCGCTGTGGCGAATGTTGTCGAGGCAGTTAAGGATAAGGATGTTTGTGTTATTTCCGATGGTGGCATTCGCTATTCGGGTGATTTGGCCAAAGTGATCGCTGCTGGAGCTCACGTCGTCATGGTCGGCAGTCTTCTAGCTGGTTCTGAAGAGGCACCTGGTGAGGTAGAAC
>Ga0206678_10001791_pt1 | contig 13932 bp, 12 predicted proteins | sample M180m12015metaG_FD_155453 | JGI IMG/M metagenome (GOLD analysis project Ga0206678, IMG submission 155453) | Ammonia-oxidizing marine archaeal communities from Monterey Bay, California, United States - M1 80m 12015 | ecosystem: Environmental > Aquatic > Marine > Intertidal zone | place: USA... | reverse complement strand
GCGATGAATCTGATGACAGAAAATCGCCTCGCGCGTCGTGCCTCGATGATGGAAACCGTACGACAGATGATTGCCGAAAAGGGCTACGAGTCGATTACGATTCGTGAACTCGCGGCAGCTTGTCGCGTTAGTGTACCTACCCTGTACAACCAGTTTGGTGGAAAGGATCAATTGCTGGCTGCAGCCATTGAAGATCATTTTGTAGGTGATCCAGACCAGGTAAAGATCAAGACGAGTCTGGTTGGTCTTGATCGTATATTCGCTATCCTTGATTTCATCACCTTCCAGTTTCTGCAGGCGCCTGACTTTCACCGGCGACTGCTGGAAGCGTTTGGCTCCCTGGATTCCACGCAACAGGTCCAGCGAAGTATTACAGCCAGTCTTGCGTATGAAATAGGCCAGGAACTCGGTGTGATGCAGGACAGGCGCGAGCTTGAATCATGGGCAGATCCCGAGCTGCTGGCGGGACAGGTCACTACTGCTTTTATCAGTTCTACAATCGTCTGGGGAAGCGGGATTATTAAAGAGAGCCAGCTGACGGCTGCTGTTCAGTACGGGACGGGCCTTGTATTGGCTGGCGTTGTAACCGGCGACAAAGTACCTCTGGTTCGGCAAAGGATTAAAGCGGCTCAGGAGCTGTTACGCAATTCACAGAAACTTTCATCGAAAGATCAACCTCATCCAGACAGCCCACAAGCAGAAAAGGTGCAAGCAGGCTAGTTTTCAATTTTTAACGTACAATCCAAATAGACACATAAGGAGCTTCACCATGTCACAGCCATTTCCGAGTCATCCCAACCTTGAGGGAGGGTTTGCGCCCATTCATATGGAGTGTGATGCGCCAGACCTCGTCGTAGAGGGTGAAGTACCGCAGGAACTTCGTGGTGCGTTCTTCCGAAACGGGCCTAATCCACAATTCGCGCCAAGGGGTGAATATCACTGGTTTGGTGGCGACGGTATGGTTCATGGATTTTACATCGCTGATGGGAAAGTAAATTACAAAAACCGATACGTACAATCCGTTAAGTTTAAGAAGGAAATCGAGGCAGGCCGCTCCCTGTTTGGCGCCTTCAATCCCATGGAGAACGATGAAAGTGTGATGGGTCTCGAGACTGATGGCCTGGCAAACACAAATATTGTCTATCATGCGGGCAAACTGCTGGCGCTGGAAGAAGCCCACGCGCCGTTTGAACTTGATCCGATGACACTGGAATCAGTGGGGCCCCATACTTTCGGTGACAAGCTGGTTGGGCCTATGACTGCCCACCCGAAGATGGACCCTGAAACCGGTGAGATGCTGTTCTTTGGCTACAATGCCGATGGGATGATTTCGGAACACATGTCATTCCATGTGGTGAATAAAGACGGAAACCTGGTGCGTTCAGAAACGTTCAAAGCGCCTTATGCGGCTATGGTTCACGATTTCATGGTGACCCGTGAACACGTCATCTTCCCTATCATGCCGCTGACCGGTTCTATGGAGCGTGCTATGACCGGCGCGCCCGTTTACGCCTGGGAGCCGGAGAAGGGCGTTCACATCGGCATCATGCCAAGGAACGGAACTGTTGACGATTTGCGCTGGTTCCAGGGTGACCCTTCGTTTGTATTCCACCCAATGAATGCGCATACAGACGGAGACATTGTGACCTGCGACGTTTGCGAATTTGAAGAAGCGCCGTTATTCCCAATGCCTGATGGAACGCCTGGCGACCCTGCCAAGGCTATCCCCCGGCTGACTCGTTGGACCTTTGATTTGGCCAAGAATACGAATGACTACAAATGGGAACGTTTGGATGATCTCGCGTGTGAATTTCCGCGTCTTGATGAACGATACACGGGGGTGAACTATCGCTATGGTTACTTTGCGGCTGATAAGAATCCGCAGTTTAAGGTTGGTGGCTTTAATGCCATCGGCCGACGTGATCATGAGACGGGTAAGGTTGAGCTTCATGATGTTGGTGAGGCTTGTGCGACTAATGAGCCGATCTTCGTACCGAGATCAGCTGATGCGCCAGAAGGTGATGGTTTCGTGTTAGCCAACGTCTACGACGCGAACCGGAAGGCGAGTCACCTGGTCATTCTTGATGCACAGAATGTATCGGGTGAACCACTGGCTAAAGCCTACCTGGATCACCGCGTTCCATTCGGCTTCCACGGTAACTGGGCCCAGGACGTCGCCTAAGAACAAACTCGTGTCGCCAATGCCAACGCGATACGCTGGGCGTCGTTGTACATTTCCTGATGCCTAATGGGCCAATTGCTGTAGAGCGTTGCCTTATGACGACGCGAACAGTCCGCCGATCAAAAAAGATCAACGATCGGGCTGAAAGTGAACCCTCGGCGCGTCGTTATAGACCACTGCGCACCGATGACAAACGGAGATGCCAACCGCAGACGAAAGTTGCGAGTCTAAGGGGGGTTACTTTTCCGTCAGCATCTTAATGTTCAGCAATACCTTATCAAACTGAGCCCTACGTCGTGCCATGTCTGTATTTTTAGCAGCCTGATCAGGAAGGTTTGATGCGTCATAAACCAAGGTGTAGAGAAGCTTAGAGCTGTTATCGTTAATGGGTTTCGCTTCCATAAACCCATGGTAGAGATCGTAAAACTGTCCTTCTTTGATCGGCTGAGTATACCCATAAGAAAGATCTGTCTTGGCGACCATGATCTCGGTGATCGCTCCACCCAATAGCACTCGAACGGTGCCTATGTTGCCGTCACCCGAGGTAATTTCGCACTCAATATTCGCCCACACGCTAATGTCGCAATAGCCACCGGCGACCGCCCAAAGCTCCTCGGCGGATTTGTCTACATCAACTTCCATCTCAAGCCGCGTATATTCGGGTTCTGCAATCGCAGTCTCGAAACCAATCAGGGTGCTGAATAAAACGATAGCGAGTATGAAATTTTTCATTTTTTGTCCTATAGAATGTTTTAGTGCAAACCTCACTTTTTGTGATCTGATAAAATATTCTATTGAAGCATCACATGACCATAAGAATTGACCGGGGAGTTCTGTCTTGCAATCGGCGAGTTGAAGCCACTTACCCTGCTTCAGCGCAGGTTAGCCCGATAATGACTGAGGCGCGTTAGCTAATAGGCAGCTGCACAACATTACACGAACTGAAAACGCGAACTGAAAACACAAATTGAAATCCACCGATGAGTTCGACGTTTATGGTCTTGCAACGAGGGCTGAGCGGCAAAAAATCTGAGCTCGAAACTAGGTGGCTTTATCTTTGTTACCCAGCGAAATTTGCTTTTTGGCCGGAGTGTTTGTCTGACCGCTGACACCTGGCTCAATAGACTGAATTTTCTTGCCCGACTCTAGATAGATCCTTGTCTTTTCTGCGATGGACTCTGAGGTTTGAACTGCTGCCGGTTGTTTCTTCTTAGCTGGCGCGCGCGTGGGTTTACTTGTCATATTCTTACGTTTTTCCAAGGGTTAGGAATGTATTATACTCGAAAATCGCCGGCAAAGTGACCTATGTCTTAGAGATGCAAACTAAGGCTGCAGGGCACAAGCCCAGATTTCAGATCAATATCGAGTTAGTACTGAAATATTCCAAACTTTTAGCGTGGTTTGTGCGGGTGAGAAAACGCGATGGACAGCGATGTCCGCGATTGGGCCAAACAGGCGCTCCGATGGAGAACAGTTGAGTGATTGAGTTGTGGAATAACTTACTGCTCGGTCCTCACCTTGCGAAGTACAAATTCAGCGAGTGGTAGCGGTTACTGTCTCGTCAAAAGTGATCTGAACTTTTCTAAGACTGCGGTGCGTGAAACTCGGTAGATGCCGTAAGTCACTACGGGACTCATCCAGCTGAAAGTGTTGGAGTCGTTCGAACAGCTGCTCAAAAGCAATCACAGATTCCAGCCTCGCAAGGGGCGCCCCGGGGCAAAAATGAACACCCTGGGAAAAAGCCAGGTGTCTGGACGCATTATTACGCTGGACGTCGAAAGTCTCTGGGTGACCAAAATGCGCTTTATCTCTGTTCGCACATCCATACATTACACCTACCCCAGCACCTTCCGGGATCTTGACACCGTTTAATTCAGTTGCTTTGGTCGCATATCGAAAATGAGTTTGAACCGGTGATTCAACGCGGAGAACTTCCTCGATAAGGTTGGGAATAAGCGAGCGATCTTCCAGTACCAATTTCATCTGATTGGGATGTTGCAGTAGTAACAACATACCGGCCGTAATCGTGTTGGTTGTTGTCTCGTTTCCCGCCACCAGAAACTGCAAGATGATGCTATTGAGTTCAGCATTATCCAGTGGGCGGTTGTCTTTAAAGCGAGCTCGAATGAGGTCTGAAATAAAGTCATCGCCGAGGTTTAGTTTCCGGTCAGCGATAATTTCATCGACCCATTCGGAAAAATCTTGTCGTAGCGCCTGAACGCGGACCATCTCTTTTTTTGACAGCATGCCTCCTAGATGAGAAATCGTATCCGACCAGGTTTTGAACTGACGTAACATATCGCGGGGTAATCCCAGAGCCTCTATGATCACGATCAGCGGTAAAGGCACAGCAAAATCATAATTCACCTCGCAGTTTCCAACGCGAATAAAATTATCAATAAGTTCGTCGGCAATCTCGCGAACCCTGGGTTCCCAGCTAGATACCCGCTTTAGAGAAAATGCCTTGTTAACCAGGTTTCTATAGAACCGATGTTCCGGTGGATCAGCCGTCAGCAACGTGCGCACAATACCTTCACGGGGTCGGTGGCTACCATCTGCGGCAGACGGGACCTGGACACCGGTTTTAGATGAGAAGGTATTCGTATCTTTAACAACCTGCATGACCAGGTCGTAGCGGCTGACCAGAAAGAAATTTCGATCCGGAACCTGAAAAACACCACCGTCTTCACGCAGGGCGTGATAATAATCAAACGGGCATTCCGTGATGGCTGGGTCGAGCGGATCGCGATTTAATAGTGAACCATTCATGACGCCATAATACCTGTACTGTTGCTGCGGGACTATTGCCGCCATTCCTTAAAGGCCCGTACAGATGACTGATATAAATCTAACGCTGACTCGTGTTCGGGCTCAGAGAGTAAATCAACTATGCTTGACATCGCATCATTCTGATTTCAGCTCAAGAGCCAACAGGAGATTGCCAGGCATGTGATTGTATAGGCTATAACCCGAACTCAGTAATAACAGACCGTTGTTAGCGACCGGTCCAGCTCCGCCACTCATCGAGCCTCCTTTGGTTAGCGTACCGAGCGTGCTGGTGAATTCTTGTTGGGAGGTGTCCAACTCCCAAATAATCTTACCGGTATCAATTGCGAAGGCGCGAGCCACGCCATCCATGGAGCCGGCAATGACAAGATCTCCGATGACTGTCGGGACCTGGGAAATCCCAGGGTGGCAATGGGCTCGCCCAACACATTTATCCTCAAGTAGTGTGGACCACAGAAGATCCCCGCTATTGGCGTCCAATGCATGCATACCTGGTCGATCCGGGGTGGGGTAAGTGCGTCCATCGGCCATATCACTGATGGGTATTAATAGTGTATCCCCACTTGCAGCAATCCCGAAATGGATCCCACCTTGGATGCCACCTCGACCGACCCGTGTTTGCCAAACTAGTGACCCGTCTTTCGGGCTGAGTGCATGAACGAACCCGGATTTTTGTCCAGCGATAACGAGGCGGCCATGGTCTGTTGTGTTCACAATGACAGTTGCACCACCGAAATCGAAATCTGGTCCATTCTCTACCGGACAGTTCTCGGGCGTGGTGGTGTCACAGGCTGAGTTCCATACATCATTAGCGGTCGCCTGAAAAGCCCAATTGAGTTTTCCCGTGTCTAAATCCATCGCCAGCATCGCATCGCTGGTGAGGCTGGCGGGGGAGGACATGTTTTCTCCTGTGCCAACGTAGAGTTGATTGTTAATCACATCTATTGAGGGGCTATTCCATACGACAGCGCCCGACGGACCGATAATATTGGTACCAACAGAGTTTTGGCCAGTGACGGCAGGATCTTCCTCAATGGTATAGGTTTTCCATTGTATCTCGCCGGTAATAGCGTTTATTGCAGTGACTGAGCCGCGAAACGTACAGCATTCGTAGTCAGGATTGATCGGTAGACTGACCTCCAGGGAGGAGACAGGTACGTAAAGCATATTGTTGTTCAGCGAAGGTGAGCCTGTGATTGTTGCGTTGGGATGATCGTCGGCTCGCGTGCGCCACATTTTTTCTCCGGTATTGGCGTTGAGGCCATAGACATTGCCGATAACATCCCCAAAGAAAATCATCGGATCAGGACCTGATGCGGAATAGGTAATACCGGTCCTGACTTCTGCGGATGCAATATAGGACCAGCTTGCACATCCTTCGTCGCGGTCTAACGAATATACAATGCCACTATGTGAGCCAACAAATATTTGATTACCAGCGAAAGTAGGCTGTGACCTGACTCTGCTCGAGTCTGGAAAAGCGATTGCCCATTTGGTCGTTAACTTAGTGATATTTGTAGAGGAAATACCAGCAACTTCGGTTGATATCGTACGTGTATTTTCGGGTTGTATTCCCCAGTTGATCGACGAACTTGATGCGAGTGTTGCACTTTTGTTATCGCAAGCGGGTAATGGCGTCAGCTCGCCGCCCAGTTTTACGCCGCTAATATACTCAGCAACCTCTCTTTTTTCTTGAGCGGTTAACGACTGCGCTTCGTCGCGCATGACACCCTTAGTGATTGTATGCAGTACGGATTCAGGGGTCATCAGGCCGATCATTTCTCGCTGCGGCGCTCTTTTAACAGCGCCACCATGGCATGCTATGCATGCGCGATCGAAGTGGGCTTTGCCGGGCAGTGCTTCTTTGGCCGCCTGTATATCGGCATACTGCTGAGATCCGTCAGTGTGTATCGGAGGGGTAGTGGCTACAATAGGGTTGGATTCTTGCTGTGTGGATGATTGATTACATGCGGATAGCAGCAATGCAAGCAACAATATTGAATAATGCATGGAGAGGGTTCCAAGTTTTTGTTTATCTGGAATGCTAACACAGTAGCAGGGTGCTCTAGCCGCTCTGGGTTGTGAGAGTTTGTGTGACGTCAGCCCATATGGCACCACATAGGCCTGAATGCTAAGAGACACTTCTGCTAATTTAAACTGAAGCAGAGGAGTTTCAAATGAGCATGTCAAACACCGAAAAACTCGTCGCAAGTTCTCTTCAGAGGAGAAAATCAGGATAGTTCTGGATGGCCTGCGCGGTGAGTATTCAATTGCTGAACTTTACCTGCGCAATGACGGGCTTAAAAAAAAGTTTGACTGGGGCAGGATGTGATGTTGGACATGAACACAAAACTGCAGCTCGACATGGGCTTATTTCTTTCCCGTTTTTGTATCGCCAACAAAATCAAATCGCTATCTACAGGTCCCATGGAGGATTTTATGGCCGTGGCAATCGCCCTGGCGAGAAAGGACGATGAAGCTTTAGGCGAAATCACCGAATCCCTCCTGCTAAGTGAATGCTTTAAAACTATCTCGGCAATGGATACGCTTATCTATGAGCAGGAACTTAACTGGAATGAATCGTTTAAAGTAATCAATTCGCAGCAATCTAGTTATGACGATGAGGTGCTCCTTGCTTTGAATGATCTATAAATGCAAAACGCAGCGTCGAACGATTTTCAACTCTACGAAGCTTTATCGATCCGATTCGCATACTCAGTAACCAGCGCTTGAAATTCAATTAATGAATAAGGTTTTCGCAATACCTCATTAACGCCTCCTATTCATGCAAAGAATTCCCGGACACCAAAAGCACATTAAGAGGATCATACTTTTCTTGGATGGTTTTTTTCGGATTAATGCCGCTTATTGAGCCCTGAACCAATATTCCCATCTGGAGGAGAACCAGGCAGGATAACTGGGCACGTTATCCCAACCGAGGCGGAGGGGTCTCGCCCTTAAATCAATCAGGTAACCCAAGCACCCGCTTCGCAATAATATTCAGTTGAACCTCTGAAGTCCCACCTTCAATAGAGTTCGCTTTTGAACGTAGCCATTCGCGGTTGGTGGACAATTCACGGGGATCAAAACTATCTCCCTCCCATCCAAGACTCTGGCTACCCATAATGTCCAGTAAAATCTCGAATCGTTTTTTGTTCTGTTCCGTGCCGTAGTATTTGAACATTGACGATGCTGGAGAAGGGGCAGAGGTTGTTTTGACTTCTTCGGTTGATCTCCGGAGCGTCAATGCGAAGGCTATACTATTCATCTGGTGCCGAGCGATGTCATCGCGCAGGCTGGCGTTGGCTATCTTGCCATCAATCTCGCCCACGTATTGCTTGGCCTGGTTTTCCATCTTGTTGGCTGGGTTCTTTGTTTTTCCACGAGTCCCCATACCAGCAACCATATTGCGTTCGTGCTGTAACAGTTTTTTTGCGATGGTCCAGCCCTGGTTTTCTTTCCCTACAAGGTTTGGTCTTGGGATTCGAACATCGTCAAAGAAGGTTTCACAGAAAGGTGACTCGCCGCTTATTAGCTGAATCGGTTTTGTACTGATACCTGTTGATGTCATATCGAACAGGACAAAGCTGATACCTTCATGTTTGGGGGCATTAGAGTCTGTTCGAACCAGACAAAAGATCCAGTCCGCGAAGTTGGCATAAGAAGTCCAGACCTTGGAACCGTTGATCACATACTCATCGCCATCAACAACAGCGCTGGTTTGCAGACTGGCGAGATCAGACCCGGAATCGGGTTCACTGTAACCCTGGCACCAGCGAATTTCTCCGCGGACGATTTTTGGCAGATGTTCCTGTTTTTGTTCTTCGTTCCCATACTCAAGCAATACCGGGCCGAGCATACTGATACCAAACGAGATAAGTGCCGGGCGGGCATTGATTCGTCCCAGTTCACTTTGCAGTACACTATTTTCCTCAAAACTGAGTCCTCCACCGCCGAATTCCTTTGGCCAGGTTGGGCAGGTCCAGCCCTTTGATCCCATTGCGTCAAGCCAGGCCTTTGAGTCTGGGTTGGGGTAGATAGCGTTGCGACCTCCCCAGACGGTTTCATCTTCTGACCCTGAGGTTCGCATACTTTCAGGGCAGTTTTTATCTAGCCACTCTCTGACTTCCTGGCGAAAGTTTTCCATTTCTATTTCTTCCTGTATCGATTCGATATTGAGTTCAGGCTATTCGGTAACCAGACGAACAGGTGTTCCCTTGAGGAAGCCTTCAATGTTTTCTCTGGTCTGCTGGATAAGTCGGGTTCTAGATTCTATTGCGGCCCATGCGTTGTGTGGAGTGACGATCAAGTTAGGTATGTCTTTAAGTAGAGGGTCATCCATGTCTGGAGGTTCCTGCTCGAGCACGTCTAGCGCCGCGCCGGCAATGTTGCCGGCCTGCAGGCAGCTAATCAGGTCATCTGGATTAACCAGGCCTCCTCGTGCCGTATTAATCAGGAAAGCATCCTGTTTCATAAGCGCGAGCGTATCGACATTAATGATCCTCGAGGTAGCGTCGTTTAGCGGACAGTGCAGGCTGATGTAGTCAGAGGTGCGTAGTACTTCTTCAAATTTAGTTCGGCCTTGTCGCGGTTCCCCCCCAGGATGCTCGCTGACGACAACATTCATGCCGAGAGCTTCTGCCGCTGTTCCAACAGCCTTACCCAGTTCTCCATAGCCGATAATACCCAGTTGTTTGCCAGCTATTTCCCGGATGGGGTGGTCGAGTAGGCAGAAAACGTCAGATGCTTGCCAGTGGCCGCTGCGAACCGAGGCCTGGTAGTGGTGAAAGCTGGTAGAGAGGTTAAGTATCAGGGCCAGTGTGTGTTGAACCACCGAAGGCGTACCGTAAGCAAGGGCGTTACTCACCTTAATGCCGCGACTTGCGGTTGCCAGCAAATCTATATTGTTGGTACCCGTAGCCATGACACTGACGAACTCCAACGCAGGTGCAGATGCAAGGCTAGCTTCATCCAGGACAATCTTGTTGGTAAGCACAACAGTGGCGGCCTTAATACGTTCCGCGACTTGCTCCGGAGTCGTGAACGGGTAGACGTGCCAGTCACCCAGTAGCTGGGTGACCGGTGTAAGGTCTATATCTTCACCTAAGCTATCTGCGTCGAGAACAACTCCAAGCATATAATCAACTAACCTGAGGTAGCCTGATTCCACTCAGCCACTCTGTCAGCGTTGGCTTCAAGTAGCGCATCGACATCACCGTTGATAGTCACGGAAACAATCGTGTCACCCTGCTCTATCGAGTCAACAACTTCCTGGTCAGTCGCAGAATCAACTGAGCCGAACACACTGTGAGCGCCATCCAGGTGAGGAGTAGGTCCATGAGTAATGAAGAACTGGCTGCCGTTGGTACCGGGACCTGCATTCGCCATTGAGAGTTTGCCTGCCGCATCATGCTTGAGGCTTGGGTCAAATTCGTCCTCGAATCGATATCCGGGATTACCCGTGCCTGAGCCAAGCGGGCAGCCACCCTGGATCATAAAATTTGGAATGACCCGGTGGAAGTTAAGTCCATCGTAGAAATTCTTTGTTGCAAGATTAACGAAGCTTGCCACTGTCACCGGTGTTTGATCCGGGTACAGGGTGATGTTGATGGTGCCCTTGCTGGTCTCCATGGCTGCTGTGATATTCAAAAGGGAATGTCCTTATTGGTTAAGTTACGGTTCTGATTCAGTAAAGGGCGTTACGCTATCGGTTGTCGATGGATACGTAATCGCGTTTATGTTCTCCTAGATATAGTTGGCGTGGTCGGGCGATTTTGAAGGGTGCACCAATCATCTCATCCCAGTGTGTGATCCACCCTGGCATTCTACCAAGGGTGAAAATAACTGTGAACATGGTGGTCGGGATACCCATCGCTTTGAGGGTAATTCCTGAATAAAAGTCGATATTGGGGTAGAGGTTTCGATCAATAAAGTAGTCCTGTTCCCGTGCGATCGTTTCCAGCTTTTGAGCGACCTTAAGAAGTGGGTCCTCCGAGGCGCCTTGTTCTTCCAGTACTGCATGGGCGCTGCTCTGCATGACCGTTGCCCGTGGATCAAAGTTTTTATAGACACGGTGGCCGAATCCCATCAATTTAAACGAATCTTCCTTGTCTTTTGCTTTGGCAACATATTCTTCGATATTTGATTCATCGCCAATTTCAACCAGCATGTCGAGTACGGCTTCGTTTGCGCCGCCATGGGATGGCCCCCACAAAGCAGCAGTGCCCGCGGCGATAGCAGCAAACGGGTTACATTCGGTTGAACCTGCCATCCGGACGGTTGAGGTGGACGCGTTTTGTTCATGATCGGCATGCAGGATAAAAATCCTGTCCATCGCGGCAGACAGGGTAGAAGAGACGTTGGGCTTCTCGCCTTTTTTGCCGAAACACATATGCAGGAAGTTCTCTGCATAGGTCAGGCTGGAGTCCGGGGTAATAAACTCTTCCCCGATCGACTTTTTGTAAGCCATGGCTGCAATAGTCGGGATCTTGGCAATTAGCTGTAAAGCTGCTTCCTTTCTATAAGCGGGGTCGCTGATGTCCAGGGAGTCGTGTTGCAGCGAAGCCAGCCCGGCAATCGCGGCACAAACCATAGACATGGGATGTGAGTTCTTCGTAAAGCCATCGAATAGTTGCTGGAAGTGTTCGTCGACAGACATTCGATCGTTAATATCTTTTGTAAATTCGGAGAGCTGGGATTTATCGGGAAGTTCACCATTCAGCAACAGATAGCAGACTTCCATGTGACTGGAGCCTTCTGCGAGCTGGTCAATGGCATAGCCTCGATAGAGCAGTATTCCATTGTCTCCATCGATATATGTCACGTTTGATTCGCAGCTTGCGGTGGACAGAAAGCCTGGGTCGAAGGTGAAAAGCCCTTCTTTAATAATCCCGCGGACGTCGATGACATTAAGGCCTTCACTTGCTTCTAGTACCGGCAATTCAACCGACTTACCATCGATGACAATGTCTACTTTTTGTACCATCTAACTGCTCCAGAATTTCTTCGCCGACTCGGCGGTTAACTGACGTTCAATGTCGCCAATGATCGGCTGAATCGTGGTGCTTGAGGATTAAACTTTCTAATTTTCCGATTAAGGTTGCTGATACTTTAGCGTCGCGGGCATGTTGGGCCCTTCCCGGTAAGGCGGACTATCAAAGCAAAACGGGCTAGGCTTGTAAAGCCTTGTACAGCGGCTCTTTTACGGGTTAGTGGTTTGTTTTTTAAGGGCAAACTCACTATTATGAGCGCGCTTTGGCGGATTCACGGGATATAGATTTGCAGACCCTGTGGATAATTCCTAATCATAAGTAGAGTAAAACTCAGTGAAACAAAATTCTCGTCCGATCAACGTAGGCATTGGCGACTTGGTGTCATTCAAATGGCCGATCACCGCGATAAGTTCCATCTCGCATCGTGTTGCTGGAGTGGTTCTTTTTATTGGTGTTGCATTCATGCTCTATGCACTCGATTTATCGCTGTCCAGTGAACAAGAGTTCATTTCCCTGAAGGAAATGATGGTCAGTCCTCTGGGGAAGCTGATTACCTGGGGACTGCTTTCAGCTCTTGGCTATCATTTCGTTGCCGGGATCAAGCATTTATTGATGGATATAGGTGTTGGCGAAACACTCGAGGGCGCCCAGTTTGCCGCCAAGACAACACTTTTCTTCTCAGCAGTCCTGATAGCGCTTGCCGCTATCTGGGTTATATAAGGAACTCGTTATGGTGACTCAAGTTGTCAATATGAGCCGAAACGGTGTTTCTGACTGGATTATCCAGCGAGTGAGTGCACTTGTACTCGCCGCTTACACCCTGTGTATCGTCGGTTTTGTCGTGCTCAACCCTGGTCTGGATTTTGAGACCTGGTCCGGCTTTTTCAACAACACCGGTATGCAGGTATTTACCATGTTGGCTGTCCTATCTACCGGTGCACATGCCTGGATTGGAATGTGGACTATCGGTTCTGACTACCTGCGAGAACACACGCTCGGTTCAGGGGCGACGACATTAAGATTTGTCTATCAGATTGGTTGTGTACTTATTATTGCGGCCTACCTGTTCTGGGGTATCAATATCCTTTGGGGAAACAATTAGTATGAGCGACATTCCTGTTCTTGAATTTGATGCCATTATCATCGGTGGTGGTGGCTCGGGAATGCGAGCTGCACTGCAGTTGGCAGAGTCAGGTAGTAAAACTGCCGTTATTTCAAAAGTATTCCCAACCCGATCACATACAGTTTCCGCGCAAGGCGGAATCACCTGCGCTATCGCGAATGATGACCCTGATGATGACTGGCGCTGGCATATGTATGACACCGTAAAAGGGTCAGATTACATCGGTGACCAGGATGCGATTGAATATATGTGTAGTGTCGGACCAGAAGCCGTTTATGAACTGGAACACATGGGCTTGCCGTTTTCCCGAACGGAAAAAGGTCGAATCTACCAGCGACCCTTTGGTGGTCAGTCCAAGGACTATGGCAAGGGTGGCCAGGCTGCCAGAACCTGTGCAGCGGCGGACAGAACTGGCCATGCATTACTGCATACCCTCTATCAGGGGAACCTGAAAGCGGGTTCAGTCTTTTTCAGTGAATGGTTCGCGGTTGATCTGGTCAAAAATTCCAATGGTGCAGTCGTTGGTGTAACTGCGATTTGCATGGAAACGGGCGAGCTTCATTACGTTAAGGCAAAGGCTACTGTCCTTGCGACGGGCGGAGCAGGTCGAATCTACCAGTCAACGACCAATGCTCTGATGAATACCGGTGATGGTACAGGCATGACGCTTCGCGCCGGATACGCTGTCCAGGATATGGAAATGTGGCAGTTCCATCCCACAGGGATTGCTGGTGCAGGCACTTTGGTCACAGAGGGCTGTCGTGGTGAAGGCGGTTACCTGATTAACAAAGATGGCGAACGTTTTATGGAACGTTATGCGCCGAATGCGAAAGATCTGGCGGGCCGGG